>ENA-OWPL01000543-OWPL01000543.1-human-gut-metagenome-genome-assembly--contig:-NODE-543-length-26721-cov-4.213905_pt1 | contig 26721 bp, 18 predicted proteins | sample MGYA00248263_ERZ651844 | MGnify/ENA primary metagenome ERZ651844 (study PRJEB26924, sample SAMEA4378256) | human gut metagenome | biome: human gut; feature: human-associated habitat; material: faeces...
TGCTTTTTAGGAATTGTTAAAGCACCGCAGACGTTGAGTTTGCGGTGCTTATATTTATATTATTGATAAAACTCTGAAATATGCCAAATTTCATCACCTTTCTCAAAAGCCTACCTGGTGTTTATGCTTATTTCAACAGAGTAATAATATTTTCCGATACAACGAGTTGTTTAATTTTGATTATAGCACAGCAACATACGAAACGCAAAGCGATAATATATAATGTGGTTTACAAATCGTGCAATATTTCATGGCTTAGTTTTGTCGCATTATTTGTTGCGTTGCTATCGGCTCATAGCTTATCAACTCTGATTTTTCTAAGTCCTCGTTGTGCATATCAACTGCGGTGATTTGGTGGTTTGAATAGGTCGTGTAGTAGTAAATACCTTTGTCGAGATTACAGCACGAGGTGTATATCGTTATTTCATACTTGCCGTCAGCCACTTCGCAACAGCCTCTTTGTTGGTCTACGCTGCCGAGAATGTGAAAGAACTGGCTTACTGCTTCGTTTTCATCATTGCCTGATTTTGAATTGAGTTTTACAAAAGCAACCCTTACAAAACGTGATGCCGAGGATAAGTCACCCGGCAGACCCATTGCTCCCATTCCTCTGCTGTATGCGTTAAGGTCAATGTTTTCGGAAAACTTGTTTTCAGGCTGTTTAGGCGAAAGATTCATATAGTTGTTAAGGTTAAACATTTGAATAGGAAACGGCGGATTGTTAGTCAGAACACCGACAGGGTTATCATATATGTGCATTCCGTCTGCTGTCGATTCAACAACAATCGAACTGTTTTTATCTGCAATTATCCAGTGAAGTTGAGCACCCGGCAGTTTTTCGCTGAAAGGCGTGCACACTATCTCTGCATTTTTAAGCAGTTCTTTTACTTCCTCAATATTTTTACAAAGTGATAGAACCCAAGGTATAAACTCAAATTGTGCAACAGAGATTTTATTCTCACTCGGCTCGGGATAGAATGCGTTTCCGACAAAGTTAAGCCCCGCCATACCGACACCCATTTCATTGATTGCATCATAGTAAAGCGGATAATTTTCCGCTATGTGCGCCATACCTATTATAGCATAATGACTTTCAATATCTTCTGTATGCCTGAAATGAAATTTATAATTTCTCGGCGTAATCGTTATCTCGTCTCCGTATGAAAATTCGTAATCAAGCGTTCTGCCAAAGTATGCATCGTCTGCCTTGTATGTTGCCGCAGTACACATAATATCAACTCCTTTTTTTATGTAGTATATCATCTTTTTTCGTCAATTTCAACAAATTGAACCGTAATTAGAATTTATATTTTGTTAATAGATGAAAATTCCTATTGAAATTAGAACTGTTTTATGCGATTATTTAGTAGAGGAGGTAATCCTAATGAATAAAATCGAATTTTCAAAAATCGTATTTGAAGCGAGAAAAGCTAAGGGACTTTCACAAAAAGAACTTGCAGATATGCTCGGGGTGTCTAATAAGTCTGTTTCTAAGTGGGAGAATGCCGAGGCTTTTCCGAGAGACGATACGCTAGATAAACTGTGCAGTGTTCTTGATATAAATTTAGATTCCGACTCTGATGTTAATGTGGAACACGAAAGACAACTCGGCGAACTTAAAAGAGAAAATGACGGACTCAAAAGCGAGTTGTTGTACCTTAAAACGAAAAGACGCAGAGCAGTTACCGTTACCGTTATTGTATCTGTTTTGTGCCTTGCCGTAGCGGCAGTTATAGCTTTTATGATAAGTCCCGATAATAGGAATAATAAGGTTAGCGGCATAGGAAATAAATACAGCGTTATAACCTTTGCCGATACAAAGTATTATCCGGCAGATGAAACTTTTTTGTATTATATGAAATCGTCTGACTTTAATCCGCAGAATGCGAAATATGCAGAACTTTCCTTAAACGGCGAAAAATCGAAAGTCACCGTAATGTGCGATGAATGTAACGATAGTATTATTTGCTCAAAACAGGGCAGTAATACCTATTATTATCTGAAAGAAGCGGCTCTTGATTTTACCGTTGAGGATTTTGACTCTTTTCGGTTATACAGCGGCAGTGTTGCAAATAATACTCCAAAATATGAATTTTCAAAAAATGCGGACGAATATTGGCATGGCGGTTTATATGATAACGAAGAGGCCGTGGCGTTTTTGAATTATTATAATTCGCCGAAAAAAGAATTAGACAGCAAAAAAACAGAGCAGTATTTAGGAAATAATTCGTATATAATCTCGGCGGAATTTTCTTTTGATATATCGGCGGAATACGATTTGCATTCCGCCGAACTCGGAGAGTTCTTTACTGACGGGGATGGAAATATTTTCTTTTACGATTACAGATATGCCGCAGCATATGAGGTAAATGGGGAGGTGAGCGATAATGTCAAAGAATTATACCGCTGATTTAGACAAAATAATAGAGCAGCAAGAGGCATTGCTTTCATCGCTTAAAAATGAGGCAAAGCAACTTGACGGCAATAAATTGCTTGAGGAAAATAAAGCGTTGACTGCTAAACTTCAAGTCGCCGACGAAAAAAACAACCGCCTTGAAAATGAAAACAGTGCGCTTAAATCACAACTTGCCGATACAAAAAATGCACTCTTTGTCAAAATGGCAAACGAAAAACTTTCTGCTTTTTCATCGGTTCAAAAAAGCATAGACGGTATCTATTACAGGGAGGCGAATAATCTTGACAGCAGGCTGGATTCATATCGCCGTGGATGCGAAAAAAGCATAAATGAAACACTTGGGTATATAGATTCTCTTTCCTCAAAGGAATATGACGAAATAAAGGCACGTCTGAACGAACTTAAAATCGAACTTGATAAAAAGAATGCCGCCGTTTACGAATTAGAGAAAAGAGAACTGAAAAACCTTAGGGTACATAATGATAATATCGGGCGTAAACTTAAAGAGGAGCCGATTACGGAAAACGAATACCGTACCGCCGCAAAGCAGAAAAGCCTTGAATCGTTTATCGGACTTAATATTCTCAGTAAAGCAGGAATTCTTCTTTTTCTTGTCGGCATTATAATGCTGGGAAGATACGCTTATGTTCATATGTCCGACGCCTTTAAGGCAGGACTTATATATTTGCTCGGCTTCATTTTGGTCGGAGCAGGCGAGATGTTTTATAAAAAGGAAAAGGACATTTTCTCAACCGTTCTTATCAGCGGCGGCGTGAGCGTGCTCTATGCCGCAACGGCTACCGGATATTTTGCTTTTTCGCTTTACAGCCAAAAGGTAACCTTTATTATTTGCATATTGGTAACGGCGTTTGCGATTGCTTTGTCTCATCAAACAAAGAGCCAAACCGTCTGCACCTTTGCCGCTGTCGGCGGATATTTGCCCGTCATCGCAATATTCCGAATGGGCAATGCAAAGGCGGCGGTTGATACATCGTTTTTGCCCGTTTCGGCAGTTTATTTCTGTCTGCTTGCCTCTGTCATACTCGTTATGACATATAATAAAAAATGGTATGTATCTCAGTATGTCGGCTACGCACTTCACATATTGTCCGTAGCGTCAATCGGTTCGGCGGCTTGGGCACTTAAAGGCGTCGGAGGCTATGAGTTTGCTCTGCCTCTTGCGGCAGGTTATGCTGCTGTCTCGTTTTTAATCTATCTTATGATGCCTGCTCTTAAAATTCTGCATGCAAAAGAGATTACATTTTATGATGTTTTGCTTCTTACGCTTGATACTTTAAGCGGTGCAATTTCCGTTGCAATAACCATACATAACTGCTTTGAACGTTCTGTTGCGAACAGGGCGGACGGCTTCGTGTTTTTGGTATTCACCGTCATCTATGCCGTTCTTGCCGTTAAATCCCATAGGCTTAATACTTATAAAGGTTCTTCGTCTGAACTTCGCAATTTGCTTTTTGCCGTAACGCTTTTCAGCGCGTTTGCGTTTTCGGTTTTGATAGTGCCTTATGTGTTCGGCGTTGCTTACGGTCCTATGGCTTGGGCTGTGGAAGCCGCAGTAATTTGCGTTTTGTCAACAGTAAAGGGAATATCGCTCGGCGTGTATACGGGTACCTTTGCGCTCGGCGTTTCGGGGATTGGTGCTTTGATTCAGTATAACCTTGATAAGGTGGAAATGAATAACTCCATAATCACATTTTCTATACTGATTATATCACTTTGGCTAATAACCGTACTTGGTCTTTCAAATGAAAAAAAGGATTTCTTTTATGTTGTTGTTGAATGCATAACGGCTTTTTGCACTTTCTTCTATCTTAGATTTATGTATAAATGTATTCTCTTCGGTCCGCTCGTCAATTCTTACAGCCGGGAGGCTAATATATGCGTTTATATTGTATTTGTTCTTGTCATTGCATTTGTGCTTAAACTCGGCGTGCTCAAAAACGAATACAGCGCATTTCTGTCCGATGTATCGGGTATCGTACTCGTGCTTTATACCTTTATTTCGCTCGACATAAATTGCACCGATTTGGCATTTCATAATATGTTCTCGAGCGTGATTGAGGAAAAGGAAATGAATCCGTTTTTAGTGGGACTGTTGGTTGTAATAAATATTATAGTAAATCTTAATTTTGCGTCCTCTGTTGGAAGTTTGCTAAACAGGTACTACGGCGCAATGTGGATTTACACCGCCTCGCTTTCTGCATCATCACTTGCGCTTATTACAGCGGTTTTGATGTCGCCGTTCGGCGTAAAATTCTCGTCGGTTATCATCAGCGCCGTGTATATTTTCGCCGCCTGCATTATCCTGTTTGTCGGCTTTAAGAAAAGATATACCGTTGTCCGTTCGGGCGGTCTCGTGATAATACTTGTTGCAATTGCAAAACTTTGCTTTGTCGATACCGCCGCCCTCGATTCCGCTTGGAAGATAGCGTCTTACTTTGCATTCGGTGCACTTCTTATTGTGATTTCCTACTTCTATCGCCGCTTTAGTAAGAAACTTGAACAACAGGCACTCGAGGATTCACAGAAATAAAATATTAAACTAAACAGCATATTAAAAGGGAACAGTTCGTGCGAACTGTTCCCTTAATATTTGTTTGTCGGTTTATATTATTACTTGCGGTTCTTTTCTCTTTTTTTACCGCTTAAAATCAAAAGTTCCGTTACCGTTCCGCCTGAAATAAGAAGTATTGCAAGCAGAAGAATTAACATACCCTCGCTGCCTGTTTTAGGGCTTGTTGATTTTGTGTCGGTTGCGTTTGAGGTTGATTTGTCGTTGTCGGCTTTTGCCTTTTCATCGCCGTTTTTGTTTGAATTGTCTTCTGAATTGCCGGGAGTTGAATTTGTATTTGTTGCAATAATTCCGTACTCACTCAGATGAGTTGTCTCAAATACAATATATCCGTCCTGTAATGTTGCGGGAATTGTTTCCTTTATTTCATCGTTAAGAATGTAAACAACGCTGTAAGTGTTGTAACCCTTTAATTCCTCAGGAAGAGCAATTCTGATTTTCATCTTTGTACCGTTTATCTGAACAATCTCGTTGTCTTTTAGTACATTGATGTCTGCAATGAATTTTACATTTTTGTCGGCAAGGTCTTTATTGACATCAACATTGTTAATTATGAGCTTGTAATTACTGTCAATTCCGTCGGCAAATTCAATGCTTCCCTTAATTCCGTCATTGCTCTCGATTACTTTTACGGTGTCGTCGGGAGTTGAGGCGTCTTTTGTCCAAGTTGCATAGAGAGTAAGATTATGGTATCTCTCATAGCCGCCGTCCTCTGTTATTAAGCCGTCTCTTTCAAATTCGGAATCTCTCTCCTTATCCCATTCTCTCCAATAGAGATATTTATAGTTTTTGCCGCTTGAGTCCTTTTTACTGTTCCAACCGTTAAAGGTATAGCCGCTTCTTGTCGGTACATACGGTAAAAGTGACATTGCTGTTCCCGAGTTGCCGCCGCCGAGATAATTATATTTTGCACTTTCTTTGCCCTCTATTGTGCCGCCGTTTGCGTTAAGTGTAACCGACATTTCGTCTTCATCAAAGGTATTGCTTACATATGTTGCCGTAACCGTAACAGAGTCTTTTTCTGCAAATTCAGCGGCAGTTATACTGCTTACATATTTACCGTTTAAGTCCCATCCCTTGAATGTGCAGCCTTTCCTTTCCGGTTCATATTTTGTTAAATCAACTGTTTTGAATTCATTACTCTTGCTTGTGATTTGGTAGACTGATTTATCTTTAACTGTACCGCCGAATGCGTCAAGGTTAAGATAATATGTTCCCGTGCCTTTGAGCGGTTTATCGGAAAATACGCCGTAAAGTTGAAAACCGTTGTTGAATTCAACCTCGGTGCCGTCATTTAGATATACATTTCCCGACCAGGTGAATTCTGAAATAGGGATTTTATCGTCTGCCTTTGAAGTACCCGAAAAATCGGTGCTCCAATGTGAGAACTCGTGCTCGCCGTCAAACGGAACGATACCTTTTGTGAGTTCTGCAATGCTTACCGAGTCCTCTCCGTCAGCCACATCGAATCTGATGATTTTTGATGTCTCGCCGTCAATGGTTCCTCCGGATATACCGCCGCATTGCAAAACTAATGAATATTTTCCGTCATCTTTGATTGTAGCGGCATTAACGCAAATGATACCCGAAATGCTGAATACTGCCACAAGCAGCATTATAAGTGCACCTTTCAGTTTAGCTCCTGTTTTTCTTTTTACTTTTTGATTTTTGCCTTTCATAAAAACATCTCCTTTTTATTTTGCCTTGCGGCTTTTTCATTTTAATTATATGAAAACCGCATTAAAAAGTATATAAGGGATGTCCGCCAATATTAGAAAAGCCCTGTATAAATGCTATACAGAGCTTCTTTGATATTTTCTTTTTGTTATTATTTGTTATTGAAAATTGCAAGTAATCCTATTCGTGACTTGGTTTGCGTTTTTTTGTATATAGAAGTAATGTGCCTTTCAAGCGTTCGCTTTGAGATATACATTTCATCGGCAATTGTCTGTAAGTCGTTATCCGTAGTCACTAAAAGTTTGAATACCTCCGCCTCTCTCTGAGTCAGCGTGTAATTGTCGGTTATGATACTTAACCTTTCCTCGTCATTCGGTTTTGTATCTTCTTGCGTTTTTGTCTGTTTTGGTACGGCTGTAATTTCATTTCGCTTTACTGTATAAATCAGCATTACTATACTGATAGCGGTAAATAAAATCAGCTCAACTATAATAATTAAAATGTTGTTATTTGAACTTAAAAGTGATAAAGAACCTCCGGTAATTGCGGCGGCGGTAACATTATTTACCGCTCTGCCGAGTCCGGCAAAGAGCGACGGCGTTTTTGTATATTCGGCAATTTCCATAAACGATGCGGTGAAAAATACCGCAAAGAATCCTGCCGACAGATAGAATACCGTCAATCCGATTAAAAACGGAGCAGAAAACTGTATTATAACAAGGCATATGGTAGAAAGAATCATTACGCAGTACATAATAATACTCATATATTTTCTTTCTTTTATATCAAATAAAAAACCGGCAATGAGTCCGCTCAGTGCAAGCAGTATTCTCGGAGATTGCCCTATGTCTGTTGCTCCGCTGGCATGATACAAAGTCACCGCATTGTCGAGCGTTGAAAAAATAAATGTAATCAGTGCAACTAAAATTATCAGGCAAATCATTATCGCACTTGCACCCTTGCATTTTGCTTCATTGTTATTCAATCGCTTGTCAGACAGTTTAACATCGCTTTTTATTTTTATGAGCATTATTGCAAGCACGCATAAAAATATTGACAGCGTCGTAGCCTGTGTCCAATCGGATAAGATTACGTTGTTATTAATAAACTGGAGCAGTGTACCTGTCATATAGGAAACACCGACGGTCTTTGCAAGGTGCTTTTTGTTTTTTATCAGCAATAATGCTTTGTATATTGCCGTGCTGCCTATTCCTCCGAGAAGAGTAAACAGCAGCATGCCCGATATGAGCGTAGCGGTATATGATATGTGATTGCAAATCATAATTATCAGTCCGATTGACAATACGGCAGTCGATGCCGTTGTTGCCGCTTTTGCAATTTTGCCGAGATGATTTAATAAAATCGGACACAGTACAAAGCCGAGGGCACTTAAACCTAAAGAGTAATTTTGTGCCGCAACGGTTTTGCTTTCGACAGTTGAAAGCGATATCATATTTACAAATAAGTATTCGCAGTCTAAAAACACAAAGGTGAAAATGCCCATAAGCATTATTGCAGATATATATGCCTTACTTCTTTTGTCGTTAAGTTCTTTTGTGTTCGGCGTCATAGTTGCGACTGACATAATTTTCACCTGCCTTTTATTTATCTTATCACATTTTTTATCGCCATACAAGATAACACTTGTTGTGTTTACTCAAATTCTATTTGGGGCGAAGAGCTGAAACCGTTTAAGTAACTCTTATAAAACGGTTAAAAACATATTTATATATATGATATTTAGAACATTGAAATAACATTTGCATTTATGCTATAATAATTAAAAGGAGTGATTATATGAGTGCAAAAAATGCAGTCAAGTTTTTTGCCGTTCTCGGCGGAATAACGGCATTGTCGGCAGAGATATTCTATGATTTTTCAATAAATACAAAATCGCCGATACATATGAGTAAACTTAATAATATTGTTCAAAAAGCAACAAATACTTCAGGCAATGAGGAAGAAGCCAGTGCAAAATACAGCGGACTGACGGGTACACCTGAAATGAAAAAATGGTATGTCGAACACGGCGAGGATGTTTATATAACCTCCGATTCGCTTCGCTTGCACGGAAAGAAATTTGAAAACGACAGTTCAAAATATGTTATTGTCTGTCATGGGTATACGAGTAAGGCAAAGCATATGGCAGGATTTGTAAATAAATTCTATTCACTCGGATATAATGTTTTGGCAGTTGATGCTCGTGCACACGGCGACAGTGAAGGAACAAAAATCGGAATGGGTTGGCCGGATCGTTTGGATGTTATTGAATGGATAAAACTTATTCTCACTTGGGACGAAAACGCACAAATAATTCTTCACGGGGTATCTATGGGTGCCGCAACGGTGCTTATGGCATCGGGTGAATCTTTACCTAAAAATGTGAAGGCTGTTATTGCCGACTGTGGCTACACGTCGGAATGGGACGAATTTAGACTTGAAGCAAAAAATCTGCATATCCCGTGGTTTCCTGTGCTTAATGTCGCTTCTGTTATTTCAAAATTTCGTGACGGTTATGATTTTAAGCAGGCGAGCGCACTCGAACAAATTAAAAAAAGCCGTATCCCAACGCTGTTTATTCATGGAACAGAAGATGAACTTGTGCCGTATTGTATGCTTGATGAACTTTATACGGCGGCAAATTGCGAAAAAGAGCGTATAACAGTTAAAGGTGCAGGGCATGCACTTTCTTCTTCTGTTGCACCGGAACTTTATTGGAACACAGTCGAAAATTTTATCGGAAAATATATAATCGAATAGAGTAAATCTGTTATTATTTAGATGAATAGTAAAAGCTGTCTCACATTGAAGTAAGACAGCTTTTTTAAATTATTAAGAGTATTTTGAGTTTTATATACAACCAGCGATTTATAACGGCTATGTTTTTGTTAATAAGTTAGGAGACCGAATGCGACCTAATTATTTAAATGAATATTTTCCGAAGTTCATAGAAAAGCACATATTAATCATAATACTACTAATTAAATGTGCAAATTATATGAAAGTTTCTTTAAGTCGTTCTTTACCAGTATGATAAGCGAAGTAACAGGATATAGAGTGGCTGTTGTTAATAGATGGTGTAGCAAACGTTTGACGAAAGAGCCGGTTCTTATTACGAACTGATGAAACCGGTGATAGAGCAAAACCAAAAGCCGAAGAAGAAAGACTAAGTAGTTTTCAGGGATTGACAATTAAATACTATTTGATTATAATGATATGATTTAGCAAAAGCTGAATGGGCGGCTTGGGATGAAAGGAGTATGTTATTATGTATGAATATGTGGATGACAAAAAGTTTCTGAGCCATATGCGTTCTCTTTGCGGAGATATAATGCAAGACCTTTGCCATACCCTAAAAGAAGAATATGACATAGGTTCTTCGTTTTATCTTGTGGGTAGCGGAGCAAGAAATCTAATACTTCAAAACTCTAATCAACCTATCGACTTGGATTATAACCTTGAAATCACAAGAACAGATGATTGGGAAGATTGCAAAGAAATCAAAGAATGTGTCAGAAAGGCTTTCAATATTGTTCTAAGAGAATATGGGTGGAGCTACTGCCAAGATTCCACCTTTTCTTTGACAACGGAAAAGCGACACTTTAATCAGGGAAATAGTACAGAATTTTCAATGGATATTTGTATTGTTTGCGAGGATACAGACGGGAACTATCATCGCCTTATTCACGATAAGCGACGTTTTCCAAACAGATATTTCTGGAATCAAGCACCTAATTCAAGAAACATCAGAGAGAAAGCGAAGTATATCAAAGAAAAAGGAAAATGGATATTAGTTAGAGAGCAGTATCTGAGAATAAAAAATCGGTATTTGACTTCCAACGACTACAACCATTCTTCCTTTATCTGCTATATTGAAGCAGTAAACAATGTCTATAATTCAAGAAGACATTGGAAATAAAATTTAACATTCTTTTATATCGTCACTTAATTAAGTGGCGATTTTTTATACCTAAAAGGAGGCAATGAAACACAATGATTTGCATAAGCCGTCATCTTGCATATAAACTTATAAACGATGGGTATATTAAGGCATTAAAAATAGGAAAATCACAGTTGTGCAAGTTTATTACTAACTAATGGTGTGCCGCTGAAACAAATTCAGGAATGGATGTGACACAGCGATTTTTCCGCTACCGCCAATATCTATGCCCGCCTTGACTACTCGTCAAAGTTATCTTCGACAAGTGTTATGATAAACGGTATGGCTTTGCCCGAAACTGTGAACTTCGGCAACAAATGACAAACAATCGAAAATGAGAAGTGATAAAAAACCGTAAACGGGGAAGTTTATAAAATAAAAAGCCGCCACAAGCGATATGAAGCTTGCGACGACGATGTGGCGGAGACGGAGGGATTCGAACCCTCGTGCCCGTGAAGGCAAACGCATTTCGAGTGCGCCCCGTTATGACCACTTCGATACGTCTCCGTATATGCTAAACCTGCTTTTGAAAATGCGTAAAGCAGGGTTTAGATTTTTAGTTTATCGTACTTTTTCTGTCTTTTATCTTTGAAAGTTCTCTATGTAGCTGTCGATACAATTTTGAATGATTTCAATAGCTACTGCCTTAGGCTTAACCTCTGTTACACTTGTGCTCTTATCGTGTTCAAGAGATTTATATACCTCAAAGAAATGCTTTATTTCGTCAAATCTGTGGCTCGGGAGCTGGTCGATGTCGGTATAGCAATTATAGTTCGGGTCGTTTACGGGAACTGCTATAATCTTCTCGTCTTTTGCTCCGCTGTCTTCCATAATGAGAACGCCTATTGGTCTGCATTCAACGATGGTCATCGGTCTGATTTGCTCGCTGCAAAGCACAAGAACATCAAGCGGGTCATTGTCGCTTGCATATGTTCTGGGAATAAATCCGTAGTTTGCAGGATAATGAGTAGACGTAAAGAGAACACGGTCGAGTTTAAGCATACCTGTTTCTTTGTCAAGTTCGTACTTGTTCTTGCCGCCTTTTGAAATCTCAATAACGGCGTAGAACTGTTCGCTCTTTATTCTCTTTGGTGATATGTCGTGCCATATGTTCATAATACTCACCCGAAATAATTTGTCGTGGGTATATATTAGCACTATAAATAGTATTTGTCAATTAAAAAAAATTGTGCTATTATAAATATTATGAAATTAAACAAATTATAGGAGAATTATATGGTTGCGATTATTGATTACGGCGCAGGTAATTTGCAAAGCGTAAAAAAAGCGCTTGATTTTATCGGCGCAGAAAATGTAATTACAGGCGATAAGAATGAGATAGATGCGGCGTCTCATATTATTTTGCCGGGAGTCGGCTCGTTTGAGGATGCAATGAATTGTATCAGAGAGCACGATTTGGAGAATACTATAAAAAAAGCCGCTGACGGCTCAAAGCATTTTTTGGGAATTTGCCTCGGACTTCAACTTCTTTTTTCCTCCAGCGAAGAATCTCCGGGTGTAAAGGGTCTGGGCATTTTCGACGGAGAAATAGTTACTATCCCGAGAGATAACGGACTTAAAGTTCCGCATATCGGCTGGAACAGCGTTGAACTTAAACAAAAAGACGGCATATTCGACGGCATTAAGTACAACAGTTATTTTTATTTTGTACACAGTTATTATCTTAAAAATGCTCCCGATGATATTGTCGCAGGCGTTACCGAATACGGAGTACCCATTCAGTGCGCCGTTCAAAGGGGTAGGGTATGCGCTACTCAGTTTCACCCCGAAAAAAGCGGAGATGCGGGTCTTGCACTTCTTCGTAATTTCGTACAAAGGGAGGTGTAGGCAGTGTACGCAAAGAGAATTATACCGTGCCTTGATGTAAAAAACGGCAGAGTGGTTAAGGGCGTTTCATTTGTTGATTTAAGAGATGCGGGCGATCCCGTAGAATGCGCCGCCGCATATGATAAACAGGGAGCAGATGAACTTGTGCTTCTTGACATAACCGCTACCCACGAGGGCAGAAGCACAATGATAGATATAGTATCAAAAGTTGCAAATACGGTTTTCATTCCGTTTACCGTAGGCGGAGGAATAAAGAGCGTAGACGATTTTAAGGAACTGCTCAGGGCAGGAGCCGATAAAATATCGGTCAATTCTGCTGCTGTACGCAACCCCGACTTGATTAACGAGGCGGCATATAAATTCGGCTCACAGTGCGTTGTTGTGGCAATCGACGCAAAGAAAAATGAAAATTCGTGGGAAGTATATCTTAACGGCGGCAGAATACCTACCGGTATCGATGCCATAGAATGGGCAAAGGAAGCAGAAAGAAGAGGAGCAGGCGAAATCCTTTTGACCTCGATGGATAAGGACGGTCAAAAATCCGGATACGATATTGAACTTACCCGAGCAGTCAGCGAGAGCGTCGGCATTCCTGTTATCGCATCGGGCGGAGCAGGTAAGGCAGAGCACTTTCTTGACGCATTTACTCAGGGCAAAGCCGATGCAGTTCTTGCCGCAAGTCTGTTTCATTTTAACGAACTGCCTATTCCTGAACTAAAAGAATATTTGGCAAAGAATAATATTAGCGTAAGAAGATGATAAAATGAGTTCAAGCTCGAATGAGGCGGCTGATGCACAATATAATAAAATGATTAACACTCCGGTCAGAAATCTGATTTTCACTCTTTCGGTGCCGACAGTTATAAGTATGCTTATAACCATGATATATAATATGGCGGACACTTATTTTGTATCTAAAATCAGCGTTTCCGCCTCCGGTGCTACGGGAATCGTTTTCGGATTGATGGCTATATTTCAGGCGTTCGGCTTTATGTTCGGGCAAGGCTCAGGCTCAAATATTGCAAGGCGGCTCGGTGCAAAGGACTTGGACGGTGCAAATCAGTTTTGTTCGACAGCCTTTGCGGTTTCTCTTTTGACGAGCGTTGTTATTTCGGTAATTTGTATTTCTTTTTTGGATAGGCTTATGCGCCTTTTGGGCAGTACCGACACTATTTTGCCCTATGCAAAGGCGTATGGAATATATATAATTATTGCAGGACCTGCTATGACCGTAGGCTGTGTGCTTAATAATATTTTGCGATATGAGGGACTCGCAAAACTTGCCATGATAGGCTTGACCTCGGGCGGAATACTGAATATACTTCTCGACCCGCTGTTTATCTTTACCTTTAAGATGGGTATATCAGGAGCAGGACTTGCAACCGCACTGAGTCAGTATATAAGCGTCATTATTCTTTTTATGATGTTTGTGCTCAAAAAGAGTCAGTGCTGTATAAAATTTAAGTACGTAAGAATGCAATTCGGATTTGTATGGGAGATTGTTGCTACCGGCTTTCCCAGCTTTATACGTAACGGACTGAATAGCATTTCCACAATGGTGCTTAATGTTATGTCCTCTCCTTACGGCGATGAATGTATTGCCGCAATGAGTGTTGCAAACAGATGCGGTATGCTGATATTCAGCGTATGCGTAGGTATCGGTCAGGGCTTTCAGCCTGTGTGTGCCTATAATTACGGAGCAAAGAAATTTAAGCGTGTAAATAAGAGCATTAATTTCCTTTGGTTGTACGGAACGCTTGTCGTTTTGGTGTTCGCAGGTGCTATGTTTTTTCTTGCACCGAGCGTTATTTCAATGTTCAGAGATGAGAAAGAAGTAGTTGAAATAGGCAGTGTCGTTTTAAGGTTTTTGTGCGTGTCGCTGGCTTTCTTGCCGACTGCGCTGACGGCTAATATGTCGTTTCAAAGTATAGGAAAAAAGGGCAGGGCGTTCTTTCTTGCCTGCTGTCAAAACGGACTTTTTTTCATTCCGCTTGTTCTTGTAATGCCGAAATTGTTTGGTCTTACCGGTCTGGAACTTTCCCAGCCGGTTGCGTATGTAATGGCGGCGGCTGTGTCTGTTCCTTTTCTTCTTGCGTTTAAGAAGCATCTCAAAAAATACAACGGTACAGACTAATTATAAATCGGCAAATTTTGTGGTTTTGTTTACTGTTTTTTAATATTTGGATAATTGACTTTTTCGGTAAAATATGTTATATTGAATGCAGTACGAGGGAGTAGTTCCACGCAGTATTTTTTACGGCGTGCGTTAAATCAACACCTTGCCGAATAGGCTGGTTTAACTGTTAAGAATGAGACTTGTGCATAGTGCAATACTATGTATGAGTCTTTTTTATATAGAAAATTTTACGTAAAGGAGTTTTTTATGAAAGAGTATCTTCAAACTAAAGAGAACGTAATGTCCGAACAAAGCGTTACGCCGTCGGGATTGATGAGCGATGAGGCGGCAAAAAGGCTTGAAAAATACGGCAAGAATAAACTTGCCGAGGGTAAAAAGGATAGCCTTATCAAACGCTTTTTGCTGCAACTTGCCGACCCTATGATTATTATTCTTATCGTAGCCGCAGTAATCAGTGCCGTAACCGCAACGGTAGGCGGTGAGGGCGAAGGTTACGCCGATGTAATCATTATTATGTTTGTTGTTGTAGTAAACGCTGTGCTCGGAGTATATCAGGAAAGTAAGGCGGAGAAGGCTATCGAGGCACTTCAGGAGATTGCCGCCGCCACTTCAAAGGTTATTCGTGACGGTAAACTCATTACCGTTAAAAGCGAAGATGTGGTTATCGGCGATATAGTTGTTCTTGAGGCCGGCGACAGCGTTCCTGCGGATTGCCGTATCATAGAAAATGCATCGCTTAAAATTGAGGAGTCCGCACTGACCGGCGAGTCTGTCCCCGTAACGAAGACAGATAATGTAATAGACCCGCTTGGCTCCGATGATGTACCTCTCGGCGACAGAAAAAATATGTGCTATATGGGCTCTTCCGTTGCATACGGTAGAGGTAAGGCTGTGGTTGTCGCAACGGGTATGGATACCGAAATGGGCAAGATTGCAGACGCTCTTACAAAGGCAAAGGACGATGAAACTCCGCTCCAACTTAAACTTAATCAGTTGTCGAAGATTTTGTCCTTCATAGTTCTAGGAATATGTGTTTTCATTTTCGCTTTTGATGTTGTTCGTTCGCTGATTGTGGGCGATGCTCTCACACTTCCGTCGGTTCTCAGCTTCTTTATGGTTGCCGTATCGCTTGCCGTTGCCGCAATTCCCGAGGGACTTGCAGCAGTCGTTACCATTGTTCTTTCCATCGGCGTTACAAAGATGTCAAAGCGCAATGCCGTTATTCGTAAACTTACGGCGGTTGAAACTCTCGGCTGTACTCAGATTATCTGCTCCGATAAGACAGGTACTCTGACCCAAAATAAGATGACCGTTGTCGAACATAGGTCAACGGACGAAAAACTACTCGCAACCGCTATGGCTCTTTGCTGTGACGCAGAACTTCGGCAGGACGGTACCGTTAAGGGCGAACCTACCGAGGCCGCTCTCGTTTCTTATGCGGATTCTCTCGGTCTTAAAAAGTATGAACTCGAGCATGATTTTAACAGAGTGGGTGAGGCTCCGTTTGATTCGGGACGAAAGATGATGTCCACCGTTCATAAAACTCCGAACGGCTTTGTTCAGTATACAAAGGGCGCTCCCGATGTCGTTCTTTCGCTTTGCACAAGCGCATATCTTAACGGCAAAATGGTTCCTATGACAGATGAAATCCGTCAGGCTGTTATCGATTCAAATAAAGAAATGGCAGATAAGGCACTGCGTGTTCTTTGTGCCGCTATGAGAACATATAAAACTCAGCCGTCAAATGATGCCGCAGAACTTGAGCAAGACCTTTGTTATGTCGGTTTGGTGGGTATGATTGACCCGGTAAGACCCGAGGTTATCGATGCCATTAAGGAGTGCAAGAACGCAGGTATCCGCCCGATTATGATTACGGGCGACCATAAGGATACGGCTGTCGCAATAGCAAAGCAACTCGGCATTATCGATGAAAATCATAAGGCTATAACAGGTGCAGAACTAAACAATTTGAGCGATGAGGAACTTGACGAAAGAATAGAGGAATTCTCCGTTTACGCACGAGTTCAGCCCGAACATAAGGTTCGTATCGTTCAGGCATGGAAACTAAAGGGCAAAATCACCGCCATGACAGGCGACGGAGTAAATGACGCTCCGTCAATTAAAAATGCCGATATCGGTGTAGGTATGGGTATCACCGGTACCGATGTAACAAAGAATGTTGCCGATATGGTGCTTGCCGACGATAACTTTGCCACTATCGTTTCCGCAGTTGATGAGGGCAGAAGAATTTATGATAATATTCGTAACTCCATTCAGTTTTTGCTCTCCTCGAATTTGTCCGAAGTGCTCTCGATATTTTTTGCAACGATGCTCGGCTTTACTCTCTTTGAGCCGGTTCATCTTCTTTGGATTAACCTCATTACGGACTGTTTCCCGGCTCTTGCTCTCGGTCTTGAAAAGGGCGACCCCGATATTATGAAACGCAAGCCCCGTGACTCAAAAGAGGGCATATTCGCAGGCGGTATGGGCTTTGACTGTGCATACCAGGGAATAATGGTAACGGTTCTTACCCTCGTTGCATATATTCTCGGTATCATTATGGCAAACGGTTCGCCTATGAGCCTTAGGGAAGTTTTTGCCGTTAATGATTTAACAGCACCGCTTCTTCACCAAAACGGTATGACAATGGCATTCCTTACACTTTCTATGGCAGAGATTTTCCATTCGTTCAATATGCGTTCACGCAGACAGTCAATTGCTAAAATGGGCAGTATGAATTGGTATCTGCTCGGTGCTATGGTACTCTCGCTTGTTCTTTCGACTGTGGTTATCTATGTTCCGTTCCTCTCCGAGGCTTTCGACTTTGCTCCGATTGATGCAAGAGAATACTTTACAGCACTCGTACTTGCATTCCTCGTTATTCCAATCGTCGAAATCGTAAAACTGATTCAGAGAAAAACAAGTAAATAATTCGCTAAATAAAAATCCCTTGTTCGTGATGAACAAGGGATTTTTTTAATCTGTTGTATTGTTATTATTTTGGTTATGCTTACGCTCTGGCAACCATTTCGCCGTACTGCTCTTTTGATTTTTTGATGAATTGCTCTATTTGAGTTACGGACGGCATAGCATCGGAACAGCTGTGAGAACTGATGAGTATGCTTGCCGAAGCAGAGCCGAATTCCAGACAGTCGATTATGTCCTTGCCGCCGAGCAGACTGTAAAGAAACGCCGAGCCGTAACCGTCACCGCCGCCGAAGCCCTTTAGCATAACGGCAGGAAACGGCTTGATGGTGTAGTATTTGCCGTCATTTGTATATGCTGTCGAGCCCTCTTTGCCGTGCTTGATTACACAGATTGAAGCGCCGAAACTTTGCCAATATTCAGCCGACGCCTTGTCGCTTTCTTTAACTCCGACAATGCCCTCGGTTAAATCAAATTCTTCTCTTGAACCCATAATGACATCTGCATTTTGAGCAACGAGACTGTAATAAACGGCAATCTCATCTTTGCTTTTCCAGGTGTAGGCTCTGTAATCTACGTCAAAAATAATTCTTGTGTTGTTCTTCTTAGCAAGCATTATAGCTTTAAGACAAGCCTCTCTCGACGGACTCTTTGCAAGAGCGGTGCCGCTGATGATGATTGCTTTGGCAGATGCAATGTATTTTTCGTCAATATCTTCCGGCGTCATACAAAAATCAGCGACGTTGTCTCTATACATTAAAATCGAGGATTCTTCTTTTGAAAGTATTTCCGTAAAGGTAAGACCGATTTTTTCTCCGTTTTTCGCCCTTGTGATTTTTGATGTGTCGATGCCTTCTTTTTCAAAGTAATCAACTACAAAATCGCCGAAACGGTCATCGCTTACGCATCCGCAAAAGCCGACCTTGCAACCGAGCCTTGCAAGACCCACCGCAATGTTTGCAGGCGAGCCGCCCACGTATTTGTTAAAATTAGCGGACTCTGAAAGCGGACGGTACATATCCGTAGGATTAAAGTCAATCGCAATTCTGCCTATCGGTATGAAATCAAGCGGTTTTGACATATCGAATGTAACATAATTTTGCATAATATTTACCCCTTTATATGCTTTTATGCTTTTGTTTACTTTTTTATGCGGAGTTGCCCGTAAGCCGAGTTCTGTCGTGGACGATTATCTATCTCGACAGGCCGTTGCCGACCTGCTCAAGCCACCCTTCGAAGTTATGTGGCGAGCAACCAGCCCTTCAGTCGGTGTTGCAGCGAATAGGGTTTACATGGCAGGGAATGTTACCACTCCCTCGGTGAGCTCTTACCTCGCCTTTCCATCCTTACCGTAAAGATACGGCGGTTTATTTCTGTTGCACTTTCCCTAAGGTCACCCTCGGCGGCCGTTAGCCGTTATCCTGCTCTGTGCTGCTCGGACTTTCCTCACAATAAATTGCGCAATCGTCCGGACAACTCCGATTAATATAATAAAATATTTGTGGCGCACTTGTCAACAATTATTAAAAAAAGTTGAAAATATTTTGATTATGTTGTAAACTGTGCAAAGAAACTGTATAATTAAAATGTTAACTTGAATTTTATATTGAGGTGATTGTGTGCCCAGATTTGATAACGAGGGCTTTAACCCCAAAAAGAGAATAGACAATGACTCCCGTGACCGAAGCGTTCCCGAGGACGAAAATTATTACGGTAAGGTAAATTATAATTTTGACGACAGTGTGGTGGATAATCAGGACGAGGATAATTATTCCTATCCGTCTTACCCAAATAAAAGTCAAAACGGGATTCAAAATAAAGACTCCTATTTTAATTCTTTTGAGGCAGGTCGAACCGAAAGAAACACTCAAAACAGGCAAATTCATTCCGATAAACCGAAAAATAAGCGTTCTTCGGATAAAAAGCCGCACGCCAAAAATAAGGGTAAACAAATAGGACTCGGTATTCTTGCGATTGTTCTGGCTGTGCTGGTTGCTCTTTTCGGCACTGTCTTTTCGGCTATGGGAAAGATTACGCACGACGATAAAAGAAAAAATGAGTATGTCTCCTCGTCGGAGTTAAAGCACAGTTCAAAGGTGAAGAATATTCTTCTTCTCGGCGTAGACGCCCGTGACCCCGATGACGATACAAAGAGTCGTTCCGATTCTATGATGCTCATATCCATAGACAGCGAGCATAAGTGTATTAAGATGACATCGTTTTTGCGTGACACTTGGGTTTATATACCGTCTGCCGACTCAAAGCAGAGACTTAATGCCGCTTGCAGTTATGATGGCTATAATGGCGTTGTTGATACCATAGAATATAATTTCGGCGTTGATATAGACGGCTATGTCGTTGCCGATTTCGAGATGTTTAAGGTTTTGGTTGACGCTGTCGGCGGCGTTGAGGTGGATGTCACCAAAGCGGAGGCGGACGAGGTTACAAATCACGAATATCGCTATGGCGGAGTTAAACTCGACGAGGGTAAATACAAACTCAGCGGAGAGCAGGCTCTTGCTTACTGTCGTATTCGTAAGATAGATACCGATTTCCAAAGAGCGTACCGCCAGCGAACGGTAATGCAGGCTGTTATGAAAAGCATTAAGTCGGCAAATCCGTTAAAACTTGCCTCTATGGCAACTAAGTGTGCGCCTTATATCCAAACAAATCTTTCAAATTCATACATTATGTCAGCCGCAGTTTCTGCTCTGCCGTGTATGGACACAATGGTGGAGAGCCGTGTGCCTTTTGACGGTACATGGAAATACGAAACAATTAAAGGCAACAGTGTTATTACCGTTGATGCAGATAAGAATAAGCAAATGCTTATCGATAACATTTATAACAAAACCGCCGACGAAATAAAATCGGAAAATGAAAATTAACCGATTGTTCATCACTTGTTAAATTGACATTGTACCGTGTATTTGCTATAATAACTAATTGTTATTTATGATATTGACATAAAGGAGACAGTAATATGAAATTCAAAGATTTTCCCCAGGCTGTTATTAACGAAAATGTTGATTACACAGTTAAGGAAATCACGAGCGTAATTAAAAGATACGGCCCTCGTGAATCAGGTAATAAAAATTGCCTTGCAACCCAAAAGCATATCGATAAGGAAATGAAGCCGTTTTGTGATGAGACAGGCTTTGAGTCCTACAAAATGGCACCAAAGGCATTTTTGCATTTTACAAAGACCGTTTCGGTTTCTGCGTTTTTGGCAATCTTTGTTTGCCTTATTCTTGCGTATACAGGCGTGTTTGACGGAATAGGAAAGAGCGATTTCTTCCTTCCACAGTGTATTGTAGGCGGAGTTATTCTTGTAGGTCTTATTATCACCGCTCTTGAATTTTTGCTTTATAAGCAGTTCTGCGATGTTTTTTATAAGAAAATTGACGGTAATAACTATTATGCCGTTCGTAAGCCTAAGGGCGAGGTGAAGAAGAGAATCGTAATCTCGGGTCACTGCGACTCAGCATATCAGTGGAGACATATTTATTACGGCAAGAAGCTTCCTCTTATGGGTATTTGTATGGGTGGTACTATCGGCGGTGCTATAATTTCCGTAATTATTGCGCTTATCACTATTATTGCAAACTTTGTTGATATGGGCGCTTTCGGAGATTTTATGCTTAATTACAGCTATTATTTCCATATTATTCCCGGTCTCTTTATGATTACACTTTTCCTTTTTGTAGACTTTAAGACCATTTCACCGGGCGCAAACGATAACCTTACCGGAACATATGCCGCTGTTTGTGCTCTTCGTATGCTAGATATGGCGGGCGTTGAATTTGAAAACACCGAGGTTGTCGCTATGATTACCGACGGCGAGGAGGCAGGACTCAGAGGTTGTAAGCAGTGGGCTAAGGACCATAAGGATGAGTATATGAATCAGGGCGTTGAAACTGCTGTTCTCTGTGTTGATACTCTTACAGATCTTGATTACCTTAATGTATATTCCCGTGATATGACAGGTATTGTTAAGCACGATCAAAAATTCAGTCAACTAGTTATGGATTCTGCTGTTGAAGCAGGTCATGACGATTTGAAGTTTGCAAATGTATTCTTCGGCGCTTCAGATGCTGCCGCATTTTCGCAGGAAGGCATTACAGCTACTTGTCTTGCCGCTATGGACCCGGCTCCTGCCGACTATTATCATAATATCCGTGACAGTTATGACAGGCTCGTACCCGAAGCAATTAAAGCGGGATATGATGTAATCCTTTCCACAATCTTTAACTTTGACGAAAAAGGTCTTGACTGATTAATAAAGTAATATATGCCTTTCCGACTTCTGTCGGAGAGGCATTTTTAATTTGCTATTGTATATTAAAATATAATATGGTAAAATGAGATTGATTATGAAAGTATTTTTAGTATCAATATTAAAGTTCGGCTTGAGGATTATTTATGCTCCGCTGAAGCTTCTTAAAACGAAAAACAGAATAGTCTACCTCTCTCGACAGAGAAATACAAAGGACGAGGACTTTACTCTTTTGGAAAACGAGCTTAAACGCCTTACGCCCGATACCGAGCAGGTCTTTCGCCTCAAGATGATAGATAACGGTTTCGTATCAAAGATAAAATATTGTTTTTATGTGATAGGGGATATGTACTATCTTGCCACTTCAAAGGTCGCAATCCTCGATACCTATTCCATCACCGCTTCGTGCCTTAAACATAAGAAATCGCTTAAAATTGTCCAGATTTGGCACGCTCTTGGTGCTGTTAAAAAATTCGGCTATCAGGCGTTCGGCACTAAAGAGGGCAGAGACGAAAAACTCAGCCGTGCCATGTGTATGCATAAAAATTACGACTTTGTTATTGCTCCGTCGGATGCAACGGCCTTGATATATAAAGAGGCTTTTAATACCGAATCATCTCATATAAAGATATGTCCTATGCCGAGGGTTGATTTTATTACCGACGGCAACGCACCTATCGAGAAGTTTTATAATCTCAATCCCTACCTTGCGGATAAAAAAATCGTTCTTTATCTTCCCACTTTCAGAAAGCGTGACGCATATTGCTCCGAAATGCTGAAAACGGAATTTAATAATGAGGACGGTTACGCTCTTATAGTTAAGGCTCATCCGCTGTCAAAGATGCATCTCGACGAGAAATATACCGCTAAAGGGGATTTTACCACTTTTGAGTTGATGAAAATTGCGGATGTTATTATAACCGATTATTCCGCCTGTGCTTATGAGGCGTCGCTGCTTATGAAGCCGCTTTACTTTTTTGTCCCTGATTTTGACGAATATGTTAAGGATAGGGGACTTAATGTAGATGTCAGAAAGGAACTTCCCGGTGCTGTTTTTTACGACGCAGAAAGCCTTTCCGACGCTGTCAGAAGCGAGCATTATGATTTTAATGAGCTTTACTCATTTAAGAATAAATATATTAAACTTACCGATGAAAAGGCAACGACTTTGCTTGCCTCGTTCATTGTGAAGTTGTTGGGAGAATAATATTATGAAAAGAGTTTTAACTTACGGAACATTTGACCTTCTTCATTACGGACATATCGAGATTTTAAGAAGAGCTAAGGCTCTCGGAGATTATCTTGTTGTCGCTCTTTCTACTGATGAGTTCAATGAGTCAAAGGGTAAGACTGCATATCACAGTTATGAGACAAGAAAGAAGATGCTTGAGGCTATAAGATATGTTGACCTTGTTATCCCCGAAAACAGCTGGGAGCAAAAGATTAATGACATCAAGGAATATCATATAGACGTCGTTGTTATGGGCTCGGACTGGGCAGGCTCCGATCGTTTTGACTATCTGAAGGATTACTGCGAACTTGTGTTTCTCGAGAGAACGCCCGGCGTTTCAACCACTATGATTAAGCACGATTTGGGACTTAAAGAAGCAGTTAAAAACGAGGATCAACTTCCTGAATAATTTTATTTTGGAGTTTTAACTTTGCCGAGTATCAGTTTATTAAAAAAACTGCCTAAAAAAATTAAAGGCGGTTTTAACCAAAATTACTTGAAATATCTTGACCTGCCCGTAAACGAAAAACTTGTTTTGCTTGAGGGCGGTCAGGGAAAAAATATTAACGGTAATATGTTCTCTATGCTCAGAGAAATATGTAAAAATCCTAAGTATGCGGATTATACATGCGTATTTACCGTTACCAAAAATACCTTATCTAAGGCTGAAAAGCGAATGAGCTTTTACGGCTTTGATAGGGTTATTCTTGTTGTCAGAAATTCAAATGAATATAAAAAATATCTTGCGACTGCAAAGTATCTTATGACGGATAATTCGTTTTCGCCTTATTTTTTCAAAAGAGAGGAACAGGTCTTTCTCAATACCTGGCACGGCACTCCGCTGAAAACGCTCGGTATGTCCGATAAGTCTAACCCCGCCTCTCTTGCCAATATCCAAAAAAATTTCCTTATGTCCGATATTGCCTTATTTCCGAATGAGTTTACAAAAAATGTTTTCTTTGAGGATTATGACATAAAGAATATTTTTAAGGGTAAGAGCCTTATCGCACCGTATCCGAGAAACTATGTCTTTTATGATGACGAGCAGAGAGCACAAATGAAAAAAATTCTCGGCATAGAGGATAAACAGGTTTTTGCCTATATGCCCACATGGCGTGGCACAGGCAGAAGTGCAGATACCGAAAATCAACTTGAAATTACAAAACGTATTCTCGATGAATTTGATTCACTTCTCGGTGATAATCAACTTCTTTTAGTTAATTTTCATTTTCTCTTGTCGTCATCTATTGACTGCGAAGAATATAAGCATATAAAATATTTTTCGCCCGATTACGATACCTATGAGGTGCTTAATGCCTGCGACGGTCTTGTAACTGATTATTCGAGCGTGTTCTTCGATTTTGCGATTACTGGTAAAAAAGTTATTCTTTTCGCCTATGACAAGATTGATTATATGTCGGACAGAGGCGTTTATATGCCTTTTGAGTCTTTGTCGTTTCCTATTACACAGACCGTGGAGCAGACTGTAAAAGAGATGGACAAGCCGCTCAAACCTTACCCCGATTTTATGCGAAAATATTGCTCCGACGGCAGTAAAAATATTTGTAGCGAGATATTTGATTTAATGCTCGGTGAGGCAACCGATTTGCTTCCTCAGGAAAATTTGCCTGACGAAAAACCGCTTTGTCTTTTGTATCTCGGCAGAATGCCCGAGTGCGATTTCGATAGCGTAAGGAAGTATATCGACTCAAATCCGCAGTACAAATTTGTACTTGCATATTCCGGTAATTTTAATGAAAAAAATAAAGCTTTTCTCGTTTCACTTTCGGATAAGGCGGACAGTCTCGGACTTGTTACCGCTCCGCTTTTTTATAACGGCGAGACATTTAAGCTGTTGAAAAACATAATAAAAGGTAAGGACTTTGATAAACTTAACTCTCTTTTTGAAAGGGAAGCGAAAAGAATTTTCTATTCGGTAAAACCCGAAAGAGTTGTTGACTTTGTATGCGATAACGCCTTTGTTTCGGGCGTTTTGTCCTGCCTCTCGGGCGATAAGGAATATATCGAGCACGGCTCGTATCATAAGATTTCACGCACAAAGCAGTCGCTGATAAGAAATATAAAATCCTTTGAACTTTCAAAGGGCTTTTTAGTGAATGAGAATTATAATATATCATCGGACGATTCCGTGTGTGCCGATACTTATTCAAAAAATGCGTTCTTGACTCCGTGTGCGCCGCTGTACCTTGCTTTGGGCAATAAACTAAAAGCTGTTTCTTTCTTCAAAATCAGCGGTATCACTCCGTTTACCTGCGCCGATCTTGCTTTTTATACAGATGATAAAATGCTTAAATCGCATTTTTATACAAATAAGAAAAAGATGTCAAAAAAACATTTCGGCATTTTTACCCTGAGCGTTTCAAAAGACGAACTTAAAACCATGGAATCCGCTAATCTTATTAAAGCCGTTTTCTTTGATTCACTCGGTCACAATGTTACGGCAAAAGTTTATTATAATTCCTTTTTCTTAAAGCGGACTTTCGGACTCAGAAGTGCGATTATGCGTGACAGGCGTGACAATACCGCCGCCGTTTTCCGCCAAATGACGGGTAACGAACTCGGAATTTACTACCGCCCCTATCTCAGAGGCGACAGAATAATCGAGCATATAAAGGTCGCTGTTGCCTTTGTGCTGTCTTTTGTCAAGAAAGGAAATAATGTTATTCTTCTTTACGAAAAAGACGGCGCAAAGTACGAGGAAAGTGCAAGCGTTACCTATGAAAAACTCATTGATAACGGTTATGATAACGCTTATTTTGTAATCGACAGAGACTATAAATATCTATCTCGAATCCCCGAGAAATACAGAAAAAATCTGCTTTATAAATATTCGTTTAAGCATTACCTCAATTTTTTCAGGGCTAAGTCTTTTATCGGTACGGAACAACCGGTTCACGCTTTTGAACTTAAAACCTTTAATCCTTTTGCACTTTATAAGATTTCATCAAAGGGCATTAATTTTATCTTTTTACAGCACGGCGTAATGTATATGGTCTCCCTCAACAGCGAGTCGAGAAAGATGTTTTCACGAGACAGAATAAAGGGAAATTACCGAGTTGTCGTTTCCGGCGAACTTGAAAAACGCCATTTTATCGAACTCGGAAATCACGGCGAGCAGGATATATATGTCTGCGGACTGCCTAAGTATGACAGAAATATTCTTCTCCCCGACGCTGATAAAATTATCATTATGCCCACCTGGAGACCGTGGGAACTCAGCGAGGCAAGGATTGACTTTCTCTCTACTCCTTATTATAAGATGATTAAAAAAATATTTGACGCCGTTCCCGACGAATTAAAGGAAAAGACGGTGATTTTGCCTCATCCTCTTATAGCAAACGAGATGAAAAATATCCCTCGTGATATGGAAAGCAGAATAGCACTCGGTGTGAGATATGATGATTTGCTCCGTCAAACACGACTTCTCATTACCGATTATTCGTCTATTGCGTATGACGCTTTTTACCGTGGCTCTCGGGTTATTTTCTATTGGGAGGAAAAGGATTTTTGTATGTCAAAGTACGGTCCGTCCACCCGCCTTATGCTGAATGAAAATAATACTTTCGGAGATTGTTTTTATTCCGTTGAGGGACTCGGCGAAGCGATAACGAAAAACTATAATAATCCTCAGTGTGAGGAATATAAGAATAATTATTCAAA
>ENA-OWPL01000552-OWPL01000552.1-human-gut-metagenome-genome-assembly--contig:-NODE-552-length-26429-cov-3.867066_pt1 | contig 26429 bp, 23 predicted proteins | sample MGYA00248263_ERZ651844 | MGnify/ENA primary metagenome ERZ651844 (study PRJEB26924, sample SAMEA4378256) | human gut metagenome | biome: human gut; feature: human-associated habitat; material: faeces...
CAAAGGCCAGAATGTACGATGCGGAGAACAAGCGGTTTGATGCAGTGGACTTGATTGCAGGAACAGTTGCGAATCCCATTAGTTTGGTGCAGTATCTGTATGTTGTGGACAACCCCATAAAACAGATTGATCCGTTAGGGCTTATTTGGATTAAATACGAGAACATTGTATCTAAACGTAATAACGGTGAGGATGCATCGCATAGCTATTCAACTGAGCTGAAGAAGATGCAACAGATGCTTAACTACATGGGATATTCAAATATTCCCAATGGAGATATGGGGGTAGACTATGGAGGTCTCACTGTTGCTGCGGTGAATTTGTTCCAACTCAATTACCAGATTAAACCGACAAGCTTCGTTAACAATACGACCTATCTGACGGTTGCCAATGTCTATGTTAACAAAAGGTATTCTAACAAAGAAAGTCAAAAGGCTTTTTACGATCTGTATGTGCGGCAACTGATGAAACGTGATGGAATTACGAATAAAGACTACTATCGCAAATATGTTTGTGTTGTTCCTCAAGGTTTCTCACAATCTGTATTGGACAATCTTCCTGCTGGAGTGTCAACCAAGAAAGTCAATGGTATTTGGTATTTCGACTATACCGATGCTATGAACAAAGTCCTTACTGAAAACGAAAAGGTAGTGCTTGAACACCAAATCCCACTATACGAAGATTATGTTGCTGAAGTAGGTAAAAATCTCACATGGTTTGGACGCTTAGTTTATAATTATAACTCTGCGTATCAAGCCAAGCGAATCAATGAACTTTTGTGGTTTGCAAGCATGGTAAAACCTAATGCTGAATGGGACATCAAAGCTGAAGAACGATGGGAAGCTATTTTTGGAGATGGAAGTTTCTATGGAAATCAGTTCCGATTCGTTTTTGATGATTCGGTCGTCACACCCGAGATGATGGGCAATATTACATATGGCTATTGGGGGAAGGCTCTTGGTGTCTCCGATGAAATGCTATATTTAGGCGGCGGAGTGGCGAATGCGGGAATTGAAATCTGGAAACTCTTGGACGAGTACTACGGTGAGAGCGAGGAAGATCATCTGTCAGTGAAGTGGGGTATCGAATACTATAATGCAACGCACTAAATTGATTGTCTACCCAATTCTGGCGACTATTCTGCTTATTCTTGTCTTTCAATTTGTAGAAAACAAAAGCCGCAATATTTCGGTGGAAGAGTACTTTTATCAGAACAGTGATGAGTTTGCTGATATCGTGGATGTTTTGCGCCAAAACAAGGTTGAAGGGTTCCCTTTGTATTTAACATCCGAAGACGATATCCAAACACTTTTTGGGGATGCAAATCAAGATGTTAGTGCAGAAGCAATACGCTCTGTATTTAAAAAGACTGATTGCAATGCCATCTATGCCTCAACAACCCGTTCTGGAAATTTCTATTGCCGTTTTGCGTGCCGAGGACATGATGCAGTAAACGGAATTGCATTTGTTGGAGATAATAGGTATCCCGATACAATCAATTCAATTTTTTCTGGTTCGCTTGTATCGGAATGCACTTTTATTGATGATGAATGGGTGCGTTTTGAGTATTATACCGCTGAAGGTGAGAAAAAGATAACGGGATGAATAGTATGGGAGGGTGCAGAAATTGCACCCTCCCATACTATTTGCCGAAACGCTAATTTCATGCCACCGGCACCGTGACCTAGTAACCGTAAAAGCAGGCAGCGGCTGGACAGACATGGGACAATATCCTCACATAAAATAAGCGTAAGGGAGACTCCCTCGTGAGTCTCCCTTACGCTATGATAGGATATGGTCATTTGTCGCTGTGCTTGTCGCGCTCCATGGTCTCGGCAACCGCGCGACGGAGAAAAGCTGCATCGCTTTCGCCCATCGACTGTGCATGCTGAGAAATCTCATCATGGTATTCCGGCGTAACGCGAAGCCGCATCTCAATGAACTTGGACTGATATTTCCGGATGGCTTTTTTTTTGGCATCCGATATGGCCGATTTTTCCATGTTGCGTTCCTTCTATAAAAAAATATGATTCCGCGCTTGACATATACGCGTATATACGCTATACTATACCCAAGTTAAGAAGTAGCAGCACGTGAGAGTTCGCACCTCCCACGTGCCTGCACAGGTGATCAGACCACCTGCACAGTAGTAAACTACGCTACGGGGGTATTATACCCATTTCTGAGCCGTCGCGCAAGCCCCCGTTTTGGGAGAGCGGCGGCAGAGGGAGCCTCCTTCTTGTAGTAAAGCGCTATGCGGGTACCGGCCTGCATAGCGCTTTTTGACTGCATTTCTACAAGGAGGTTTCCATCATGAACGAAACCAGGCTTCTCAGCCACGATGATCTCACCGTCGGCGAGATCAGTGATCACCGCAACATCAGTCCGTCCAAGGCGTATGGATCGGCGCACCGCAAGACCTTTCCGATTTGCCGTTTTCTCGGCGGCATTCGCGTTCCCAAAGCACCTTTCCCTGCATGGATCGAGAAAATGAGCGATCTGTCCGGCGTCCTGACGCCGGGCGCGTAAGGGGAGGCGGTATCATGGCAGGAAAGCGCTCAAACGGGGAGGGCAATATCCGCAAAACGAAAAGCGGCAGCTGGCGCGGAGAAATTATGGACGGCTACACGCCGGAAGGGAAGAGGCACATCGTCCGTTTCACAGCCAAGACACGCGCCGAGGTGCTCGATAAGATCCGCGCATACCGAGCCGAAATGGAATCCGGGGCACGCATCGACAAGGAGATGTGCTTTTCCGACTGGGCAGACACCTGGTACGGCGACTACAAGAGCGAGGTGCAGCCCTCGACCTATTCCGGCTATCAGTACACGCTCAAGGCGCTGAAAAGAGGCTTTGGGGAGCAGCCGCTCGCAGAGATCCTTCCCATCCACATCAACCGTTTTCTGGACAAGCTGAGTGCCGACGGCTACTCGCTTTCGATGATCCGCAAATGCCGCGCCATGCTCATCCAGATCTTCGATGCCGCTGACAGCAACGGATTGGTTCTCCGCAATCCTGCGCGCAAGACCAAGACCGTGCGCAGCAAGCAGAACGGCTTTCGCGGAGAGCATAAGGAAAAGGACGCGTTCACGGAAAGGGAAGTCACCCGACTGATAGGGGCGCTGCCGGACGATCTGCTCGGCAACAGCATCCGCACGCTTTTGTGCAGCGGGATGCGCGTGCAGGAGCTGCTGGCACTGCGCCCCGAGGACATCAGTGAGGACGGCTCTGTGATCCACGTTGAATACGCCGTGAAGATGGTGAATGGCGTGCCGCAGCTCGGACCGCCCAAGAGTGCCCGCAGCCGTCGTGTCATTCCGATCCCGGAACAGTTTCGTCCCTACGTTCGGTATCTTCGAGAGCACAGCGGCGCACCCTATGTCTGGACCTGCCCCGGTGAGGCCCCGCTCTATGGCATCGGTTCCTTCCGCCGGCGATTCTACACGGCGCTGAAAAATGTCGGTCAGGTGCGGCTGCTTTCGCCGCATTGCTGCCGCCACACCTATGTGACGATGCTGCAGGCAGGCGGCGTTCCCATGGAGACCATTGCGGCGCTCACGGGACACGCAGACATTAAAACGACCGAGGGCTATCTGCATCAGTCTGCGCCTGCGCTCGCCAAAGCGGTCGAGGCGCTCAACGCCAAGGCGGATCCCTGAACCGCCGGAAAGGAAACCATATGGATAAGAAGCCCGCCACGGCGAAGGCCTTTACAGACGAGGAAAAGTGGGAGATCAAGGAAAACGGAAAGTACATCCTCACTGCCATGGATACCATCGGCAAGAATGGGGATGCCTACTGCACGGATGAGAGCCTGTTCCGCGTCAGCAAGACGGTGAGCCCTGACCTCACCAAACAGCAATTCTACATGGATAAATCTCTCCTGCTGCAAGCCGCCTTCCTCCATCAGGAGGGGTGTCATCTGTATGCTCAGCGGACATGGGAATATGAGGTGACTGCGGCGGAGCAGCTCGCTGACATCCTTAAAGACCCGGCTTTGCCGGTCATGGAGATCCCGAAGGAGCTCCGCGCCGGGGACATACTTCTCAGCGAGCAGCAGCGCAAGGCGATCGGTCTGGCGCTGAACAGCCGCCTCGCCGTCATCCTCGGCGGCGCCGGCAGCGGCAAGACCACGCTCATTGAAGCCATTGTACACTGTTTCAGAGGGAGCGTTGACAGTTCCGAGGCATATGTGCTCGCCGCCCCGACCGGCAAGGCTGCGCGCAACCTCACCGAGCGCACCGGGATCGAGGCGCGCACGGTCCACGGCGCACTGGGGAAGGTTCCGGATGCAAACTTTCTGGACGCCGTTTGCTGGATCCGCACCGGACTGGTCGTTGTCGACGAGGCGTCGATGGTGTCGCTGGAGATGCTCGCCGGTATCCTGAACCGTGTTCGCAGGAATTGCCGCGTCGTCCTGCTCGGCGATCCGAATCAGCTGCTGTCCGTGGGGGCAGGGAATGTCCTTTCCGACCTTCTGAAGCTCGGCGTCCCTTCGATCTTTCTGGAGCAGCAGTACCGTCAAAGCGCGGCTGCCGCGGCGCTGCGGCAGAACGTCGCAGCCTTCCCAAAGCTGAGCGATGAGCGGGAACTGCAATGGGATGACAGCTTTCGTCTGCTTTCCGCGGATAGTAAGATCATTCCCGATCTTTTGTGCGAGGAGGCTGCGCGGCGCTACCGGGCGGGCGAGAGCATTCAGGTCCTCTCTCCGGTGAAGACCAAAACCGACTTTTCCGTACAGGCGCTCAACACGCGCCTGCAAAATGAAGTCAACCCGCTGACAGCGGAAAAGCAGACATGGGGAGCATTCCGTGACGGCGACCGCGTCATCGTTACGCAGAATAACTCCTATTACAACATCTGCAACGGCGATGTCGGCGTGCTGTATATTCGCGGAGAGAAGCCCCACCGTGTCGCCACGCTTGCGGTCAGAGGCACGTTGAAGACCTGGCAGATCGACTGTGTGGAGAAATACGGCGCTGCCAATGACGACGCGCCCCCACCGCGCCTTGCGCTTGCCTATGCGCTGACGGTACATAAAAGTCAGGGCAGCCAGTATGACACTATCCTCATGCCGGTGAGCACGGCGACTGCCAAAATGCTGTATCGCAATCTGCTCTACACCGCGATCTCGCGGGCGCGGAAGGAGGTCATCCTCGTGGGGAGCCGCGAGGCAGTGAACACCGCAATGCAGTGCATCCCGTACCCGCGCAAGTCCAAGCTCGTCGCCCGAACCAATCTGCTGCGTCTCGGGCGCAGCGCGTGAGGCGGCGCTGCCGCGGGGCGCAGGCTCGACAAAAGTAGCACTGATGTGAATAACTTCGACAAGAAAAAAGTTATTCACATCAATGTGAAAAACTTTACTTAATGCCGTAGATGTGCTATCATGGTTTCAAGGTGGTGACAGGATCATGGAGTTAAAAAACAGATCGCAGTACCTTGATAAGCTCATTTCCGTTCAGGATATGGAGGTCATCAAGGTCGTGACCGGAATCCGGCGCTGCGGCAAATCCAGCCTGCTGAAATTGATGATGGCACATCTGCGGGAACAGGGCGTCATGGAGGAACAGATCCTCTCGATGAACTTTGAGTCCATGCAGTTTGCCGATATGGACAGCAAGCAGCTTTATCAGTATGTGATGGAACGAGCCCCCAAGGGTAAGCGGCTCTACCTCTTTTTAGATGAGGTGCAGAAGGTTCGGGACTGGCAGGATGCCGTGAATTCCTTCCGCGTGGATCTGGATTGCGACATTTATGTGACCGGCTCCAACGCCTACCTGCTGTCCTCCGAACTGTCCACGTATCTGTCCGGACGCTATGTGGAGATCAAAATGCTGCCGCTGTCATTCCGCGAGTTTTTGGACTTCCACGGCTATCTGCTGGAGGAGTACAAAGCCCCCAACGGCACGATAAAAAAGCGCGCCAAGGGAAAAGACGGCGAAGCGTATGAGCTGCGCGACCTGTTTGAAGCCTACGCACAGTTTGGCGGTATGCCGGCGCTGGCCGAGGCGGAGCTGGATCAGGAGCGCGCCAATATGCTGCTGGACGGCATTTATTCCGCTGTGGTCGTGCGGGATATTCTGGAACGCGGCAAACGGAAAGAACAGCGGGCCGTTACCGACGCGCTGCTGCTTCGCAAGATCATTCTGTTTCTGGCTGACAACATCGGCAACAACACCTCGGCTGCGTCCATCGGGCGCACCCTTGTCAGCGAGGGCCTGTTGGACGATGGCAGAAAGACCAAGCCTGCGGTGCAGACCATCTCTGCCTATATCGACGCACTGTTGGAGTCCTATATCTTCTATGAGGTCAAGCGGTTTGACATCAAGGGAAAGGACTATCTGCGGACGCTGGGCAAATACTATATCGTCGATCCCGGCCTCCGCACCTATCTGTTAGGAAACCGGGGCGGCGATGTGGGACACATTCTGGAAAACATCGTTTATTTTGAACTGCTGCGGCGTGGTTATGAGGTGGCCATCGGCAAGGTCGGTGAAAAGGAGATTGACTTCATCGCAACGAAGATGAACGAGAAAAAGTATATCCAAGTCACCGACAACATGAACGCCCCCGAAACCCGCACACGGGAGCTTGCGCCGCTGCAAGCTGTGCAGGACAATTACGAGAAGATCGTGATTGCCATGGACTGCGACCTCATCAGCGACGTGGACGGTATCAAAATCGTAAAGGCGCTGGACTTTTTGCTCAACGAAGGGTAATTCCATGCCAAAAAGGGAGGCTGCGCTTGTGAAGCGCAGCCTCCCTATATTCCGTTCTATCCCGCGTCCTCCGGTTCAAAGGGGTGAAGGGCGTGGTAAAGCTTCTGTCGCTCTCCGGCGCTGCGGTACGCGGCAAGGGGGCGAAACGGCGGACGTTTTCCCGTCTTTCTCTGTTCACGGTAGCGCAGCAGCAGCACCGCGGGCGCGACAGGCAGCAGGAGGGGATGCTCCTTGCAGGCGGGCCAGTGGGTATGGCAGGTCTCCACGCCGGTGCGGAAGAAACTGACCAGTCGATTTTCCGCCCGTCCATCGGTAAAGAGCCGCTGCCCGTAGCGCTCCTCCTTGCAGCCGAAGTTCCCGGTGCGCAGGATATCCGCAAGCAGCGCGCGGCACAGCGCCTCATCCGCGGTCATGCACCACGGGGCATCCTCCCGCGGCAGGCCAAGCTCCTCCACGCAGATGCGGGTGATGACCCGTGCGAAGGGAAGCAGTCCGAATCGGGACAGCTTTGGCAGCAAGTCCTCCCACCGCTCCGGTGTCATATCACGGTGGACAAACGCCGCCCAATCGCAGAGCTGCCGAAGCCCCAGGCCGCTGCTCGTGATATGCTCCAGCTTATGGAGCAGCAGCACCACCGCCTGACGCTCCGGCGGCAGGACGGGAAGGCCGCCGCGAAGGACTCCTTCTCCCGCGGCATACCGGAAGTATTCCCGCAGGGGCGCGCCGCTGTCGCCGGAAGGGATACCGGGCGGCTCAAAGTGCAGCTCCACGAGAAATTGCTCCCGATGCATGGAGCGATGGAAGGGATGGTTGTCCTCCGGCGGACAGTAGCCCCTTGCGCAGAGGATCGCCTCCGCTTTTTTTACATCAGCGGGGAAGAGCAGCAGGTCAATGTCTCCGGCGCAGCGCAGCTCCGGCCGGGGATAGCACGCGGCAGAGGAGCTGCCCTTCAAGATCACGCAGGGGAGCCCTGAAAGTGCCTTCAGCACCTCCTGCTGCTCGCCGAGGAGCTGCTCGTTATACCACATGGCAGAGAGGACCTCCTGCCGCCAGAGGGCGGCTGTCTCCTTGGGGAGGGCGGCACGCTCGCGCTCCGTCAGGCAGTCATAGACCAGCAAATAAACGCTGTGGCTGACGGCCTCTTCAAAAATGCTCTGCCAGTCCGCATCCGGCGGCAGCGGCGTATCCTGTCCAAAAAGCGCGCGGCGCAGGAGGGCCAATAAGCTCTGTTCCGTATCCGTCATCGGGCTGACACCTCCACACCGCAAAAAGTTGGATATAGTATAGCAGAAAACGACAAATACCACAAGCACCTGCTTTTCCGCGTCTCCGACCATGGGCGTTCTATAGGATCGTGCGGAGGGGAACGCGGTCGAATCATTGAACAAAATCAAATTTTTGTTCAATGTAGGGGAGGGGCGCTTGCCGCAGTCCGGCAAGCGCCCCTTTTTTTACCCTCCCCATTCCGACAGACTGTGCAGCGTGATGGTCTCCGGCTTTTCCACCGCTTTCATCGCTTCGATGGCGGCGGTACAGTCTGTGTAAACGTTCAGCTTCTCACTGCGGTTGAACTGCGGGTCGACCGCAAAGCCTGCGTCCGAGGGCCGCAGCAGCACCAGCGCCGAAGCGCCGGGGATCACGCACTCTCTCAGCAGACGGGAAACGTTCGCGCCGAGGATCACCGTATGATACAGCCCGCTGCCAAGCTGCTCGTCCTTCGCCGCACCCGCGTAGGCCCCCTCGCCGGAAACGGTCACCGTTTTCGTGCCCGCGTTGTAGCTCCAATATGTCCCGGGGCCAGCGATCTTCGGGTTTCCCAGCTCCTCCGGCACGTCCATCCCCTGCATATTGTAGGCAGGCGCCGACGCTGCGGCATATTGGTACTCCGTGCCCGCCCTTGCGTTGATGTAGAAATAGTTGAAGCCCGCACTGTTTCCCGGCGAGACCGTGTAGACCATGACCGCGCCATTCGGTTTTGTGAAGGTCGCCGTCCCCTCCTCGATCGAGGGAAATCCGATCTTCAGCGTGACGCCGATCTCCGCGAACGCCTTTGTGAGCAAAAGCCCATGCTCTTTTATGTCTTTTTGCGGAATGCTGTTGCAGGTATACCAGCCCTTTTCCGCGCAGAGCGCGAGCTCGTCGTCCATCAGGCGGCAGAAGTTCTGATAGGCCTCCTCTGTAACGGTCACGGAATCGTCGAACAGCTCCCAGAAAAAGCTCTGTGTATACGCCCTGTCGTAGGCGTTGCCCATGGAAAAATGCCGCTGGAGCCGCTTCAGCAGCAGATACTTGTACTGATTGGATGTATAACTCATACCCCACCCCGCTTTCTTCTGACTTCTCCGTAGCGCTTGACCGCGTGGCGGAACTCTCCAAGGGAAAAGTCCGGGAACAACGTTTCGGTGAAGTAAAGCTCTGAATAGGCGGACTGCCAAAGCAGGAAATTGGAGAGCCGCTGAAAGCCGCCCGTGCGGATGATGAGGTCAGGCTCGGGAAGATCCTGATACAGCGCCGCCGTGATCTCCTCCTCCGTCCGCGCGCCCTTGGCAACGGCGTCCACGATCTCCATTCGCCCGGAGTAGTTGCAGCACAGGTTCAGCGTCAGGCCGTCACAGTGGGCGGTCTCGCGCTGGATGCGCACCATTTTTTCGATGCTCTCAGGCGGCACGCGCTTGTCCGTCCCGGAGATGAGCACGCGGATGTTGTTTGCCGCAAATTCCCGATACCGTTCAAAATACCGGTTCGCCATGGAAAAGAGCGCGTCCACCTCCTCCTTGGGCCGATTCCAGTTCTCCCACGAAAAGCAGTAGACGGACAGCGTGGGGATGCCTATGTCCACGCACCAGTGCATCAAGTCCTCCACCTTGTTCAAGCCCTGCTCGTGCCCCAAGGAGCGCTCCAGACCGCGCTGCTCCGCCCAGCGTCCGTTTCCGTCGGCGATGACCGCAACATGGTTCAGCCGGTTCACGATTTCGCCCCCTTTTCGGCAGTCGCCGGATAAACGGCGGTCACAACGCCGCTGTTCGCAGCATTGCTGACGCTCGCCGCGCCCGCTGCCGTGAAGAAGTTCTCCGCCACGCCGTCAAAGGTATATCCGACCTTTGCCTTCAGCGTGATGGTCGCCGTGTAGACCGTAGCGTAGTTAAATGCCACAGCGCTCGGCGACCACGCGACCGTGCCGGTGAACTGTCTGCCCTCCCGGACGACCTTCGCGGGATATTTGCGCGCAACCGGCGCGGGGATGCCCTCGATGACGGGCTCCGTCACCGTGACACGCTCCGCCTCCTCCAATCCGAAGATAGCTACGGTCAGATCGCGGCTCGGCGCGTTCACGGCGGAAATGGTGATCTCGGTGAATCCGGCCACGTTCTTCTCCTTGTCCGGCGCGGTGACTTTGGTGTTCACAATGGTCAGCGCCGCTGCGATCACTGCTTGCGTGTTGACAGTGGAGGAATCGGACGGCAGACCGAGCTGCACGCCGTTTTCGCCGATCTTGTAGCCCTCGGCGGTCAAGGTGTAGGTCGTCCCCTGCTCGGCGGTGTCCCAGCCGGTGAGCGTGAACAATACCGGCGCGCCGACCACATAAGCGGAGCTGCCGCCCCCGCTCTCCTCCAGCGTGCCGACCAGCTTCTGCCCCTTGGCGTAGGCGGTCTTGCCCTTGCGCACGTCGCCTGCCGCCGCCGTCGCGTCGCTCGTATCCGTCCCGGTCTGGATATTTGCGATTTTTTCCGGCATCTGCGCGAGCGTCATGGCGTCTGTGCCGCCGTTTTTTGCGCGGATCGCGTCCGCGATCGCCGTCAGCTTGTCAGTAAGTGCCATTTTCGACCACCCCCAGCCGTCTGTCGATGTATTCCCGCATGGCGCTTACATCGTCCTCGGTCCAGTAGTCCACGCCGCGAATCGGCGTTTTGCCGTCCACGCCGTCCTTGCCGTCTGTCCCATTTCTTCCGTCTGTCCCGTCCTTGCCGTTTACGCCGTCCTTGCCGTTTACGCCATCCAGTCCCTTCGGCAGCGGGAATTCGCTCTCCTTGTAGCTGTGGCTCTCCAGCTCCCACACCATCCAAAGGCCGTTTTCACCGGGGATGGGCGGGTGACCATTCATCTCCCGAACATTGGACTCCAACCGGGTGAACTCGCTGGGCGAGGCCGGCCAATCCCCGTCTGTCAGGCTTTCCGCCACAAAAACGCTGATCACATTGCTGTGCTGTACGGTCACGCCGTCGGTGCGGAGCGTTCCCACCAGCTGCAAGCTGTACCAGCCCCACAGCGCCAGATGCTTTTCCGTCAGCACACAGCCCACGTCCCCCTCCATGGGGCTCAGGGGAATGGTCTCGTACCAGTCCCCCTTCCGTACCCGCATCTCCCAGTCATAGCCCTGCGGCGTGCCGCGCACCAGCAGCACGCGGGAAAGATGGTCGTACTGGCGTGCCAGAATACTGCCGTCGTGTGAGATCTCCCAATCTTTGAAATAAATCATATTTGCTCCCCCCTATTCTTCTATTATTCATCAAATTTTGGAAGAACGCTTCCGACCTAACTCTCAGAATCACGACACGCCATCAATATGCAGTAAAAATTTTTTCGTTATGACATCATTTCGACCATTCTCCTCTTGACGGCATGACATTATAATGTCATAATGTTAGCAACGAGCGGTTGCTGCGGGCCAGCCCGCAGCCGTGCAAAACGATTTCATCTGGAATTTTCAAGGAACGACATCAAACGACGCACAAACGGAGGTTTCGTCGATGGAACAGGAAAAGAAGATCAAGCTGCTGGTCTACGCCACTGAGGACGAACGGGCACGCATCAAAATGGCCGCGGCCAAGCTGCACATGAGCATGAGCCAGCTGATCCTGGACAGCGTGCTGGAGCAGGTCGCCAGCATCGAGGAGCTGGAGAAGAACGGGGGTAGCCAGATATGAAAACGATCGCTGTCATGAACCAGAAAGGCGGCACCGGCAAGACCACCAGCGCCATCAATCTGGCAGGCGAACTGGTCCGCCGGGGCAAAAAGGTCCTTATTGTGGACATGGACACCCAGGGCAACGCCACCAGCAACCTCCAGCTAACGGAAGTTCCCCCCTACACCCTGACCGACGTGATCGTATCCAAAAGCGCAGCTCTGGCTGACACCATCTGCCACACCAGTATCGAGCATCTGGATCTCATCCGTGGCGGCGGTCTGCTGGCGCCGGCTCTGGCAGCCATGCAGGAAATGCCCTTCGGCCGGGACACCACCCTGCGCCGCCTCCTGCCGCAGCTTCCCGATACATACGATTTTGTATTCTTCGACTGCTCCCCTTCTCTCGAAAGCCTTTTTAACATCAACGTGCTGGTCGCCGTTGAGTATGTTCTCATCCCCATCAAGGTGGACAAGAACTCCATCGAGGGCTATGACGTGATGCTGGAAACCATCCAGTCCGTCCGCGAGATCGCCAACCCCGACATTCGCGTGCTGGGCATCTTTATGACGGCGGTGGAGGTCTGCTCCAGTCTCGATAAGGAAATGATCTCCCACTTCCCTGCCATGCTGCCCGATCTTGCGTTCCGCACCTTCATCCGCAAGAATATCGACGTCAAAAAAGCGCCTCTGGCGCTCCAGCCCCTCTGCTTCTTCTCTCCCCGTTGCGCCGCGACTGCCGACTATGCCGCTTTGTGCGACGAAATGCTTGAAAGAATGGGGGGCTGATGAATGGCGAGCAAGAAGAATCCCTCCATTTTCTCCACGCTGCAAAAGACCACTGCCAATGCCAGCGCCGTGAACGGTGAATTCACCCACCAGATCCCGCTGGACGCGCTGGAGGATAACCCCCTGAACCGTTTTTCCATGGCGGAGGATGAGGAATTCCTCTCCACCATGCACTCCATGGAGAAGGACGGCTTGCTGGAGGATATCATCGTCACCCCGTCGGACACGGAAGGCCGTTACCGCATCATCAGCGGTCACCGGCGCGTCCACGCCTCCCGAAAGCTGGGCCGCGCCACCGTGCCCTGCAAGATCCGCCATTACGACAGTAAGCTTTCCGAGCTGCGGGCGCTGATGGGCGCCAACATCCACCGCCGGAATATCTCCCCCTTCGACATGGCGCGCCAGTTGGAGACCCTGCGCAGCACGCTGGCGGAAGAGGGCGGGCTCCCCGATAATGTGAAGGAGCAGTCGGAGCTGATGGCATCTCAGGTCGATCTGAGCCGCGCCACCGTGGAGCGGTATCTGGATCTTCTGAATCTGGATGAGACCGTTACCGCGTGGGCGGAAAACGGGCAGATGACCATGACTGATGCCTATGAGCTCGCCCGTCAGAAAAATATGCACCTTCAGCCCGTCGTAGAGGAGTATGTTGCCCGGAACGACGCCAAGGGCGACCTGCCCGCGTTGGTGCACCGCGCCATCGCATGGGCAAAGGCAGCCGAACTCCCCCCTCCCCCGGCAAAGCCCGCCCAGAGCGCCAACCCCCTGCGGACGGTCGACTCCTTCGGAAGATCGGTCCGGCGCAGCATCGCCCAACTGAAGGAGCTGGATCTCAGCACGGACGTGGACAAGGACACCGCCCGGAAAAAGCTTGACACCTGCCTTGAAAATCTGGAGGAGCTGCGCCGCACCGTGGAGACGCTCAAAATGGTTTTGGACGACTGACTTACGGAAAACAAAAACCGCCCAAAACGGGTCCTATACAAAAAAACCCGACGCATTTGCGTCGGATTTTTTTCTTCTCTGGACAACGCCGCTTTTGCAGCACGATACGCCGAATTTCAGAAAATGCCTTGGAATTATGACCTTTGCGCGGAAAAACGTGTGCTGCGCCTGCCCCTGAACAGGCTTGACCGGCAGCACTGTGCAAGTCGTGCTGCCGGTCAAAAGAGACTTCTCTATTGCCTTTTGAGGTGCCTGTACCTTTATCCGTACTGGTAGAAGAGAGAGGCGAAGCCGCCCGAATGGACCAGGCACGCACCGTCGCTTTTTACCTCGCCGCGGCGGAGCAGATCGCACATACCCCAAGCCGTCTTGGCCGTGTAGATGCGCTCAAGGAGCACGCCCTCCAACTGTGCCATCTGCTCGATCATCGTGTCCGACTGTTCGGTGGGAATTCCCCAGCCGTCGCCGCGGTACTGCCCGTGAACGGTCATGACGGACGAGATGGGAACAGGAGGCGTAAGGCCGGTGTAGCGCTCCAATCCGCGGAACAGCTCGTCGAGTATGCTCTCAAGCTCCTCCTTCGTGTTCTCCACGGAGACGACGTGCACATGGAAGGGTGCACCCAGAAGGGCTGTGCCGTACACGATGCCCGCTGCCATTCCGCCGTTCCCGCCGGGGACGAACAGATCGTGGATCTGCGCGCCGGCGGGAGAATTCACCATCTCGATCGGCAGGTGGAAATAGCCGACGGCAGCATGAACGGAGGTCGCGCCATTTTCCACGACAAAGGGTTTTTTGCCCTCCTGCCGCAGCCGCTCAGTCAGCTCCTCCACATAGACATTGCGTTCCTTTTCCGGGATGGGGCCCACATAGTGCTCCTCCACGCCGGAGAGCTTGTTGAGCAGGATGTTGCCCGCAAGATGCGTGGGCTGATCGTTGTTGTGCACCAGAATACACTTGATCCCCAGCCGGCAGCAGGCGGACGCGGCGATAGAGCACAAGTTGGAGTTCTCCTGCCCGGAGGCGATCACCACATCGCAGCCCTGCGCCTGTGCCTCGCCCAGCAGGTATTCAAGCGGACGGACCTTGTTGCCGCCGGAGCCGACGCCGTTGAGGTCGTCGCGCTTGATGTAGAGCGGGCAGGTATTCAGCTTCCGTTCCAGACGCGGCAGACGGTGCACAGGGGTAGCAAAATCGCACAGCCTGCTGCGCGGAAAGGCTGTCAGGGCAGCTTCCAGTTCGATTCCTGTCATATGCGCACTCCTTAGAGGGGCTTGCCGGTCTGCTTGTCGTACTTCTTGCACTTGAGCGTGAAATGCACCGTCTCATTGCTCTTGAACACGCCGAAGCCGATAAACGCCGTGACGACCGCGAGAATGGGAGAGAGCAGCGCGATCAGGTTGAAGGGCAGATACTGGGCGACGGACACGCCGAACAGACCCGTATACAGGATGGCAGAGGCGTCCCAGGGCACGATGGAGCCGAGCACGGTTCCCGTGCACTCAAGCGTGCGGGACATGACGCAGGGATTGACGTCCATATCGTCGAACGCGTTTCTGAACGCGATGGCGGGAAGGCTGAGGGTGCAGGACTGACCCGCGCCGCCAAACATCAGCACAATGCCGGTCACGGTCAGGGAAAGCACCAGACCGCCGACAGACTTGACGACCTTGCACAGGCTGTCCATCAGGCGATGGAGCACGCCGGTGCGCTCGAAAATACCGGAGAACATACCCGCGCCGATGCACAGGAAGATCGTTTCCGCCATACTGAGGGCGCCGCCGCGGGAGAGGAGCTTGTCCACATCCGCATTGCCGGTTGCGCTCACAAAGCCGTTGATGGCGGCGGAGATCACATCGTTCAGGGAAGCACCCTGGAAGACCATCGCCCAGATGCAGCCGATGACAAGACCGCCGGCAAAGACGGGGATGGTGGGCTTGCGCATGGCGGAGAGCACCAGAACGAACAGGAGCGGCACCAGCATCAGCACACCCACACGGCAGGAGCCGAGCAGGCTGTCGGAGAGGACCTTCACGGCGGAGAGGTCAACGTCGCTCGAGGCGTAGCGCATCCCCAGCAGCCCATACACCACGATGGAGATGAGCGAGGCGGGAACGGTCACGAAAAGCAGGGAGGTGATGTGGTCGAACAGCTTGACGCCGGAGGTCGCGGAGGCCAGCAGCGTGGTATCGGACAGCGGGGAGAGCTTATCGCCGACCAGCGCGCCGGAGATGATCGCGCCCGCCGCCATCTCAACGGGAACGCCGAGACCCTGCGCGATACCGATCAGTGCGATGCCCATCGTGCCCGCGGTGCCCCAGGAGGTACCGGTGACGATGGAGGTGATGATGCAGATGATGAAAGCAATCGGCAGGAATGCCTTCGGGTTGATGAGATTCACGCCGTAGTAGAGCATGGTCTGCACGCTGCCGGCGGAGATCCACACGCCGATGAGCATACCGATGAGGATCATCACGATCACAGTCTGGTTGACGCGGCCAATGCCCTTCATGGCGGACTCTTCCAGCTCATCCCAGGAGTAACCGAGGTAGATGCCGAAGAGACCCTCCACGCAAATCGCCGCCGTCAGGCCGAGCATGATGCTCACGCCCTGGAAAATGAGGGTCAGCAATACCGCAAGCGGCAGTAGGAAGCCGAGCAACGCCAGCCCCGTGGACAGTTCTTTCTTTGCTTTCACTGTAATTTCCTCCTTCAAATAAAATATGGTTTATCAGGTCATTTTCAGGTGTCGATCTCTGCGATCGCTTCGATCTCGCACAGCACGCCCTTGGGGAGCGCACGCGCCGCCAGGCAGGAGCGCGCGGGCTTCTGGGTGAAGTATTGCTCATAAACGGCGTTGAAGGTGGCGAAGTCTGCCATATCCGCCAGGAAGCAAGTCGTCTTGACGACCTTTTCCATGCTGCTGCCCGCAGCGGTCAGAATGGCTGCCACATTTTTGCAGGACTGGTGCGCCTGCGCCTCAATGCCCTCAGGTACAGCGCCGGTCTCGGGAACAGCAGGGATCTGACCGGAGGTGAACACTACCCTGCCCATGCAAACCGCCTGAGAGTAGGGGCCGATCGCGGCCGGCGCCTGAGAAGTTTCGACTTTTGTCATAGAATGATCTCCCATCCTGCCGCTGGTGCGGCATAGTATTTCTTGCCCTGGCAGCCCCGCACACACATATGGAATAGGCTGCCGGTCAGGTTAACTTTAGATTAGCAATGAATTATAATTTAGTCAATAGTTTTTTTCTCATTCGCATTAATTTATCTCATTTGCATTAATTTTTTCAATGTTTTTGTTGCACTTTGCTATTTTTTGAGTTATAATCAAAGAAAATTTGTTCAAGAAAGGATAAATCCTGTGGCACCGAAAAAATTTGAGCTGACAGAAGTGGATCGTGAGATCCTTCGGTCCTACCAATACATGCTGGACGGTCTCGCGCTCTACCTTGGCGACAGCTATGAGATCGTGCTCCACAGTCTGGATGAGCTGAGCCACTCCGTAATCAAGATCATCAACGGTCATTACACCAAGCGTGAGGTGGGCGCGCCGATCACCGACCTGGCACTCTCCATGCTGCACGATATTCAGAAAAGCCAGACCCCGCACTCCATGGTCTACTTCAACAGGAGAGAGGGGCGCACTCTTAAATCTGTGACGATCCCGGTGATCGGCGAGAGGGATCGCATCATCGGACTCGTCTGTATGAACTTCCAGTGCGATGTGCCGTTTTCGCAGTTCATCTCCACATTCCTCCCCACCACCTCCGACCTGACCATATCCCGAGAGACCGAGAGCTTTAATGCCGACATTGATGAGGTCATCTCCACCGCGATGGCAAAGGCGAGAGAGAGCGTTTCTGCATCGCCGAATATTCCCTCCACCAACCGCAATAAGGAGATCATCCGCCAGCTCTACCAACAGGGCATCTTCAACATCAAGGACGCAGTCGTGTATGTCTCCGCCAGTTTGGGGATCTCAAAGAACACGGTCTATCTGCATCTTCGCAACCTCAAGCACGAACTTCCGTCGTAACGCGCGCGGGAGCGCATCGCAATACTGAAAAAGCAAAAAAGCAGCCGACCTCCCTCCCCTCCCCCGGTAAAGCCCGCCAAGTCCATAAATACAAAAGGATCCCCGAACCGTTCATTGTCAGACCGGTTCGGGGATCGCTCTTATCCTTGCGCTCTGCCGTTTACTGCGTCATTTCGCAGTCAACGGTCTTGAAGATCTGAATTGTCCTTACCGTAGTCCTCTTCAGAAATTCCCAGATGGAACACCCGACGAACGCGGGTCTCGTCCAAGCCCTGAATCGCCTCGGCAAGCTTCTCCGCTCGGCGGTTATCCTCGTTCAAAAGGAGAATGTTGTGCCGCAGCGCATAAATCGCGGGGGCAGCGGCAACGCCGCCCTGGCGCAGATCTCCGCCGAGCAGGCGGCGCGTCTGGCGAAGCTCATAAATGAATTCTTTGCTCCCGCAGACCAGTGAGCCGATCGGCACGCCAAAATCCTCGGACACACAGAACATACATCTGTCGGCATACTGCGCGATCTCTTTTGCCTCCACACCGAGCGCGTGCGCAGCATTGAAAATTCGTGCACCATGTCAAGCAGGCGATAGAACGCACCGACCATCGCAACGATCTCAATTTGAGGTAAATGGTCATCTTCTGCGCGAAGGGCTTTACGCCGCACCGGGAAAAAAAGGCCTCCCCCTCCCCTGCCCCGATCAGCGGTGATCGCTCCGGTGAAATCCGATTTGATTTCGTGCAGCGCCTCTCCCCCGCTTTCGCCGAATTCCGACTCGGTTTCGTGCGGCATTTCCTCCATCTTCTCGACGAGTTCCGACTTGATTTCGTGCGCCCGCTTTCCCCTTTCCCCGACGAATTCCGACTCGATTTCGTGCAGCGCTCTCCCCTGCCTTCGACGAATTCCGACTTAGTTTCGTGCACCCACGCTTCCCTGTTCCAGCTGATTTCCGACTTGGTTTCGTGCAGACTTCTTTCGATTTCTTGCCGAAATCGGAACGCCTTCCCACAAAAACTCACGTGAGACTTGTCCAAATTCACTACATCTGGTGTTTTAATCACGCGCCGATATCCAATCTCTTGAAACTGATTTTCTTCTCATCTGCACGTTTTCAAGTCGTACTTTCTCAAACATCTGCCTAAAACATCATGCACGAGAGCACGTCGGAATTCCGAAAATTACACACAGCGAACTGCACGTTTCCAAGTCGGTCTTCCGCCCTTTTTCTCATCACTCCGGAAAAGCTCAGAACGGCAGCGGCGACACTTGGACAATTTTCTCTTTGTTTTTTACAAGCGATATTCTCTCGCGAAAAGGAATAAATTTTCCGCTCTGTTTGATCGAAGGATACAACGCCCCTCTCGGCGGCGCTGAATGGTAGAAACAGTTCTTTGGACAAAGCCGGACAAGTCACACGTGAGACTTAGGAACTCGTCCTGTTTCACACCTGGTTTCAGAGAGGAGAAGAATGTTATGTCTACCACTTGCATCCCCCCTGCCCGCCACATCCGCACGGACGATATCCCGGAGGAGTACCGAGACATCGTGGACGCCATCGGTATGGAGGCGTTCGTCCACCTGACGCTGCTGTGCGGCGGACAAACGCTGTACGTTCCCAAGCGGGAATCGCTGGAGCGCGGCGCCCGCGATCGGGACATTCGCGCCATGTTTAATGGCTCTAACTACCGAAGTCTCGCGGCCCAATTCCGCCTCAGCGAGCGCCAGATCCGAAAGATCATCAACGGCAGCCGCTGCTGACGGACAAATAACGCGCCGCTCGGACAGGTCTCACGTGAGACCTGTCCGAGCGATGAGAATATTTTCCTCGCGATTTGCGAAAAAAACTTTTTCTTTCCCTTTTTTTCAACTTATGCTATACTAAGGTTCTAAAAAAGCAATCTTTTCGCAAAAGGAGGGTCGCACCATGTCCCAGTTCCCCGAACCGGCAGAGCAATTGAAGGACACCCCCCTGCGTTTTCTGGAATCCGAACAGTTTCAGGAAATGCTGGATACATACAATAAGCTGAAGCCGCTGGAAAAAGAGCACCCCAGAAAGTTCAAAAATCAGATGAACGTCTTTGACTTCGGCGACATTTACCCCCTGATGGACAGTTATCTTCAGACACACGATCTGTCTTCGCCGGAGGCGGTGGCAGAGGCGGTGACCATCGGCGCGTCGGAGACCGTCACGTTCGCCGCCACGCTGCTGGATATTTTTGATAAGACCGTCACCGCGAGGGTGCAGGAATACGATGTGCTGGGCAACAGCCCCGCCACCTATTTCATCTGCGGCGTCTGGGCGAATATGAAGCGCGGCAGGGAATTTCATCCCTCCTCCAACGGCATCACCGTGACCTATTCCGAGCCTGACGCCTACGGCAACCAGAACATCCGCTACCGCAACAAGGATTACGAAATGACCATCATCTTTGAGGCCGTCGCGGAATACACGAAAAATCTCTCCTGGACGGCGCACCGCCTGCTGATCTACACCCTGATGCGCGGCAACAGCGACAACTGGCGCAACAGCACCGCGAGCTTTACTATCGAGGAATATATGGACTGGGCGGGTCTGCGATCCAGAGACGCCGCCTATCGCCAGATCAAGAAGGATATGCAGTCCATCACGGGCATGAAGATCACCGCGGAATCCTTCAAAAAATATTTTGAATCCTTTTATATCACCCATCTGGCGACCGAGGCATCCATCAAAAAGTACACCGGCGAGGTGCGCATTTCCTTCGCCGAGAACGTGCGCCACTTCCTGACCCAGTATTACCAGCTGATCCCCGACTGGATGGGTCATCTGAGCGAAAATGCCTACCGCATGGCGTTTTATCTCTTCTACCGCGCGCGGAAAGCGCCCGTCGATGACGACGGCAGCTTCCGCGTAAAAATTCAGGACATCATCCACTACATCGGCCTGCCGACCAAGGAGGACGTCAAAAATCGCAACTATGACGAGGCGATCATCCGCCCGTTCAATAAGGCAGTGGAGGAGATCGAGGACGTCTCGGGCGGCTCGATCCACATGGATTTCGACTATGACGACATCAATACCTTCCTCGGCGGCAAGATGAACGTCGGCATTGACGCCACCATGCAGAGCTACATCCAGCAGATCGAAAAAAACAAGACGGTCAAGCAGCTTGAGGCGAAGAAAAAGCCCGCTAAAAAGCCGCCCCAGAGCACGCAGTGACCCCTCAGCAACTGCACGAAACCACGTCTGAATTCACCGAAATTCTCGCCGCGCGCGGAAGAGAATGCAAAGCATCCGTGGAAAAGATATCCACAAAAAATGGAAATTTGACGACAAAAGTCCGATTTTCCCACCAAAACGCCTACTTTTCACGGAAGTTATCCACCGTCTGTGCCCATCCTGTGAAAAAAACGAGGGTCACAGCCTGTCCAATTCCGACTTCGAGCCGTGCTATGACGACTTCATTTCGTGCAAAGCCGACCTCAAGTCGTGCAGGAGACCCAAAATCACCCAAGCCATTTTTCATATTTTTCAAACTTTTATACAGATATTTTCTGTCGAATCATACTTTTATATTTGTTTCATCTAATTTTTTTCGTATTTTCCATTTTTACCGAAAATCCCCTTATTGATATCTTAAGATATCTTACAGACCTCGCGGGAATCGCTCCTCCGCGGGGTCTTATGCTATAATAACGGCAGAAAAGGAGGAGAGCCTATGCCTGACACCTTTAACGACCTGCGCCCCCGCATCGTTGACTATCTCTACGACCGGGGCATTGACCCGCAAAAGCGCTTTCGCTGCCTGAACCCAACGCATCTCGACCGCGATCCCTCCATGGGATACGACGCAAAGCGGCAAAAGGTACACTGCTTCGCCTGCGGCGCGGACTATGACCTCTTCGATCTGCTGGCGATCGACGAAAACCTCACCTCGCCGCACGACGCGCTGGCGCTTGCGAGCAAGCGCTACGGACACGGCGACGCGGGAGAGGCGCGCCCCTCTGCCCGCCTGAGCAGGGAAACGCTGCCCGCCTCCTACCCCGAAAGCTGCTTTTCTCACCGCCGAAAAACCGATTATTTTGCCAAACGTGGGCTTTCCGACGCCACGGTGACGAGATTCCGCCTTGGCTACGACCCTGAGCATGACTGCGTGGTGCTGCCATGCGAAAACGGGCGCTGCGTCCGCCGTTCCGTCGCGGAAAAGCGCTATCTCAACGAGAAGGGACAGCCTTCGCCGCTCTTTCAGCCGGAGCTGCTGACTGCGGGCGGGGAAGAGCCGGTCTTCCTTTTGGAAGGCGCCTTTGACGCGCTCTCGGCAGAGGAGCTGGGCTATCGGGCCGCCGCGCTGAACGGCGCGGGCAACCGCGAAAAGGCGGCGGCTCTGCTGCGCGGACTGGATCGACCCGCCCCCATCCTGCTGCTGACGGACAACGACGCCGCGGGCAACGCGTGGGCGGCAGCCCTCGCCGAGGAATTCCCCTGGCTGTACCGCTGTCCGGAGGTTCCCACCGGCAAGGATCTCAACGAATTTCTCTGCGCCGACCGCGAGGGCGCGGCGCGATTTCTGGCGCAGGCGGTCGAGGATCGGCAGGCGCAGCAGCCGCCCCCCTATGCCGAGACCTCCGCCGCGGGGCAGATGGAGGCGTTCCGCGCTTATATCGAGGCGCAGGCAAAGCGCCCCGCGCTCAAAACCGGCTTTGAGGGGCTGGATCAGACGCTGGACGGCGGACTTTACGACGGACTTTATGTGATCGGCGCGGTCAGCTCGCTGGGCAAGACCGCCTTTTGTATGCAGATCGCCGATCAGCTTGCCATGCAGGGGCGCGACGTTCTCATTTTCTCCCTTGAAATGATGACATGGGAGCTGATGGCTCGTTCCGTTTCCCGCGAATCCTTCCTGCTCGACACCTCCGCGCGCCGCCGCCTTGCCAAGACCGCGCGCGGTGTTTTAGACGGCAGGCGCTGGGCGGGCTACAGTGCGCAGGATCTCGCGCATCTGGAGCTGGCGCAGACGCGCTACGCCTCCTATGCAAAGCACCTCTATTTCCGCGAGGGCGACCACGAAACGGGGCTAGACTACATCCGCGCGGAGGTCGCGCGCCACATCGCCGAGACCGGACAAAAGCCCGTGGTGCTCATCGACTATCTCCAGATCATCGCCCCGGTGGACGTCCATTTCACGGACAAACAGAACCTTGACCGCATCGTCTGCGCGCTGAAAAAGCTTTCGCGCCAGCACGGGCTGACCATCCTCGCCATTTCCTCCTTCAACCGCGAGAATTATAATCTGGAAGTCTCCATGAACGCCTTCAAGGAATCCGGCGGCATCGACTACTCCGCCGACGTGCTGATGGGACTTCAGGCGCGCGGGGCAGGGCGGCCCGGCTTCAACATCGACGAGGAAAAGCGCAAGGACCCCCGCGAGCTGGAGCTCAAGATCCTCAAGAATCGCTCCGCCGCGCTCGGACAGCCCATCCCGCTGCGCTACTATCCGGCGTTCTCCTGTTTTGAAGAAGGATAGGGCGGTCTCACGTGAGACTTGTCCGAGCAATTCGCGGCGATTCATTTTCGAATGTAAGACCCCTGGAAGAATATAGAAAAAAAAGCAAGAACTGCTTGCAAAAAGAGAAAATATCTGATAGACTTTATGTAGACTGTATTACTGTCAGTACGTGCGCCTATCCGTACGCCCGGACAGGGACAGGTTTTGGATGCTGCGAGCAGCGCTTGGGGCGGAAACGCTGACACCCTTTTGCGGTACTCGAAGATCATCAGTAAAAAAAAGGAGTGGTTAAGAAGATGAAAAAGCAGCGTATCTTGAGTGCTCTGCTGGCATTGTGCATCGTCTTTTCCCTGGTGCCCACAGCGCTGGCGGAAAAAGCTGACGATTTCACGGACGTCAGCAGATCCGACTGGTACTACCAGTTCGTAGACTATGTGACGTCGAAGGGTTACTTCAACGGCGTCGCGGACAAGACCTTCGCCCCCGCGGATAACATGACCCGTGCGATGTTCGTCACGGTCCTGTTCCGTTTCCACGGTGCGAAGGGTGATCGCAGCCAGAGCGCATTCACCGATGTGGCTCCCGGCGAGTGGTACACTGATGCCATCAACTGGGCGGCTGCCAACAGGATCGTAGACGGCGTGGGCAACGGCAAGTTCGCCCCGAACGATCCCATCACCCGTGCGCAGATGTGCACCATGATCGAGCGTTACCTCGACCTCTATCGCAAGGCCTGGAAGGTGACTCTGCCCGAGACCGGTTCCGTCTCCGTCATGGTCGACGAGAGCGCGATCCCCGCGTATGCGCTCGCCGCGGTCAAGCAGTGCCAGCGTCACGGCTTGGTCAACGGCTTTGAGGACGGCACGTTCCGCCCGAACGATCTGTCCACCCGTGCGCAGGTGGCAGCGGTGATCTACCGTATGTCTCACCTCGTGCAGAACGCGAAGCGGGATAACACCCCGAGCGTGAATCCTCCTGTGAATCCTCCGGTGAATCCCCCGGTGACTGCCTACACCTATGCCCTGTATTTTGACGCCAACGGCGGCACGCTGATCGGTGCGTCTCCCGTCTCCATGACGACGACGAGCACCACTTACAGCTTCCCCGTGACCGCTACCGCCACCCGCGACGGTTACACCTTCCTGGGCTGGTCGACTGACAGAAGCGCCACGACCGCGACATACCCCGCCGGCAGCACCGTCACGCTGACCGCTGCCTATCCCATTATCACCCTGTACGCCGTCTGGCAGGCGAAGGCGCCCGTGGTCGTTTCCGAGGACCTCATCGGCAATGCCGTTCTCAAGTCCGTCAAGCAGGTCAACGACAGATTCGACGCCATGAAGAACGCCGTTGTCAGCGCCGTTGATCAGGTCAACAAGGACAACAAGTACCTGACGGATGCACAGCTCCAGCAGGTCAAAGACGTTGTCAAGTCCATGGTCAAGGTCGAGGATGTGAAGGCAAACTTCACCTCCGGCGACAAAAAGGCTGAGCGCGAGGTCACTTGGAACGTCGCTCTCGAGGTCAAGGACGGTCAGGTCGTCTCCGCCATCGAGCAGGCGAACAAGCTCGCCAACGCGATCATCACCGGCACCACGAGCAAGCCCACTCCCGACGATATCGACGGTTTCCTGACCAGCGTTAAGAACGCTGTCGAGTCCGAGACCGGCATCGTGCTCACCAACAAGTCCCTGCAGGAGATTAAGACGCAGGTCGTCGAACTTCTCAAGAAGGAAGGCAAGAGCCTGTGGGCGAACTTCCGCGACAATAACAACAACTACCTCTGCGGCAATGTGGACGTTGTGTTCAACGGCAAGACCTACGCCACCGTTCAGGTCGGCGCAAGCAGCGCCTCTCTCTCCGCCGCCAAGTCCACGATCGCCAAGGAGCTTGGCACTGCCATCTCCAAGGAGATCTACAAGCAGATGAAGGCGCAGGGTACCTCCTACACGGATAATTTCACCTTCAATATCGAGCTGAAGGTCAACTTCGATCCCGCTGCCAACGCGGATATCAAGGCGAAGACCGACAATTACACCTACAACTATAAGCTGGTCGTGACGCCGAAGCTCAACAGCAACGGTCTCGTCGAGTACAAGTACGAGGGCAATGAGAACTATCTGCGTCTCAACATCAGCAAGGACATCCAGAAGGCTTATAACGACGGCCTCGACCAGATCGCCGCGCAGTTCGCCTATACCGACGGTACCAAGGATAAGGTCGTCGCTGAGGCGCAGAAGGGTCTGAAGAAGGAGATCCCCGCCCTCTACACTGAGGTCACGAAAGCGCTTGACAAGTACGACATCACGCTGACGAACACCACTGCCGAGAGCATTGAAAATGCTCTGATGCCCGTGGTGGAGAGCTGGGTCGATACCAACTGGACGAAGATCGTTTCCTCTACGACCAGCGGCGGCACCCTCAAGGGTCTTGACAACACCGCCCTCATCAACGCCGTGTGGCCTCTGATCGAGAAGGACATCGACGCGCTCGATGTGGACGCTCTCATCCAGAACCAGATCAAGGATAAGTTTGCGGAGAAGGGCATCAACGAGGCGTGGATCGTCGATAAGGCGAACAACAGCGACACGCTGAAGAAGGCGAAGAACGGTCTGAATATGTTCGATACGGTCACCTTCGAGCCTGCCGGCGTAACGCTGGATATCCAGTCGGTCGCTGACATCAACTTCCTGCTTGCACAGCCCGTTATCAAGTTCCACGGGACCGTAAGCGGTGTTGCCTTCAACGGCACGCTCTCCGGTAAGGACGGTAAGCCCTTCAGCGATGCCCTCAAGCAGGAGATCGTTGACACTGCGACCAAGGAGCTTGACGCTGCGCTGACTTCCTCCGCCACGCTGAAGGATCTGCTGGCGAAGAACCCCGGTCTGAAGAATTACCTGATCTACAGCGCGCTCGTGCAGATGGGTCTCACCTTCGATACTGAGAAGGCCGCCAATGCTTCTGCGCTGGATAACCTGAAGCCCACCATCAAGGACGAGGGCAAGGCAAAGCTTGCCGAAAAGCTGAATAATAAGCTTGCCGCGATCGATGTGTCTTCGATCCTGAATGACGGCTCTGCTGAAAAGGCGGAGTATCAGAAGAAGATCGATCTGCTCAACAGCCTGAAGTTCAATGCCACCAATGGCATCCAGACCAAGACCGCGAACGAGCTTGCCGCCGCGCTCACGAGCCAGACCATGAAGGACATCGTCGGCAGCAAGGGCGACACTTATGTTGCGCAGTACCTCGGCAGGATCGTTGCCAAGGCGCAGAACCTGCTGCCCGACAGCGCGAGCATCACCCTCAACGGTGTGACGCTGACGGAGAACGACCTCACGGCGCTTGGCAATGCCAAGACCTCTCTCGAGGCCGTGACCGAGCTTGCGAACCTCATTGAGAAGTTTGGCGATCTGAGCATCAACGACTTCGCTGACCCTGCCGGTCAGAAGGTGACGGTCAACTACAACACCCGCAGCGCCAGCGCGAACCTCATCATCAACGTCAAGTAATTTGACGACGTAAGACAGATCCATCATTCGGACCACCTCTTCCCC
>ENA-OWPL01000554-OWPL01000554.1-human-gut-metagenome-genome-assembly--contig:-NODE-554-length-26396-cov-31.222315_pt1 | contig 26396 bp, 23 predicted proteins | sample MGYA00248263_ERZ651844 | MGnify/ENA primary metagenome ERZ651844 (study PRJEB26924, sample SAMEA4378256) | human gut metagenome | biome: human gut; feature: human-associated habitat; material: faeces...
CGAGCGCAATGAAAGCTTGCTTTCAAATTGCCGAGTGCAGCTTATCTTCTGCAAAAATACGCTTTTTTCTTTAAATAAGGTACGTTTACTAAGTGAATATTACTTAAAAATGTATAACCTCGTGCAGAATGCCAACTTTAAATAGGTTCAAACCTGAATATTGGTTTGTCTAGGACTTCGGGCTGCAGGAACATGAGCATATAGATGGGACAATAGAAAAAGCTGTGTACGAACACCAAGGTGGCAAGGGGGGAGCAATATTAATGAAATATGCAGTTTCAGCAATTATTACCCACTAAAAATCAAATAATCCCCCATGCCTACCACCCATTTTGTTAACTTTGCGGCATCAATCATCTTTTACTTATATTTATTAATACCAGAAAACTATGAAGAATTTGATTATGACCTGCCTCGCACTGGCAGTGTGTGCCAACATGAGCGGTCAAAAACTAGATGCTATGAGCCGTGTGGCTCTTCAGCAGATGAAAGAAGAAACTTCGGCTTCAGCAAATGCGTCATGTGCAAAAAGTTTGGGAATATCAGCAGCCAATACCACTAACAACATCAACGCCGTTGTGAAACTGCAAGAAGGTGCCGACCTCTCCGAACTCACAGCCCATGGCTTCGACGCCAGCGATCTCTGTTCTGGCTTCGCCATTGTCCATACCACGATGGACGACCTCGCCGCTCTCGCAGAAATAGAGTCTGTAGAGCGCATTTCCATTGCACAACGTAAGATGGAGCTGATGCTCAACCACGCCAACGCCATGACGGGCGTTGACCTCATCCATGACGGTTTCGGCTTCTCCGGTGCCGCTTCCGACGACCGTTTCAGCAACAGCATCACCTCTAATAATAAGGTATATACTGGCAAGGGAGTCATGATAGGCGTCTTGGACTCCGGATTCGACCCAAACCATCCTATGTTCTTGGATGCTGAGGGCAAGAGCAGGTTCAAGATTATCAAGACCACCAATGGCAAGTTGCTCACCACCCCTGATGAGATTGCCAATTTCACTACAGACAATCAATACAACAGCCACGCCACTCATGTAGCCGGCATTGCAGCAGGCAACTATATGGGCAGCAACTTCCAATTGCAAGGTGTTGCCACTGGTGCCGACCTTGCCATGGGACCAGTGAGTATGGAAGTAAGCAACCTCGAATACCTCAAATATTTAGGAGAGTATTGCAAGAAGAACAATGAGCGCCTCGTTATCAACATGTCTTTTGGTCAGAATGTAGGTCCTCATGACGGAACAGATGTATATACCCAGGCTCTCAATGAGATTATCAAGAAATACGACATCGTAGCTTGTATGTCGGCTGGCAACCAGGCGAATCTTCAGATTATTCAGAAGAAGACTTTGGAGAGTGATGAAGATGAAATGAAGGCTATCTACAATACCACTGCCAGCATCAACACCATCGACCAGTATATCACTACCAGCAATCCATCCCCTATCAATATGGATCTAGTGATTATAAGGCTCAAGACCAAACAAGTGTATGCCACATATCCTATTATCATAAATGGCACTGCACAAAATGTAATCGTCAGTGATGATTACTTGTCTGGTCATATTTATGCAGCCGAAGAAACCATCCACGATGGTTTGAAAGGGTACAGCATCAAGAGTGACGATGCGACAAACGTAAAGTCAGGTTATCTCATCGGATATGTTATCAAAGGCGAAGCTGGACAAGAACTAGCAACTTATAGCGGTGCCTCATGTCCTTACTACACAAAGACAGCCGGTTGGAACGAGAACTTCACGGGCAATGGTTCCATCCTCAATGAGGCATGTGGCGAAGAGACAATTATCGTAGGAGCATACGTTTCCAAAGAATCCGCTACCTTTAAGTCCGGTACAAGAACCATCTATGGCAACTACAAGACTGCCTATGGCTGTACTACCAACGATATTCTCTCTTCATCTAGCTTCGGTACAACTTATACAGGTGAAGACCTCCCTCACATCTGTGCCCCAGGTGCCTACATCGAATCAGCAGCCAACAGATATGAGACAGTCAACACCTCTCTTACAAGAACCGTAACAGATGGAACTGCAAGTGTTCCTTTCTGCAGCAAGATGGGAACTTCCATGTCTTCTCCTTATATGGCAGGTGTCGCAGCCCTTTGGCTTGAAGCCAACCCATTGTTGACTCACCAAGAGATCAAGGAGATTGCAATGAAGACCGCCATCAATGACAAGGCTTGCAACGAGGACAACCATTTCATCGACGAAGGAAGACAAGCTGGCGCAGGTAAGATTGACGCATACGCTGGTTTGATGTATATCCTCAATGAGAATGAGACGACACTCATCAAGACTCCAGAGGAAAAGAGTTTCTTGATTCGCCAGATTGCCAATGGCACTTACGAGGCTTACCAAGCAGGTGCCACCACTATGTCTGCCACCTTATATAACATGGATGGCAAAGTGATTGCTTCCAACAATAGCAATGGCAACACCATCTCCATCAATACTGGCAATGCCAACAAAGGCATCTACCTCTTGAAGGTGAGCACAGGTAAATTCTCTCACACCCAAAAGATTGTCATTCGATAGAAAAAGGCTGTAAACTTCATAGAAAAAGTGTTTGAGTCTAAGTATATAAGTTAATCATAGTGTAGGATGTAGGTTATCCTGCATAGTTTTCTCAGGAAACAGAAATCCGGCTAATTTAGGCAATATTTAAAATAGTATAAAATGTTATTGATTCTAATATGATTATCAAGAAATAGTTGTATTTTTGTAATGCAATAACATTAAATTACATTTCTATGTGTCAGACGACTATTATATCACATAATATAGTTAAATTAGGGACAAGGTCTTACAAACATAGTTTAGAGGCTTTGGTTCCCAATGAGTATGGCATAAAACAACTTCGAAGTCTAAATCGTGACTTGGATTCATTTTATGTCTTCCTATATAGTCAATGCAACTCTATAACCGAACATGATTACCATGTTTTTGGCAAACAATTAATTTCAATGTTAGGGGCTCTCAAAATGTTATATACATCTTGCAAGCAAATGACAAAAGAGGCTTCTATGTCAATAGAGGTTGAAAAATTAAAAAAGAATTACTCTGCACTAAAAGAGTTGAGCAATGACATCCAAAATTACAAAGTAAAGGCACCAAAAGATCAAGAGTGGTCTTCACTATTATCAGATGCGAGTTTGGCTTTAAAGAATATAGCCCATGATTAATTATAAGACAATTAGTACATTTCGCTCCCATCTGAGTAGATTGCTAAAAGTAAAGCGTCATGTTTACACCAATGTGGAAAATGAGATCCAGCGAGAGTTTTCTGGCAAACCTATAGAACAGGTACGACAAAACAACGATATGATATTACTTGAAGGCGAACTGATTATCATAAAGTTGCGGTTGCCAGATAAGAAACAACACCTATCTCGCAAAGATGGTTTTCGCTTGATTTATCTAGTTTCAAAAACTGATGAGATAGTTGTATTCTTGGATATATATCCGAAGAATGGACCTCTTCAACAACTAGATTTGCCTGATGAAGATTTGAAGTCTTTGGTACGCGAATTCATTGTTGAAGCTCAACTAGGTAGTTTGAAAGATTATACCATATAACAACCTTGTTGTAGCGTGTTACCAACAATAATGATACCCTTCCACTATATTTCGATTTAGCTTCATTCTAGCCACATAATAACAAGAAAAGGGAGCATGTCTCACGACGTGCTCCCTCATTCTTTATGTAATTACAAATCTATACCTAAATATATAAATGCAACCACTCAATAATAAGTAAAAAATAATTTATCTGTGTTTAAGGTCCAATTTACTCGTCCCATGATGACCAAGCATCAAATCCCTTTGCCCCCTGATCTATATCTTCCCCAGTTTCTTCTATGGGTGATTTAGGTCCTTCCGGCATCAGAACTTCAGGTTTTCTGGAAGGATCACTGCCAGCTAGCAAAGAATGTTCAAGATAGCAAAAGGTTATTTCAACCTTGGGTGCTATATATTTTTTCTTCATAATTTTCTAACATTTATTATTTAACGACAAACTTCTTGCCAGCCTTGACATAAACGCCTTTAGCTAAGCCATCAACACTACCATTAGCACTAACCATCTTACCATCAAGAGTAAAGATTGGAGTCAAGACTTCATTACCAGCAATGATAGTTACATCATCAATGCCTGTAGTTTCCCCAAAGTTCTCTTCACCGAAGATAGAAGCCTGCTTTGCACTCGTTGGCAAAGTACTAGACTTATCAGCTCCAAAGAAGTTGTTATAGTCTAGCAAACCACCTTGACGATCTTGAGATTGAACCAAACTCTTATTAGGCTTCCAAACAGAAGTTTTACCAGTATAGAATCTGAACTTATATGTTGGATCTTTCGTCGTCTTACCATATACATAGCTATACTGTGGAATGACAACCTTATTATTGTCTGTGCTACCCAAATAATTACCTACAAAGCGATATTCCTTTGAATAATCGTCATTTTGCAATTGATCGGTACCAATAGCGTCAACAATTGTTGGCAGTGGGTTACCTACAACTGGAGCATAATTCTTGACAACAAATGTAGCATCTTTATCGGAATCTTGACCATTCATTGGCTTAATCATATAAGATTCATGTGCCCAAATAACTACTTCATCATCATCAACGATAGGTTCCATCTGTTCATATAGCCATTTACCATCTTCACCCTTCATCTTATTGCCTTCACCATCAGTAGAACTAAGATTCAAGGCATCTTTGGTAAACTTCAGCAAAATACTATTTTTTCCATTTGTAGTATGACGTTCAACTTGATAGAAGAAGTACAACTGAGTATCAGCGCCAAAAGTATCAAGCACTTGCTTTCTAGTCATGTTGAATGGCACACACAATGTCCACCACTGACCAGGCTTCATAACAATATTATACTCTGGCTCCTTTTCTTCATCCTTATCCACATTAGAATCAGCATTGGCCAACACGAACTGGCGAGTACCAATATGTGCAAGTTTTGCTAAGTCTGCTTTAGAATATTCACCCTCACCGGTACCAATCTTATAACCTGCATATTCAAGAGTTGCAATATCTTCTTCAGTCAAATAACTTTCAATATCGCCATCTGCAGGATACTTTGTTACACCATCCCAGCACAAACCATTCGATGCTGTTGCATAAGCACGAGTAAACTGTGCTTGGCTTGGCCAAATATATTGCTCTCCCAAGTAAGTATCTTGATAGCCCCAGTTTACACGTTTACCAGCCGTACAATGTCCAAACTTAATTTCCCCTTGCTCTTGGCCTACAATATCAGCACCTTTGGTACCACCTTGACCACCATCCACATCATCTTTATGGAACAGATTTTTGTCGGGATCAGTCTTGTATTGACGTTTGATATCCGTATAAGTAGATCTATCCGTATCACTTAAACTTTTCGGATAATGCATAATACAGAAGTATGCCTTTCCATTTTTATAATTCTCTCGATTGGCATAGCCCGTGTTTATATCATCTCCCAAGCCACTTTTGGCAAGAGGTTGGAAACCTGAATTACCATCCAATGTATGCTCAGAGAAGCCAGTTCCTTTACCCCAATCTTTCTTATAAGAAGAAAAACCCAAAGGCATCAATGGAGCCGTCTCACCATAGAAATAGGCATCTTGATATTGACGGAAATTAAATGCAAAAGGACCTATATAACGTACACTTGCAGGAATTTCCAACACACCTTCCGACTCGTCATTTTCCAAAGCAAACGCAGAATTACCTATATATTTTAAGCCTGCATTCAATTTTATATTAGTAATATGAGGATCTTTAGAAGCAGTTGCAAATGCCGCATCATTGATTATTCTCAAGGTTGATGGAAACTTTACAGAAACAAGGGAATTTCCCATAAAAGCTTCCTTTCCTATATTCTCCAAGCCTTCATTAAATTCAATTTCTCTCAAATCATTGCAATAATAGAAAGATCTGTCCCCGATAACTTGCAAAGATTTTGGGAACGTGAAGTTCTTAACATGAGAGCAACCATAAAACGCCTCATTTCCCAAACGCTCATAACCCTCAGGAATGACAACATTCTGAATCGTGTTTCCACTCATTTTACCCAAGGCCTTTGATGGAAGGACCATTTTCTCTACATAAGCTTTCTCGTTTTCACTATAGACAGACGACTTTTTTGTCAAAGGCAAAGTGAAGTTGGTTATATTAAGATGTCCTGGAATGTAGTCATAACCAGCAGTTGGTGCAAATGTCAACTCATCGAAAGCATTAACTGTTGCCTCTCCAAAATCAACATTTTTCAATGCAGTATTAGCGTCACCATTATTTGGATACAAAATTGATCTAATAATAGCAGCATCAATAAGTAGAGGCTCGGCAGAAGACTCATTCTTAAACACTACATTCTCATAATTGCCCTGCAGAATCTTTGAGAGAGTCAGTTGAGCAACAGAAAGTTGCTTAGGATCATCCTTCAAATACTCAGCATTCCTTGCAAAGAAAGTTGCATTATTGTCAATCTTCACAAAAGAAACTGTTGCAGTATAAAACGCATCACCATCCACGTAGTTATAAGTTTTGCCAGCCTGCAATGACTCGTACGATTCAGAATTGGCATGTTTTACAAATACAACACCGCTATTCCATACCTTATATGTTGCACTTACATCAACATATTTCTTGGAAAAATCACTCAAAGAGATTGTCTGGTATCCCTTCTCATTCAATGTCTCAATATCTAACTGCTTATCTTCAATATCCTCGTCAGAAATGATATAATATGCTTGATTTGCCAACTCACCATAACTCCAATTATTTGCAAGATCTGGTTTATTTGCAGAAGTCACCTTCTTTGCCATACCAATCATATGACTACCATTTTTTGTATTTACATAAGAAATAGCATACAAATTAGATATATCCGCTGTTTTCTTCCAAGTTGAGACAGTATTAATATTTGTAAAATACCCGGAATTCGAAGGAATACCGCTCTCCAATAAAGAATAATCATAATCCGCACGATAATAGGTATTAGCTGCATTATAAGAATCATTAGCAGACACTGACGCAGCTGCATATGCACCAATAAACACATTGTTTACTGCCTTGTCTGTGAAGACTTTGGCAGACCTATCTGTAGTTGTGTACGAAGTTAAGTCACCTTGACCAGAAATGGTCAAAGTATTACCATCAGCCGTAAACTTCACCGAAGGCTGACTTGCGCTATGAGTAGTAACTTCCGTATCGTTACCACCAGCTGCGCCTTGTGCATAGATGTTACCTCCGAACGAAACGGCGGAAAGTAACAAAATGCTTGTAAATAGAACCTTTTTCATCTTTTACTTAAATTTTACTTAATACTTATATATGTTTTAGAAATATGCTAGGTTTATATTTTGCAAATCTTCACATTTGTGATGAGCAAAACGCTCAAAACTGTATTTTTTACGACTGCAAAAGTAGTAAATATGGCAATACGCTGCAAGAAATCGGCTAATATTTTAATATATTTTAAAGATAAAATTAACGAGAAGTACACTAATGAAACATATCGTGCATAAAGATTGGGAGCAGAAACATACTATTCCTACAAGTAAAATACCCTCAAACCTATGAATGGTAAGAGGGTAATTTGATTTATCACTTTTCAATCCTTCAAGCACCCTATCGGAACAACATATACACCATCCTTTCGACGGTAAGCATAATCACCTGTCCCTGTCAGTACCATCATAAAGGAAGGATCATTCATCTTTTCTGTATTAATCTTGCTTGCCAAAGTCAACAAGTTCGCTGCTCCCTCATTGATGAGTTTGTCACCACCAAGCTTTACTTCCACCAAACCATACTTTCCATTACGAAGATGAACCACGGCATCGCACTCCAAACCATTCTTATCTCGATAATGAAAAACGTTGCCATCCAAAGCATCAGCAAAAACTCGAAGATCTCTTACATAGGGACGACTTATAAAATTGAAGCCCATCCCTAAGTGGTATTTTACACCTACTTAGGGACGGGCTTCAAATATAAATCAACCTGATATTAATCCTGATAATATACCCTCTTCACACGGTTGCTGATGGTGGTCAGCACCTCGTAAGGAATGGTATCGAGGATGTCGCTCAATGTCTGGACAGGGAGGTTCTCACCGAAAATCTCGACGGAATCACCCTCATGGCAGTCGATGTCAGTGACATCAATCATCGCTACATCCATACAGATGTTGCCCACATATTCCGCCTTCTGACCATTCACCAAGCAGTAAGCGTGGCGATTGCCCAAGTGACGGTTCAAGCCATCGGCATAACCGATAGGGATGGCGGCAATGACACTGTCCTTATCCAAGATAGTCTTGCGAGAATAACCCACGCTCTCACCAGCCTTGATATTGTGCATCTGGAGGATGGTGGTCTTCAAGGTGCTCACACAGTTGATGGTCTCGTTGTTGCGAGAGTTGATGCCGTAGAGACCGAGACCCAAGCGGCACATATCCAACTGACGCTCTGGGAAGTGCTCGATACCTGCCGAATTGCAGATATGGCGCAATATCTTGTGGTCGAAGGCTGCCTGCAACTGCTTGCTACCCTTGTCGAACAACTCAAACTGATGTGCAGAGAAGTCATCGAAGCTATCGTCATCGCTTCCCACAAAGTGAGAGAAGACGGAACGAGGGATGATGGCATTCTGATGCTTCAACTTGCCTATCAACTCCTCCATATCATTCTCAGGGTCGAAACCAAGACGGTGCATGCCTGTATCCAACTTGATGTGAACAGGGAAGCCGGTGATACCCTCCTTCTCTGCTGCCTTAATCAAGGCATCGAGGATGCGGAAAGAATAAACCTCTGGCTCCAAGTCGTAATCAAACATGGTCTTGAAGGCAGTCATCTCTGGGTTCATAATCATGATGTTGCTGGTGATACCACTCTTGCGAAGGGTGACACCCTCATCGGCAACAGCCACTGCCAAGTAATCGACACGATGGTCTTGCAAGGTCTTGGCAATCTCTACCGCTCCTGCACCATAACCATCAGCCTTGATCATACAAACCAACTTGGTCTCTGGCTTCATGAAAGAACGATAGTAGTTGAGGTTGGCTACCACGGCATTGAGGTTGACCTCCAAGGTGGTCTCATGTACTTTCTTGACCAAGAGCTCGGTCAACTGGTCGAAGCCAAACTGGCGAGCACCCTTCAAGAGGATAACCTCGTCGCGAAGGCTTTTGAACACCTCGCTATCGATAAACTCCTCCACATTGCGGAAGAAGAACTTTTCTGAAATCTGAATTTCATCGCTCTGCTCATAGAGTTGAGGACCCACACCGATGAACTTGACGACACCACGCTTGCGGCAAAGGTCGGACACCTCTTTATATAAGTCGGCTGGAGTCTCACCACTCTGGAAGATGTCGCTCAATATCAAGGTATGGCGACGACCCTTGTGGTCAGGACGGCGGCTCATGAAGTCGAGGGCGATGTCGAGGGAATTGATGTCGGAGTTGTAACTATCATTGATCAAGGTACAACCATGCTGACCTTCCTTCACCTCCAATCGCATAGCGACTGGCTCCAAGAGAGACATGCGCTTGTCCACATCCTCGGCAGAGAGACCGAGCTTACGAGAGACGACGGCACTGATGATGGAGTTGGTGACAGAAGCCTCATCAATGAAAGGAAGCGAATAGCTGTCTTCCTCACCTTTATATATATAGGTGACGATGGTGAGGTTGTTGTTCTTCTCTATGTTCTTGATAAAGAATGGAGCCTGAGCATCCTTCTGCGACCAATAGAGTTTCTCGCCCTTGTAGTCGTGGTACTCGCCCACCACCTTGCTCACAATCTCATCATCGCCATTATAGACGATGGTCTCGGCATCATGGAAGAGGATGATTTTCTCACGGCACTTCGCCTCCAAAGACTCGAAGTTTTCCTGATGGGCAGAACCCAAGTAAGTAAGCACGGCGATGGTAGGCTGGATGATGTCACGGAGGGCAAGCATCTCGCCCGGCTGACTGATACCAGCCTCGAAGACACCCACCTCGGTCTGCTCGTTCATCAACCAGACAGACAAAGGCACACCTATCTGGGAATTGTAACTGCGAGGGCTGCGAGTGACAAACATGGATGGGGAGAGCAACTGGTAGAGCCACTCCTTGACCATCGTCTTGCCATTGGAACCCGTGATGCCGACAATAGGGATATTGAACTCATCACGATGACGCTCAGCCAAACGCTGCAAAGCCTCCAACGTATTGACCACCTTGAGGAAGTTGGCCTCAGGATAGTCGGAGGCATAGCCCTTAGGCACATTAGTTACTACGAAATTTCTGACACCACGGCGATACAACTCTGGGATGTAGTTGTGACCGTCATTTCGCTCTGACTTGAGAGCGAAGAACAGAGTCTCCTCTGGGAAACAGAGCGAACGGCTATCGGTCAGGATGAAACCGATGTTCGTATCCTTGTCTCCATAGCGACGCGCACCTATCAGTGTGGTTACCTTTTCAATAGTATAAGTCATTATCTTAACTTTTAAAATATTCTATATATGATTCATCCTTGGGATGAAATGTCTCATCGAGAGTTTCTATGAGAGATGATACTTCTCCTCGAAAGCCTTCAGCCTCTCTTCCGTCTGCGCTTGGAAAAGCTTCGTCTCCTCACTGTCGGGATGGAAAGGCTTGTGAGCGAGTGCCTCCTTGATGGGCTGCCATTCGGCGAGGAACTGTTTGGCAGTCTTGTCGAAGTAAGCCCCTCGGAACTTCTGCCAGATGTATTCCACCGCCTGGTCGCTCGGATGGAGCATATCTTCCTTGTAGAACCGATAGTCTCTCAGCTCATCATTCACAATCTCGTAGGCAGGGAAATAGCTCACCAGCTCTGGGAATCGCTGACAAAGAAGGTCGGCAGCCAAGAGAAGCGTAGCCTTGGAGAGTTGACTTCCATGGAATCCATACTTCGCATAGCGAATCGGACTCACCGTGACGATGATGCGCTGGATGCCCACATCCACCAAAGCCCAAACAGCCTTGGAGAGTTCGACCACGCACTCGCCCACCGTCAACTCCTTCTCCTCGAAGAGGCGTTGCGGACGCTTCTGGCAGTTATCCACCACCTCGCCTGTCTCCTTCAAGATATAGACATGGTTGGTGCCTAGCGTGAAGAAGGCGACATCGGGGCGACGTTCCTCCTTCGGCAGATTCTCACCCTGGGTGAACGCATCACCCTTGAGGTATCGCTCCACCGAGTGGAAGACGCTCGTAGGATTATACATCACTCCGTAGGGATTGACGACTGCCCGGAAGCGATTCTCCACGAAACGCTTGCCCAAGTTGTCGGCAAAGCAACTGCCCACGAAGAGCATTCGATGGGAAGGCAACAATTTGATGGCGCCCTTCCCTACTTTCACTTCCGTTCTAAAATCCATCATTCTGCTTTTTTCTTTTTCCATTCCACTCCAATTCCTACAATTAAGAGGAGCAAGAGGACGACATAACCGATGTAGGCTACGGTCTCAGTCTTCTTGAGAGATGAAGGATGGAAGTCGAGTACCACCTTGTGGCTGCCTGGCTTCACATTCAAGGCACGAAGGATGTAGTTCACTCTGCCAAGCTCAGCTGGCTGTCCATCTACAGTTGCCGTCCAACCAGGATAGTAAATCTCAGAGAAGACAATGACACCGCCCTTGCTAGACTTCACCTCATAGGTGAGGTTGTTTGGCTTGTATTGTATCATCTTCACCATCGAAGTATCGTCTTGTGGCACGCTCTGTCCGAGTTGCTTCTTGAACTTGGCATCAGCCACCGCCTCATGGCGAAGGTTCAACTTGCCCACCTCGTCAATTTCCTCGTTGGCATTGTTGGCATAAGTCACCTTATCCACAAACCAAGCGTTGCCATAAGCGTATAGGTTCTGCACCGGAACTGTCTGACCGCCCTGCAATGGGAAGATGAAGTACTTGGTATTCAGCATATTCAAGACAGGGAAGATGCTGTCGCCATTCACCTTGGTCATATCACCACCAGCCTCAGCCACCGCCTTCATCGTCTTCTGCATCTCAGGAGCGATGTGAGCGTCTATCATCTCCTGGTAGCGACGAAGTTTGGCAGGGTGATAGCCACCGATGCTCTTGTGATAGTAAGAGGTCTCGTTCTCATTGAAGGTATTGGATGCGAGATTGAGCACACGATAGTCGAGGCTCTTGTCTCGGAGGATGAGCTTGTCGGTCTCAGTCATCTGCTGAGGAGCGTCACGCTGGAACTTATCCACAAACATCTCATCATAGAGATAACGCTTGTTGACCATCCACATATCCACCAAGCAGAGCACGGCGATGCCTGCAATCATAAACTCGGCACCGAGTTTCTTCATCTTGTAAAGCAAGAGGAAGGCACAGCCGATAACGATAATCCAGAAGGAACGCCAGCAATCGGATGTGAAGATGCCCTTGCGAATCTCGGTCAAGTTGCTGATGATAGGACCTTGGTATTCGGCAGGCAACTGCTGGAGAGCCTGCAACTCCTGTGCCGACACGAAGTCTGGGAAGAAGACACCCGGCATGATGGCAAACAACAGGCAGAAGCCTGCGGTCAAGCCGAAGCTAGCATAGACGAACTTCTTCTTGAGGGTCAATATCTCAGGTTCATCCACTATCTTCTTCAAAGTCATCATCGCCAGCAATGGGATGGTGAACTCAGCGATGACGAGGATGGAAGCCACCGTTCGGAACTTGGCGTACATCGGTATGTAATCCAAGAAGAAATTGGTGAACGGCATGAAGTTCCTACCCCAAGAGAGCAAGATACTCAGGATTGTGGCAGCGAGCAATGCCCACTTCATAGGTCCTTTGACGATAAACAAGCCGAGGATAAAGAGCATGCAAACGAATGCTCCCACATAGACAGGTCCGCTCGTACCAGGCTGGTTGCCCCAGTACTGTCCGAGCTGTTGATAAATCTGCACGAAGTTAGGGTCAGCCTTCTCCATCGCCTTGGCGTTCTGCGACAATGGCACGGAAGCACCTCCCTTGGCATCAGGAATCAAGAGCGTCCAAGTCTCGTCGATGCCATAGCTCCACTGGGTGATATAGTCACGGTCGAGACCGCTGCTGGTCTGGTTGGCAGCATTCTTCTTCACGAGTTCACTCTTGCCACGCATCGTCTCCTGACCATACTGCCAAGTATGATAGAGGTTGCTGAGATTCAAGCTGATACCGATGGCTGCACCCACGATGCACACCGCCGTAGCCTTGCCGAAGCGAGCCATCTGCTTCTGCTTGATGGCATCGACCAAGAAGGCGATGACCATAAAGAAGATGATGAAGAGGTAATAGTATGTCATCTGCACATGGTTGGCGTTCACCTCGAAGGCAGCGAAAATCGCCGTCACGAGCAAGCCCCACAGATATTTGCCTCGATAAGCCAGCACGATACCCGCAATCATCGGAGGGAGATAAGCCAAAGCCATCACCTTCCAGATATGTCCTGCGGCAATGATGATAAAGAAATAGGAGGAGAATGCCCAAATGATGGAGCCAAGCGCCGCCAAGGACTGACGGAAGTTGAAGGCTCTCAACAAGATATAGAATCCCAGGAGGTATGCAAAGACATACCAAACATAGTCGGGCAACCAAAGATGATAGGCATTGACAGCCTGTTTCAAGACGGCACCGCTCTCGTAGGATGGTGACATCTGGTAGGTAGGCATACCACCGAAAACGGAGTTGGTCCAGCGGGACACCTCACCGGTTTGTTGCTGGAAGAGTTCCTTCTCGTGTCCCAGTCCCTTGCCAGCAGAGGCATCGTGACGGAACAAGATTCGTCCATCCATATCGGCAGGCATGAAATAGACGAAGGATACGATCGCAAACAAAACTACTGCCAGAATATCCAGCAGATACTTCTTCAATACTTTCATTATTCTTATAAACGTTTATATTTTGGTTGCAAAGATAATGAGAAATGAAGAAATCACAAAATAAAAATAGTTATTTTTGCATATTATGCGATGAGAATGGGAAATTTAAGGGGAAGTTAGAGGAATTAGAAGTTAAAGAAGTTAGAGAAGTTATCGCTTCGCTAGAAGTTAAAAAATCTCCTTATATGTAAGTGTTGCCGACATATCGTAAACTCAATAATACCAAAAACTGACGGCAAAGGTAGCACAAATCACAGACACATCAAAATATTTCTTCACTTTTTTGCCAGAGAAGATATTATTTTGTAATTTTGCAACCGAAAAAGTTAGTACATTATCAATGAAAATAGGAATTATCGTTGCGATGGACAAGGAGTTCACGCAACTCAAGACTTTGCTCAGCGAATCGCAGACTGAGCGCAAGAACTTCAAGGACTTCGTCATCGGCAAGATAGGCGACAACGAGGTGGTGATGCAACAGTGTGGCATCGGCAAGGTGAACAGTACCATCGGTGCCGTGGAGATGATCGACAACTATCATCCCGACCTCATCATCTCTTCGGGCGTGGCTGGTGGTGCCGACATCAACCTCAACGTGACTGAGGTGGTAGTTGCCACCAAATGCGTTTATCATGATGCTTATTGTGGTGACGAGTGCGAGTTCGGACAGATACTCGGTATGCCTGCCACCTTCAAGACTCCTCAGGAGTATGTGGAGAAGGCTCTTGACATCAACGACATGCCCGACAACCAGCATCCGAAGGTTCATGCCGGTCAGATTGTGAGCGGTGAATGGTTTGTGGATAGCAAGGAGAAGATGCGTAGCATCCTGGAGCACTTCCCTCATGCCATGGCTGTGGATATGGAGAGCTGCTCCATCGCCCAGACCTGTCATATCTACAAGACTCCTTTCATCTCCTTCCGCATCATCAGCGACGTGCCTCTCAAAGACACCAAGGCTCAGATGTACTTCGACTTCTGGGCGAAGATGGCAGAAGGTTCTTTCAACGTAACCAAGGCTTTCCTCGAAAGCCTCTAACATATTATATTATGAACAAGATTCCAAGTTTTACCATCAATCATAACAAGTTGCTCCGTGGCATCTACGTCAGTCGCAAGGACGAGGTGGGCGGAGAAGTCGTCACCACTTTCGACATCCGCATGAAAGTGCCTAACCAGGAGCCTTGTCTCCACAATGGTGCCATCCACACCATCGAGCACCTTGCTGCCACTTATCTTCGCAATGACGAGGAGTGGAAGGATCGCATCATCTATTGGGGACCTATGGGATGCCTCACTGGCAACTACCTCTTGATACGTGGCGACCTAGAGAGCAAGGACATCGTGGAACTGATGAAGCGCACCTTCCAGTTTATCGCCGACTTCGAGGACGAGATTCCTGGTCAGGCAGCCAAGGACTGTGGCAACTACTTGCTCCACGACCTTCCGATGGCAAAGTATGAGTCGAAGAAATATCTCGAAGAGGTACTCAATGTCATCAAGGAAGAGAACTTGATTTATCCGACACAAGACTAAAAAGAAGAAAAAATAAACACGGACAAATTCAATTTGTCCGTGTTTATTTTTGGGTTAAAACTACGAGTTAGATTTATTAACATTTACCATTTCAGCTTTCCATACTTCTCCTTATACCATAGTTGCCAGCCATTTACCAAGTTCTGCCAAACGACATAGGCTCCTGGGGCTACGGCAGCGAGGGGATTGAGGAAAGTAAGTGTGAGCCAGATACCTACGATGGTATTCTTCTGTCCCAATGCCTGACCGGCACTGATGCTATCGCCATAATGACGGCCGACCGCCTTGCCGATACAAAACTGGATGAGACAAACCAAGAGAGGAACAATGAGAAGCAATGCCAAAATCCATCCAGACACAGTGGCATGGAGAATATTGCGAAGCGTCTCTCCCATCAATATCGTCAAGTTGAAACACCACATGTAGAAGCCCAAGTCCTTCACACTCTTCACCTGAGCCACAAACTTAGGAAGGAACCTCCTGCTCAGCAAAGCCAAAATCAAAGGCACAACCAGCACCGTAGTGACATTGCGGAACACCATCATACTCATATAGAGGAAGCTGACATCCGCCCCCTTCTCCACCATCGGGAAAAGTGTAGGGATGACAATCATCGTAAAGATATTGGCGATGACGGTATAGGTGGTAAGCGAACCGATACTGCCTCCCAACTTCTCCGTGACCACAGCCACAGCGGCTGCCGTAGGACAGATGAAGCAGATGAAAGCACCCTCCAAGACCAACTTCGTATCATAATTGCTCCCGAAGAGATAGATTGCAAGCACCATCAGTGCCGCCAAGGAAGTACGAATCAACTGGAGTACAAAATGCCAAGTCTTCGGCTTCATCTCCTTGATCTCTATCTTGCAGAACGTTACATAGAGCAAGCAGAAGAGCACCACAGGCATCAAACTGATCAAATGAGGTCCGACGGCTTCGCCAAACGGTTCCAAGAAGGGAACATTGGCAAAAATCAGATACACCACCGCTCCCAATACCAAGGAGCAAGGCAAAGCAAACTCTCTAAAAAACTTCCACAATCCCATACCTTATTCATATTAAGAAGAATCCCCTCGATGCCGAATGAGTCATTCGACAGGAGGGGATTTCTTACGGATCCATTTATATCTCAAGCTAAAGCTTAATCCTTGTTACTGCGCTTACGCTCCAAGTGGTCGAGGATGACCTTGCGCATACGCATACTCTTAGGAGTTACCTCTACATACTCGTCCTCACGGATGTACTCCAAGCACTCCTCCAAGCTCATCACGGTCTTAGGAATCACACGAGCCTTGTCATCAGAACCTGAAGCACGGACGTTAGTCAACTGCTTTGCCTTGGTTACGTTGATAACGAGGTCGTTGTCATGAACGTGCTCACCTACGACCTCACCAGCGTAAACCTCCTCACCTGGGTCGATGAAGAACTTGCCACGATCCTGAAGTTTATCGATGGCATAAGCATAAGCGGTACCAGTCTCCAAGGCAATCATGCTACCATTAGAACGGCGAGTAATCTCACCCTTGTATGGCTGATACTCCTTGAAGCGGTGAGCCATGATAGCCTCACCCTGAGAAGCTGTCAACACGTTGGTACGAAGACCGATGATACCACGAGAAGGAATATCAAACTCGATATCCACACGCTCGCCCATGTTCAACATAGAGGTCATATCACCCTTACGGCGAGTTACCATATCAATCATCTTGGAAGCGAACTCCTCTGGTACGTTGATTGTCAACTCCTCTACTGGCTCACACTTCACACCATCAATCTCCTTGTAGATAACCTGTGGCTGACCTACCTGAAGCTCATAGCCCTCACGACGCATCGTCTCGATGAGCACTGAGAGGTGAAGCACACCACGACCGCTGACAATCCACTTATCAGTAGTATCCTCGAATGGCTGAACACGAAGAGCGAGGTTCTTCTCCAACTCCTTGTTCAAACGATCCTGGATATGGCGAGAGGTACAGAACTTACCTTCCTTACCGAAGAATGGTGAATCGTTGATGGTGAAGAGCATACTCATGGTAGGCTCATCGACAGCGATAGGAGGAAGTGGCTCTGGGTTCTCGTAGTCGCAGATGGTATCACCAATCTCAAACTTCTCCAAGCCGATAACGGCACAGATGTCGCCAGAATCCACATGGTCTGTCTTCTTGTGACCCATACCCTCGAAAGTATGGAGCTCCTTGATCTTGGTCTTCTCCTGCGTACCATCACGATGGCAGATAGTAACGTTCATACCATCCTTCAAAGTACCACGGTGTACACGACCTACGGCGATACGACCGGTGTAAGAGCTATAATCAAGAGAGGTAATCAGGAGCTGAGGAGTACCCTCCAACTGCTTAGGAGCAGGAATCACCTCTATAATCTTGTCGAGCAAATAGTCGATGTTGTCAGTAGGCTTGTTGTAATCCTCTCCCATCCAACCATTCTTGGCAGAACCATAAACTACAGGGAAGTCGAGCTGGTCCTCAGTAGCATCGAGGTCGCACATGAGGTCGAACACCATCTCATATACCTCCTCAGGGCGGCAGTTAGGCTTATCCACCTTATTAACTACCACGATAGGTTTCAAACCGAGCTGCAAAGCCTTCTGGAGCACGAAGCGAGTCTGAGGCATAGGACCTTCAAACGCATCGACGAGCAAGAGGCAGCCGTCGGCCATATTGAGGACACGTTCCACCTCACCACCGAAGTCAGAGTGTCCAGGAGTATCGAGGATATTGATTTTTATGCCTTTCCAATTGATAGACACATTCTTTGAAAGAATGGTTATACCACGCTCACGCTCCAAGTCGTTAGAGTCGAGCACTTCTCCACTGTTATCCTGGCCGTCACGGAACAGCTTACCAGCGAGCATCATCTTGTCCACCAAGGTAGTTTTACCATGGTCAACGTGTGCAATAACTGCAATGTTTCTAATGTCTTGCATTTCCTTTACCTTAAATACTTTATGAATTTGGGTGCAAAATTACAAAAAATATCGGAAAAATTTGCACGATTGCAAGAAAAGTTGTAACTTTGCACCGCATTTTTAGGGAAACCGCCGTGAGGAGGGTCTTTAGATGCACATTATTAATATATTAAACATTTAAGTAACACAGCTATGTATTTAGACAAAGCAAAAAAAGAAGAGATCTTTAGCAAGTACGGAAAGTCTAACTCTGATACTGGTTCAGCTGAGAGCCAGATAGCATTGTTCTCATACCGTATTGCTCATTTGACGGAACATGTAAAGCAGAACCGTAAAGATTATACTACAACACGTGCCTTGACACAGCTTGTAGGAAAGCGTCGCGCATTGCTCGATTACTTGTACGACCGCGATATCAATCGCTACCGTGCCATCATCAAGGCTCTCGGTCTTCGTAAGTAATCTTCGAGCTATTTGCTTAAAGACATTGAATCCCATCATTCTCAATGAGAGTGATGGGATTTTTGTATCTCTTAACCTAGGATTTCCTTCAGTGGAACCATCACAAACTCTCGCTCCTCCATCAAGGGATGAGGGATGACGAGGTCTGGCTCATTCACCTTGATGTCATCATAGAGAAGGATGTCGATGTCGATGATGCGGTCATGGTACTCGCCATTCACCGACTTCCCTATCCTCCCCATCTCCTGTTCTATCTGCTGGGTAGCCTCCAAGAGTTGGCGAGGAGCCAGCACCGTATCCACCAACACACAGGCATTGATGAAATCATTTGGCGACGAGAAGCCCCAAGGCTTGGTTTCGTAAAGAGCTGACTGGCGCTCTACCACGCCAATCAGCTCTCCTATCTTTTCTATCGCCTCGCGAATATTGCGCTTCCTGTTGCCCATGTTCGTACCGAGGCTCAAATATACTTTGTGCATATATACCTTATTATATATATAGGCGCAAATATCAAACGACACTTGCGCCTATATTAGACATTTAGTCGTTCAAAATCAACAAGGAGTCGCCGAAGCAACCGAACATATAACCATTCTTCACCGCCTTCTTGTAGCACTCATATACCATATCGTAACCACCGAAAGCTGCTGTGCTCATCATCAAGGTGGATTCTGGATGATAGAAGTTGGCTACCATACTGTCTGCCAAACGGAAATCGTATGGAGGGAAGATGAACTTGTTGGTCCATCCATCAAACTCCTTCAACATACCGTCTGTGCCCACGGCAGTCTCCGTTGCCTTGATGACACTGGTACCGATGGCACAAACGTGATGACCATTATTCTTGGTGCTATTGACCAAGTCGCAGCACTCCTTGTCGATGTTCATCTGTTCAGAGTCCATCTTATGCTTGGTCAAGTCCTCCACCTCAATCTCATGGAAGTTGCCGAGACCGCAGTGCAAGGTGATGAACGCCTTGTTGATGCCATTGATTTCCATACGCTTCATCAACTCTCTAGAGAAGTGAAGACCCGTAGCTGGAGCTGTCACAGCACCCTCCTTCTCTGCGAAGACGCACTGGAAGTCCTCCATATCCTCCTCGGTAGCATGATGATTCTCACGCTTGTCGATAACATAGCGAGGCAGCGGAGACTCACCCAAAGCGAAGAGCGAACGCTTGAAGACATCGTGATTACCATCCTCATCATAGAGGAAGCGAAGGGTACGACCACGGCTCGTAGTATTGTCGATGACCTCAGCCACCATCTCATTGACATCATCAAAGAAGAGTTTGTTGCCGATACGAATCTTGCGAGCTGGCTCCACCAACACGTCCCAAAGACGCATCTCAGCATTCAACTCACGGAGCAAGAACACCTCAATCTTGGCATCCGTCTTCTCCTTGGTACCATAGAGACGAGCTGGGAATACCTTGGTGTCATTGAAGATGAAGGTATCGCCCTCATCGAAGAAGTCAACGATGTCCTTGAACTGCAAGAATACTGGATTGCCCTCGGCATCCTTCATCTCCTTGCCGTCAGCATCCTTCTTGTACATCTCGATGGTCTCCGACTTCTTGTGCAACACCATCAAGCGAGACTCGTCACGACGTGTCACCTCGAAGGTACGCTCACCTGCCAAAGTCTTTACGACACGCTTAGCCTTATGTGGATAGAGAGCGACCTGGCTCTCTGGTAACTTAAAATTGAATTGTGATAATTTCATGTTATATTATTACCCCCTTATTTATGATTAAAAGTTTTGTACCTTCTAATTGTTGTTAATGGTTTCTATTTCCTGTGCATCAAGCCATTCCTGGAAATGATCGAAGTCGATACAGTTCTCTACCGAGAAGCTTCCAGCCTTGGTTCGGCGCAACGCCGTGAGATAGGCTCCGCTGTTCAAAGCCCTGCCGATGTCACGAGCCAAAGAGCGGATATAGGTTCCCTTGCCACAGACGACACGGATGCTTGCTGTCTTCTTCTCGTCATCGTAATCGGTGAGTTCTATCTCGTCGATATGCACGTTCTTGGGTTTCAACTGCACTTCCTCGCCTGCCCTTCTCAGCGCATAAGCTCGGTCGCCGTTCACCTTGACGGCACTATAGGTAGGTGGCACCTGCTCGATGTCGCCCTCAAACTGATGGAGTACCTCCTCCACGAGTTGGCGAGTAATATGCTCGGTAGGATAAGTGGCATTCACCTCATGCTCCAAGTCGTAGCTAGCGGTGGTGGCTCCCAACTGCAGGGTGGCTGTATATTCCTTGGTATGCGTCTGGAGCTGCTCTATCTGCTTGGTGCATTTGCCGGTACAGAGCACCAATACACCGGTGGCAAGAGGGTCGAGCGTTCCCGCATGACCTATCTTCACCTTATGATGCAAGGTATGAGAGAGCAGATAGCGAACGTGCGCCAACGCCTTGAAACTCGACATGCGATAGGGTTTGTCGATGGCTATGATTTCTCCTTTTTGAAAGTTCATAAATACTTTTTAGAGTGAGCAAATGATGGTGATAATACCAGCGATGGCACAATAGATTCCGAAATAGACGAGCTTGCCCTTCTTCACGATGTTGATCATCCACTTGCAAGCCAAGCATCCTGAGACGAAAGCTGCCAAGAAACCAACAATCATTGGGAACGCGTCGATACCTCCCAAGGCTTCCTCACCCTTCAATCCCTTCAAGAGGTCGAGCAATGCCTCACCCAAGATAGGAGGAATCACCATGAGAAATGAGAACTGCGCCATCTTCTCCTTCTTGTCACCGAGCAACAAACCTGTGGCGATGGTGGTGCCAGAGCGAGAGAGTCCTGGCAACACTGCCAATGCCTGTCCCAAACCGATGATGAAGGCATGGAGCGGAGAGATGTTCTCACGCTGACGTGGCTTGGCGAAATAAGAGAAAGTCAGCAGCAAGGCGGTCACGATGAGCATACAACCCACGATGAGCAAGCCTGAGCCAAACACTTCCTCCACCTTGTCCTTGAAGAACACGCCCACGATGCCTACTGGTACCATGGAGATGACGATGTTGATGGCATACTTCGTCTCCTCGTTCATCTGGAACTTGAAGAGTCCCTTCAATATCCAGTCGATTTCCTTCCAAAGAATCACCAAAGTACTCAGCACGGTAGCAACATGCACCATGATGGTAAACGTGAGGTTGTCCTCGCCATTAATGCCAAAAAGGTGGGCACCGATCGCTAGGTGACCACTACTACTTACGGGAAGATATTCCGTGAGTCCCTGGACGAGACCCAATATCAAAGCTTCAAACCAATTCATTATCTTGCTTATTCACATCCTGCCACAGGCAGTATGTCAAATTACAAATTATACATTACGATTAGTCTCTTGGCTTGCGAATCACGGCATAGATGATAGACAGGAAGCCTATCAAAGTCACGGTAGGAGCCACTACGACACGACGAGTACTGAAGATGTCGGTATCGAATGTGTTCTCATTCGAACCAGCGCCACTCATCAAGAGGAAACCGAGAATGACAATCGCCATTCCCACAGCCAACAATATGAAGTTGACCTTATCAAACGCTAAATTTCTTTTATCCATTATCATATCTTTATTAAATCTTATACAAGTCTCCCGCCTTCATCTTCAAGAACTTGTTGACGGAGATGCTGGCGCAGAGCGAGGTGATGATGATACCGAAGAGGAAGACCGCTCCACCCGTGATGGCAAGTTCCTCCCAGCCCAAGACAGTCAGGAGTTCTGGCTCGTGATAATACCAAGCATAGATACATCCTCCGAGGAAAGCATCAGCCACAAACGCCGACAGCAGACCGATGAGGACAGCACGACGAACAAACGGACCACGGATGAAACTCCAAGAGGCTCCCACCAACTTCATCGTATGGATGGAGAAGCGACGTGCATAGATGCCCAGTCTCACCGTATTATTAATCAAGGAGAAAGAGATGAACGTCAACAAGACAGCCACCACCAGCAAGCCGATGCTTATCTTCGCCAGCGACTGGTTGACCTGCTCTATCAAGTCGTGCTGATAAGACACCTCGGTCACTCTAGGATAAGCCTTGAGTTCCTTGGCAATCCACTTCAGCGAGTCATTGTTGGCATAGTCAGCCACGGTCGTAATCTCAATCGAAGGTTGGAAAGGATTGACACCGGCAAACTCGCTAGGGTTGGTGCCGAGGTCACGAGTTGCCTCCTTCAAAGCTTGCTCCTTGGTAATATAGGTCAAGCTATTGACATAAGGGCGTGTCTTCAATTTCTTGCACATCTGCAAGCCCTCAGGATTGGTCATGTCTTGCTCAAACATCACAGACACCACGAGGTTCTGCTTGACATACGAAGACAGGTTCCGTCCCATCAGAACGGAAAGAATGACGAATCCCAACAAAACGAGTACCATAGAGGTACTTATACATAGAGTAGCCACTTGCAATCCACGATGATTGCTAGGCTTATATTGTTTCTTTCTCATTTTACCAATAACAAAAAGGGTATAATACACCAAATTTGTTGCAAAGATACTTTATTTCCAAGAGATAACAAAATAAAATTGCATTTATTAGCATTTTTCGCCCATTTATCTCCTACTCCCCATACTTTTGCCTAGTCAAAGCCCATACCCTCGCAATGCCAATCAGATATTAACAGACATAGAGGTAGATGCCATCATATAGGCAAGAAGTTCTTAATACATAGGTAAGAATATCTTGTCACATAGGGAGCCAAATGTTGATGTGCCTAAAAGAAGTTTATATCCAAAAGCTTTGTATCTACATCCAAAGGTTTGGGATGCACATCCAAAGGCTTTGTATCTGCATTCAAAAGCTTTGGATGGAGATTTCTTACGCTCTCGCAAACTTCTTCCTCTATAAGAACAAACTTCTTTCTCTATAAGAATAGACTATTTCTCTCGGTATCAACATCATCTTCTCTCGATAGCTCCCGATTCTACCCCTAGCAGAGACCGCTTCCCCTCCCCTACGGATACAAAAAAGAGCCGACCTCACGGCCAGCTCTTTCCATATACTGAGTAAAATTCAAATAGGTATGACTTTAAATTTTACTGAAAAATTTCGATTGATGCGAGAGAATACTCGCAATAGCATCCTACATCTTGGTGATGACACCCTTCTCAGAGGTCTCCAAGAAACGGATGATGTTCTGGACTTCAGCACCATCTGGCACCTGATCCTTAATCTGGTTGATGGCATCGAAAAGGGATGTCTGACCATGGAATACCAATCGGTAGGCATTAGCCACATGCTTGAGCACCTTCTCACCGATGTTGGCTGCCTCCATAATAATACTGTTAGGACCGGCATACTTCACTGGCTTGCCACCTGCAATGATGTAAGGAGGAATATCCTTGGAGAAGGTGGTACCAGCCTGAATCATTGCCAAGTCACCGACACGAGTCTTGGCATTCTCCACTACAGAAGTAGAATAGATGACGCCATTGCCTATCACGCAGTCGCCCGCAATCTTGGTACCATAACCGAACACGCATCTATTGCCGATTACTGTATCGTGGGAGATATGGGCACCTTCCATCAGGAAGTTGTTGTTGCCAAGCACGGTCTTGCCACCATCGTAAGTACCACGGTTGATGACCACGTTCTCACGGATGGTATTGTTGTCACCGATAACAACGAAGCTATTGGCGCCCTTGAAGTTGAAATCCTGAGGGAGCGCACCTACCACAGCACCTTGGAACACTTTATTGCCGCTGCCCATGCGAGTACCATTCATGATGCTCACAAAAGGATAGATGACGCAGTTGTCACCGATTTCCACATCGTCCTCGATATAGACGAATGGATATATCTTGCAGTTGTCTCCAATCTTAGCCTTTGGAGAAACCTCTGCCTTTGGACTTATTATACTTGCCATAATTATCAAATTATAAATTAGAAATAATAAATAACAAATCAAACATCTCGTGAAAGATATATTTATCCATTATTATTTATCATTTATTATTTTACTTAGCTCCACCGCCCAATGCGTAATAGAGGTTCACCACTGCCTGCATCTTGTAGAAGTCGTCGGCTACCTTAGAAAGCTCTACGTTGAGAAGTGAACTTTGTGCGGAAATTACCTCAAGGTAGGTTCCACCTGCCTCACCCATCAACTTACGAGTATCCTCAACGTTCTGCTTGAGCACCTCGATTTGCTTAGCTTCCACCTTACTCTTCTCATCAGAATAGTTGTAGAGCACGAGGGCATCGCTCACCTCGCTACCAGCCTTCAGCACAGTATTCTGCCAAGTATTGTAAGCCTGCTCATACTGCATCTTAGCCACCTTCAATCCAGCAATGAGTCTTCCATTCTGGAAGATTGGCTGAACCAATGAACCAACAGCAGAAAGCAACCACTTACCTGGATTCACGATACCTGCACCAGCAGAGTTGGTGAATGCACCTGTACCAGAGATAGTGATAGATGGATAGAACTTACTACGGGCAGTCTCTACGCCATAGAAGCACTGAGCCAGATTCATCTCGGCAGCGTGAACATCGGCTCGGTTGTTGAGCAACTGGATGCCTACGCCCGTAGAGAAGGAAGCAGGAAGACTCTGATTCTCCAACTTGCCACGGGCAATGCTATGAGCCTGGTCGCCAATGAGAAGACTCAGGGAGTTCTCTGTCTCACGAATCTGGCGCATCAGGTCGGTCTTCTGAGTCAACACAGAATAGTAGTTACTCTCGGCAGCCTGAACAGATGTAGCACGATAGCCCGTCTTTGTATCCTTCAAGATTTTCATGGTTTCCCATGTCTCCTTGGTCAAGCCTTCCATATTGTTAACCAGTTCCACCTGCTTGTCGAGCATCAACAATGTATAATACATATTGGCGATATTGGCGATGAGGTTGGTCTTGACAGACACCTGATAATCCTGCAACTGGAGCAACGCCATCTGGGCACTGCGCTTCTGAGAGAGCAGGTTGCCGAAGAGGTCAACAGTCCAACTGGCAGTGACAGGCATGCTGTAAGTCTTGGTGGCAGCCTGACCGTTCCAGGAAGAGATGGTTCCCTGAGGAGAGAAAGACAAAGAAGGCACAAACGCCAACTTGGCGCACTTCAACTGCTCTTCAGCCATCTTCACGTTCAAAGCCGCATTGAGCAGGTTGACATTGTTAGCCAATCCCTTCTCGATCAAACCCTGAAGCTGAGGGTCGGTAAATACGCTGCGCCAAGGGATATTGGCGAAGGTAGTAGTATCCTTTACAGCCAAAGTATCTGTATCAGAAGCCACATCGCGAACCAATCCGCTGGTCTTCACGTCAGGACGCTCATACTTTCCGTATAGAGTCTTGCAGCTGCTCAGAGAGAGCGCTGCGAGACCTAATATAATGATATTTAAATTCTTTTTCATGTTTCCTTTGAAGTTACATTGCGTTATTACTTCTTCTCGATACCCTTCTTCTGATGAGCTGCGCTGGCATACTGCTCCAACTCGACAGCAACCTCCTCGTTCAACTCATCCTCGAACTTCAATGGAGTCAACTTCTCCTGCAACCACTGGAAGACTGCGAAGAGAGCAGGAACCACGAAGA
>ENA-OWPL01000565-OWPL01000565.1-human-gut-metagenome-genome-assembly--contig:-NODE-565-length-26032-cov-5.457097_pt1 | contig 26032 bp, 20 predicted proteins | sample MGYA00248263_ERZ651844 | MGnify/ENA primary metagenome ERZ651844 (study PRJEB26924, sample SAMEA4378256) | human gut metagenome | biome: human gut; feature: human-associated habitat; material: faeces...
AAAGGATACAAACGAGTACCACTACCACCAGCTAAAATAATACCTTTCATAATAGTTCCTCCATAATTATATTTATTATATCACACATATAAAATAAACCCTAACGTAACGTTAGGGTCAAGTTTTTTATCTCTTTATAATTTTTTTCATCATTTGGGTTGCCTTATAAGAACGGCTATTTTTGATTGATTCTAATTCATTTTTAAATTTTACATTTTCTTGTTGCAATTCATTCAACAAATACGTAACAAATTCATTGGATTGAGATGTATCAATGATATTAAAAGATATTTTCAAATTATCAACATTATTATCTTTAAAATCAATATGAATCTGTGGATCAAATCCTAAGAAATATACCATATTATTATTTTGAATACCGTTAAATATGTTGAATGGCAGTAGTTCATCTTTACATCGAATTTCTATATCTTTCAATATCCAATGCCCATTAACATCTGGATCAAAACGAATGTATTGAACGTCGTCTAGTTGTGATAATTCATAGACAAGACGTTCACCATTCTCTATTATATTTTTATTTATATAGAGCTTGTCATCTTCATTTAATCCTTTACCTTTATCAAGATATATTTCTGTATTTAACTCCATACTATAATTATATAAATTTGAATTTCCTGGAAGATATGCTTTCCCTAATTTTTTATCAAAATCATAAGAGTTATCATTCAATTTAAAATTTATTTCATCTAATAATCTTTGAGAAGATAAGCTATCAAGATATTTATGGAAGTATCCTAACATACTTTTTCTTTTTTCTTTATATATATCTTCTCCATGAAAGATTTGTTCTAATGATTCAATTAAAGAAGCCTGACTTTGAATCATTTTTCCAGGCATCAACAAAGATGGATCTTCTACAACAAAACCACGATCCTTTTTATATTCTTCTATATCAGGGCAAGAAAATATAATTGGTCGATTCAACAACAAGTAATCTACATAGACTGAAGAATAATCTGTTACCAAAACATCAAATGCATTCATAATATGATAAATCGTCATTAATTGTTCATTTAATGATTCCGTGTCTAAAAGTATCATTCGTTTAGGAACTTTAAAATCATTTTTTTGAAAATATTCTTGATCAGCAAAGTGAAATTTAGAAACTATATAAGCATTATTTTTTTTCAAAAAAGCATCTAATTCTTTTACATCATAATCACTATAATTAAAAATATTTTCTTCAAACTGTTTTCCTTCATCTTTCAATCCTTTTCTCATAGTAGGTAAATAAAAGATAAAACGACTATCTGGATGCACATCTATTAACTTTTTTAAGTTTTCTCTTCCATTTTCTATACCTATCAAATCATTTCTAGGAAAACCTGTTATTTTCACTTTATTTGGATCCACCGATAGCATTCCGCTCATATTTAACTGACAAGTTCTAGAAGTTGCTGTAATAATATCACTTTGAGCCGTAATTACTTTTAAATTTAGAAAATCCACACTGGAACTAGCTGTGTCAAAATACCCAATTAATTTAAGTGGAAAACCGTGCCATGCAGATACATGAATTTGATTCTTTTTCTTGTGATAAGCAAATTCAAAGGATGAAGTAATAAAACAATCTGCTTTATCTATCATCTCATTTGCTATATCTGTACCAAATAAAGCACATTGTATACCATTTTCTTTCATTCTTTGATACATTTTTTCGTTTCGAACACACCAAAACGTATCTATGTTGTTATTATCTTTTAAATACTCCCAAAAGCCTCGTGAATTATCCGCAAAATCGGGATTAGACTCGAAAACAAATAATCTCTTTTTCATTTTTTTATCCTCTATAACCAATAAACAATCCGGCATGTTTTGTTACTACTATTTTACCATTCTTCTTTAACAATTCATCAATATATTCTTTAAAATCAGTGAGTCTTGGACCCAATATTTCATTTTGATTACCATGACAAGACATAATATAATCAATTAAAGGTTTTGATTCTGTGATTTCCAATGTATCTCGATAATCATATCTTTTAACCGTTTTAAAATATGCGCACAATATAGATTCACCATTCTCTAATCCAAACACATCATATAACCTATGATTTGAAAGATTCACACTTGCATCAAAATTTTGTACGATTTCTGTTATTTCCTTCATATGCTCTTTTGCATATGTACTGCAATATAATATTCCATTCGGCTTTAAAACTCTTAATATTTCTTTGAATCCCAAATTTAAATCATTCAAATAAAATAAGACGTGATTGGCAATAATAGAATCAAAATAAGCATCTTTAAAAGGTATCTTTTCAGCATCAGCTACAATACAATTAAAATTCGATCCTAATTTATTACGAACTTCTTCCACCATACCTTCACTAATATCCGATAAAAAGATTTCGCGATTTCTTAAATCAATCTTATTCTCTTGCCATAACTTACCATTGCCACAACCAAGTTCTAATAATCGATTTACTTTAGAAAAATCAATCTTTTCAAATAACCAATTAAACCATCCCTGTGAATTAGTCGAATACTTTTCATGTAAAGAAATACGATCATTTAAGTTCTTTGCATTTTTATATTGTTCAATAATGTTGGTCTCTTCATTCGACAATTGAACTAAGGATAGAATCATATTCCAAGAAAGATTTGAAGAGTTGCTTGCTCTTTTTAAAGCATCTTTTAAAGATTGTAGATGACTGATTTTATCCTCAATCAAATCAATCTGCAATTCAAAGCTCTCTTTAAGATTGGTATTGTCCATAACCATTGGAAAGATTTCTTCAATACTAAAACCCAAATGTTTTAATGATAAAATCTTCTGTAACTTCAATAAATCTAAATCACTATATTGTCGATACCCGTTTTTCATAACAAAAGAGGGTTTTAACAACCCTATTTTGTCATAATATCGTATTGTTCTTTCGCTGACATTCGCAAGTCGTGCAAATTGTCCTGTTTTGTAGTAATTCATTATAACTAACCCTTGACATAGATTGAATAATAGACACCTGCATTTTGATCAATAATCGTTTGTACTTTTTTAAAATCTCCATATGAATCATGCTTGCTTGTATCGCCAAATAATATAAAACTATTAATTCCATACTTATTAATAAATTTTATACAATTATTAAAATCATCATCTGATTTAGTATCGTTAAAAGTATGAAACAATTCTTGATATTCGTATTTATATGACGCAATTTCTTCATCACTATCAACATAATAACGTGGAATGGCTGAATAAGAAATTGTGCTATTTGAAACAGTTGTCAAAATGGTTGCTAATGGATGCGGAACACCATTTGCAAAAACGAATTCGGGGGACAAAATACGTAGGGTTCCCTTTTCTTTTGAAATTTTATCTAATGCATTACCTAGCTCAAGCGTCGAATTTGGAACCATTTTTTTATTCTGTACAATTACAATCAACGAATTTTTAATAGTTATATTTCTTCCTGTATAAGTTAAGATTGAACTTCCTGTAATGATACATGTCAAAATCAAAAATACTGGTTTTAAAATACTTTTATGAACATGAGACATAAAGAAATATGCTACATACGAAAATGCCACAATATAGAATGTGTACATTAATGTTGTAAACATGCGATTTGAAACAAAATTATAAATGGAGAAATTTTCAAAAACATCATTAATTTCAGGAATCATCATTAATGCGAAAATAAAAATTAAGGTGAAATTAATTCTATTTACAAAAGAATTTCTAAATGTAAACGATATTACAAGTACCACCAAAGATACAAGGAACGGCAATGTTTTTACATTTTGAGTTAACAAAGAATAAATTTCCGATTGAATACCTAAATTATTTGGTAAAAGTATACCAACAACTACATATATTAATACCGGAATTAACAAAAATATTACTTTTCGCTCCTTATTAAAATTAATAATGAAGTATAATGTGACACTCGTTAATACTATAATGGGTAATGCAATACTAGACTTAGACATTAGCACAACTGAAATCATAAATAGCTTAAAAATATCTTTTATCGTAATCTTGTCATTCTCAACAAATGTCATCATAATCCATAAAATTCCCATTGTTCTAGGAATTGAAGAACCAAAATACATGGCTGTTACAAATTGCCAATGATCTATTAAATGCATAAATCCGATTTGATAAACAGTATTCATATTTGTGGCAAAGAATATAATGACAATAGGTATATACTGTATAAATTTAAATCTGTCATTTGATAGATTTAATTTTTTATAAATTTTGGTTGTAAACAAAGAAATTGTTGAGCAAAATAACAAATAATTAAAAAAATTAAGAAATAAACGACAATATACAAATACATTAATTTTTAGAAGATATACGTATATTGAAGATTCCAATTCCCATGTATTAATCCTATACGACAACATTGATTTTGCATAACAATTCACTGGGTAATCATAAGAATAAGGAGTGTCTAAGTAAGGCATTTTCACAATTTTACTTAAGTAATATCCATCATCTAAATGATTATTCAACCAATACACACTAAAGCTTATAACCGATATAAACATTAAAATGAGAACTATTGTGAATAAAAAATAGTTTTCTTGAAATAAATTCTTTATATCTTCTTTTGTTATCTTTAATTTATTCTTTTTAATAGAATATATTATATAAAATAAAATAAAAAATATTGTCAAAAAGAAGTAAATTAACGCAAACATCCAAGGCACATCAAATAATTCAATCACCATTAGTCCAAGTCCAATAATAAACGAATAGCCAATATATCCGGTAATTAAGTTAGTTGAAAAATTATGCTCTTTACGAATAGAAAAACCAAATAAATAAGATAATGCAATCATCCAAATTAAAAACAATAATCCACTAATATAATCCCACATTATCTATCACCCTTATGACGCTCTTTATATTCATTAATACTAAGTTTTTGTATTAATTCTTTTTGCTTTTCTTTTAATTTAGAAATTTGTGCATTTTGATTAAATAACATAATGTATAAAAAGAAAATAAATAAACAAAAAATGAAGTTACTTGGAGACATAAATCCAAGTTCATTTGAAATCCAAATAGGAATTTGAGGAAAAATGCTGATAATCAATAATAAAATTGCCCATAAAATCCAAACGATTGCATCATCAATATCCAAACCATGTTTCTGTATTTTCTTTATAACAAAAAGAAAAGTGATAACACTTGCAATGATAAAAAAATATTGTAATTCCATAATTATTTTACCTTTCTAAATGGTTGTATTAAAAATATTGATACCATCATACGACTCATATACTTAATTGTATTTACTAAATTTAAATAAGATTCCCCAAATTCTCGATCACTCATTTGAACTTGAATTTCTTTTATTTTTCTTTGTTTTCGCAACATATAAACCAATGTATCTGGTTCTGGAGGATTATTCATTTCACCAGCGTAATCCTTAATACATGCTCTATCATACGCTCTAAATCCACTTGTTGGATCCGTAATCGTTTTGCCCGTCATTAGTTTAATGGCTCCGGCAATTAATCGACTACCCATCATACGTGCTGTAAAGGGTTTTTTCTCATCCACAAAACGAGATCCAATCACTATATTGTTACCTTTTTCTATTTCTTTAACTAATGGTGCAATATATTTGGCTGAATGTTGACCATCCCCATCAAATTGAATGACAATATCATAATTTTCTTTTATTGCCAATTTAAATCCAGTTTGAACAGCACCGAACAATCCTAAATTACAAAACCCATCTATATAGTTGAAATCATTCTTTTTTAACACTTCCAAAGTATTGTCTTTAGAACCATCATTTACAACAACATAATCTACTTCTGGTGCGTTCACTTCTAGATCATGTACCGTTTTTTCAATATTTAAAGCTTCATTATACGCAGGTATAACAACTAAAGTTTTCATATCTATCTACTCCTAAATCCTTAACCATTATAATTTATCTTAATAATTTTTTCAATTTTTTAAAAAAGGACCAAATTAATGGTCCTAGTATACCTGTATTTAAAATCCACAATCTTTTAATCGAGTGTAAATGGAGCTGATTTCAAGTTCCAATTTCTATTGTAATATGGATCTCCCTTTTTTAAAATTTCTGGCCATTTGGTTTGAAATTTTTTTACCTCTGATTCGAAACGAGCTTGTTTTTCTGGTGTATCTTCATACCCTCTAGATTTAGATTCATAATGATGCCATAAAGCAAAGGCATTATAAACAATTAAATAATCCTTATCACGAATTTTTAAGCATAAATCAATGTCGTTACATGCAACTACGAACTGTTCATCAAATCCATTCACTTCTTCAAACACACTCTTTTTAACCATCAAACATGCTGCTGTACATGCAGAATAATTACAATTAACTCGTGGTCTCATCAAGAAACCTGGATCATCTCTATCGATTCCATTAAACACATGTGCTGCATATCCATTAAATCCAACTACAACTCCAGCATGTTGAATCGTATCGTCTTCATACAGTAACTTAGCACCTACAGCACCTACTTCTTTACGCATACAACATCCCAGCATTTCAGAAATAGCTGTTGATTCAATAACTTCCGTATCATTATTTAAAAATAACACATAGTCACCTTTTGTATATTTAACCCCAAAATTATTGATTTTAGAATAATTGAAGCTTCCTTTGTAAGTAACAACAGTTACATTATCATGTTCCTGTTTCAATTCTTCATAATATTCAAAAATATCATCTTCCGTACTGTTATTTTCAACAATCACAACTTCAAAATTCTTATATGTATTTACATTATATAAAGAATCAATACAAGTTTTTAAAGTATCTTTTTGATTATAGTTAGGAATCAAAATTGAAACTAAAGGATTTGGCTCTGTACTATAAATCGTATGATAAAAGCCATAATATGGTTTTGGCAGCAATTCAACTTTAGCTCCCTTTAATCCAATACGTTCATAATGTGATTCTATGGCTTTTTGACCCGCCGTATAACAATACAATTTACTTTCTGGATCCATTGCGGTTGATTGAGGATGCATGCGCCAGTGATATAAAACACGCGGAATATGATAAACGCCATTTGCTTTTTCAATACATCTAAAAATATAGTCATAATCCTGGCTACCATCGTATTCACTTCTATATCCACCAACTTGTTCATAAATACAACGTTTCACAAAGAAGATATGAGTAATGTAGTTATGTGAACGCATCAAATCTTCACTATAATCAGGCTTTAGATTTGGCTCAATAAACACTTTATATTGATCATTCAATTTATCTTCATCTGTATAAAGTGTATCATATTTAAATTCTTGTAAAGCTTTCACAACCTCATAAAAACAATCTAATTCCAAAACATCATCATGATCATATACTGCTAGATAATCACCATCTGCCATTTCCATAGCCCTATTTGTATTACCTGAAATACCATAGTTTTGATCTAACCTTTTAAATTTGATTTTATCACCATAATTCGCATAATGTGCTTTAATATATTTTTCCACATCATCTGTAGTACTTCCATCAGCAATGCAAAGTTCCCAATTTGAATAACTTTGGTTTACTACAGTATCAATCATTTCTTTTAAATATTCTTCCTTCGTATTAAACGTAGCCACTGCAATACTAATTTTAGGTGAATATTCAAATTGTACTTTAGCTTGTTTTGCCAGTTCTTCAACTGTAACTCTTTGCTTCAAGAACCAATTTTGATATTCATCTACATTTACACCCTGTTTAAATCGTTGAATAAATTTCTTAACACCATTTTTACGTAAATAATCTATGGCATTGTGTATACTTCTTTTATTCAAATGTTTAACATAAGATTTAATCAATCCTCGAGTAGTATTGCTACTTTCATCAATTGTTGCTTTTTGTGAATCATTCTCAGATTTAAATCGAAGATAATATTTCTTTTCAGGATCTCCTTCAAATCTAATTTGAAAACCACAATTTTTATTATCTACTTTAACCAAATGATATTGCACCAAGTCTGTTCTTGCGAAAGAACGTATTTTGTATTCAATAGAATTTTCATTTTCATCCAAAATATCAATACTTACGGGCTTTCCATTTTCTGAGTATACCCATCCTTGAACAGTAATTATACCTTTATCAAAATCTTTCGCTATACTATCAAGATTAAATTCAATTTCTTCTGTATTTCTAACTTTTTGAATTTTTTTCTTATTCACTAATAATAATTGCTCTTTATTCAATTCATCTTTTACATTCAATTCAAATGAATCAACATCTACATCTGTACAGTCAACTTTAATTCGAAAGCCAATTATATCTGATTTTAAGTCTACTTTTCTATCTTTGTATACATCTTGACGATGCACTTTAGCTACATCTATAGATACATTTTGATTATTCAATTTAGCTGAATATGTAACAGGCTTATCTTCTTTAGAATAACACCAGCCAGTTACCGCTATATATTTTGCATAATCAAGATCCTTATATATAACTCTATCTATAGTATAAAAAAAATTCTTTTCCATATTGCCTCCACAAAACACTTTTATCATAACACAAACTATGACATTGTACCTAATCTATTTGTTTATAAACACTTTAAAAGTAACTATAATATCCATCAGCCTTCCCTTAATTGTTTTAAAATACTTATAGTATGGATTCAAATTCTGAATTATCAATTGAATAACTTTTCCATTTTCTATATAAGAGATATGCTTATTAAAAAATTCTCTATAATTCGTATAAGTAGGATAGTTTAAACTTAACTCATTATCTAATTTTTCTAATTCATTCAATGTCTGAATACAATTTTTTGCCGTATTTGTTCTAGCATCCACTGTATTTGTGCTTACTAAATGATCCATACCTTTCAAAGTCACATTTCCTTTTAAACCAATCGTATTTTTACTATGTATACGGTAATGAAATAAAGGAACATTTAAAAAATACATACCGTTCTGTTCACTAGCCAACAAATTAATAAACCAATCATGATAGAAGTCTTCTGTATAGCATCTTTGAAATTTATCATTAATCGATTGTCGAACACAAAGTGCACATCCCTGAAAGCTATTTTCTACAACTAATCTTTCAAAAGGGACCTTTACCAATGCATTATCTTTTACCTTACACTTATACATGTTCTTATTGGAATAATTTCGATTAATATCAATCTGTTTTTCATTACCCAACTCATCTATTAAATCATATGTACTCGCTAATGCTTTGATTTCTGGATGATTTTGCATAATCTCAATCATCGTTTGTACCTTATTAGGCTTCCAAATATCATCCTGATCACATAAAAAAATATAGTCTCCTTTACAGTAAGAAAGTGCCTTTTTAAAATTTAACTTATAGCCCAAATTCTTTTCATTTTGATACAAATAGATCTTATCACACAGAAGCTCTTGAATAATTTTTACTGTATCATCACTCGATTGATCATCACAAATCACGATTTCATCAACCGGCATTGTTTGATTCAATATAGATAAAAGCTGTTCTTTAATAAATTCTTGACCATTATACGTGGCGATTGCGACTGAAATCATAAAAACCTCCAAAAAAAAGGTATTTTAAAAATACCTTTACAATTCTTCTGCAAATCCTTTTTCTAATTTTTTGAAAACGGCATAGCCAATCACTAAAATAACCAAAGCCAATAAGGCAACAGCACCTAATGGTTTTAATGGCGGCCATACATGATACATAAAAATATCACGGTAGGAAGTAACTAAAATCGTCAATGGATTCATACGAATGATTTGACCTAAAACACCAGCTCCATCTAATAAAGATAAATCATAGATAACAGGAGTGGCATACATTCCCATGGTTAGTAAAAAGGATACAATATACTCTAAGTCTTGAATATAGGCATTTAATGAACTTAACAATAAAATAATACCTAAAATCAAAATAGATTGAATCAATGCAACTACAGGAAGCATTAGAATTTGAATAGAAATTCCATACCCAAATGCGAAACAGAAAATAAATATAATGATACAAGAAATAAAGAAATTGACCAATCCACTTAAGACTTGCGAAATCAATAAGATTTCTCTAGGAAAATACACCTTCTTAATAATTCCCGCATTCGCCTTAATCGAAGTCGTTCCTGTACTTACAGTTGTTAAAAAGAATGTCCAAGGAATCAAACCTGTAATCAAATAGACTAAATAGTTATCTCCCCCAGCTCCACGCATTAAATAGGGGAACACGATCCAATATACAACCACCTGTAACAAGGGATTAATAAATGACCAGAGAATACCTAGAAAAGAGCCTTTATATTTTCCACGAATATCTTTTTTTACATTTGTCTTCAATAATTCACGATAATCATAAATATCTTTAAATATATGCATCTTTTCACCACCTACTCTAAAGTAAACTGTATACTTTTATCGGCCAAAATATTTCCATCCGGTTCTGAACATTGAATATCAATCTTATGATTCCCTAAATCTAAATCATTTAAATCTAAATTTACCTGCCAACCAATTGCATCCGGATCCATGTCACCCGCATATGCTTCTTGATAGGCTTCAAAAACATCCTGACGATTCTTTCGCTTAATTCCACTGATTTCATTACCATCTAAGAAAAACTTAAATACAGCTTGATCATGATCACTGATTTGCCAACCTTGACTTACTAACGTTCCCTTATCCTTTTGAATTGTCGCAAAATCCTTTGGTGCATCAATAAAGACAGCAGCCTTAAATTTATGCTTTCCTTGAGCAATAGCCTTCTTTTTCTCTTCTTTATGATCAATCGCTACTTGTTTTAAATACTCATCAATGACATATATTGGATCACCGTCTAAGCGAAGCTCTCCTTTATAAATCCAAACTGCGCGATCACATAAATCTTTTACAACATCTAAACTATGTGTAACAATCACAATCGTTTTATCTGATTCTTTTAGTTCTTTTAATTTACGATAACACTTCTCTTGGAAATGCTGATCTCCAACGGCTAAAATCTCATCAATCAACAAGATTTCAGCATCTACATTAATCGCAACAGAAAAAGCCAATCGCATGTACATACCTGAAGAATAAGTACGAACGGGATGATCAATAAATTCGCCTAGTTCACTAAAGTCAATAATGTCTTGAATTCGTTCATCAATTTCTTTTCTTGTTAAACCAAAAATAGAAGCATTAAAATAAATGTTTTCTCTTCCCGTAAAATCTTGGTGAAAACCAGCACCTAATTCTAATAAAGAAGTTAATTTTCCATTTGTTTCAACAGTACCTTTATTAGGGAAAATAATCTTAGTCATTAATTTTAATAAAGTAGATTTTCCAGAACCATTTGTACCAATCAATGCTACTGTTTCACCTTTTTTTATATCCATATTAATATTCTTTAAAACTTCATGAATTTCAACATGACTCGTTTTCCAAAATAATAATTTATCTTTTAAAGTATGAGCTTTATCATAATCAACCTTAAATCGTTTATACATATTTCGTACTTCAATCGCATTTTGTGAATCCATTTCAACACCTCAATTCAATTCATTTTAACACACTTGTATACTGTAAACAATATTTAACTACATACCTTCTATACTGTTAAAATCGAATAATAACTTTAAAAAAAAGATTAGAGTCTGTTTATAAGACATACATATATCCTTTATATATAGCGTTTTTTCATATTTTAACAATATTACTCTATATACCTGATACAACGCTTATAAAAAATAAAGCACTCTAGAAATATACAACTACATTATTTTAAGCAATAAACCAGGTCCATAATTCTTCCACGTATTGTTTTTAACTTTCTATAATAAACATATTTATTTTGAAATAATAATTTAAACAGTTTTTTATTTCTTAGATATTCAATATGATTATTCATAAATGATTCAATTTTTAAATAATCAACCTTATTACGCAAATAATAATCCCTACAATTTATTTTTAAAATATCCAAAACATATAATGCATCTCTTGCCTTTTGATATCTTTCTTCAAATTGGTAAGCACGCTTTACATGTGTAGATGCATCTTGATTTAATGTAGAAACACCAATCGAATTTTGACTATGAATACGATATTCAAAGAGTGGTTTATTTAAAAAATACATGCCACCATCCAATGATCCATATAGACTAATGATCCAATCATGTGGAATTCTTTCATCAAAATGATGCACAAAAAAATCTTTTGTTTTCTTATCAATGGCAAGAGCACAACCCTGAAAATAATTTCCATAAATAAATTCATCCGTTTTTACTTGCACAACATCATCTTGTTTTACCTCTTTATTATAAAGATTATTATTTGAATATCCTTTATTATTTTTAGAAATAATCAAAGTATCATTTTCATCTATATATTCAAATGAACTTGCTAAAACATGAATATTTCTATTCTTTTCCATAATAGAAATCATTTCTTTAACTTTATCTTTTTTCCATATATCATCTTGATCACATAAAAAAATGTAGTCACCCTTACACTTTTCCATTGCTTTTTTGAAATTTAACTTATACCCCAAATTTTTCTTATTTTGAATGATTTGAACATTGTACTTTTTCATAAGTTCAATCGTATTATCCGTTGAACCATCATCACAAATTATGATTTCATCAACCGATAAACTCTGATTTAATATCGATTCTATTTGTTTTTCAATGTATTTTTCTCCATTAAATGTAGTCATTGCGACAGAAATCATAATTTCACCACCTAATTATATAATGTCTTCAAAATAATATAGTTTTCAATATAAATGATTTTTTTATACACTCTCATAATCCACAATAAAAACGGACTTAAATCATAATAATCTTTAAAATATACATAAAAACTATCTAAAGTGATCTTTCTTTTTTTTACTTCTGATTGAAAAGATTTATTAATGCTTGCTGAATGATTATGAATATATGTAGTATCAACCAATAATTTTGTTTTTAACCCGTCATCTTTAAAGTATTTACCAATACAAGATTCTTCAAAAAATAAGAATATATTTTCGTCATATAATGTTTCAGGAAGAATATCCGTTCTTATCATAAAGAAGCAGCCTTGAACACAATCAACCTCGACAATACCGTGACTTAAATATTCCTTAGGATACCACATAGGACGTAATTTTTTATTTAAAATTTTTGAAGAAAACAAGAAATAATCTCTAACTGTTGGAACTTTCCAAGCTTCAGGCTGTTGTCTTTTTCCATCAGGCTGCAAAGTTAAAGGAGCCACAATTGCTGTATCTTTATCAAATGAAGATACTAAGTTAGAAACAACATGTTCTTCGAAAATCACATCCGGATTTGCTATCATTATATAGTCCACTTTATCTTTTAAATAGTCAATTCCAACATTGTTACCATATCCATATCCACCATTTTTTTCAGACTTTATAACATGGACTTTATTTGACTCTAACATTTTCAATTGAATATATGAATCGTCTGTAGAACAATTGTCAATAACCACAATCAAATCTATTGAATCCATTATTTTTACGCGTTCAACAAAATCAATTGTAGTGACTGCATCATTATAATTTAAAACAACACACCCAATCATTGACTTTCTCCAAAAAAATGATCTTCTAACATTAAACACCAACAATGATAAATTGGAAGATGTAATTCTTGAATCATATATGTTTCTGTTTCAGGTACTTTTACACATACATCAGAAGCACTACTTAACTCACCACCTAAAGCTCCAGTTAATCCTAATACCTTAATACCTAAAGCTCTAGCTACTACAGTAGAACTCATAATATTTTGACTATTTCCAGAAGTAGATATACCTAAAAAAACATCTCCTTTTTTACCAAAACCATATAATTGTTGAGCAAACACACCCAAACCATCTACATCATTGATATAAGCTGTTGTAAGTGCTTCATGCGCAACTAATGGAATAGCCATTAAAGGTCTTTCAAGATTTTTAGCTAAATTTTCTCCTCGAATAGGATCAATTTTAATTAATTTTTCTTTTAATTCATTAGGTACAGGACGTGGAGTTTTAAAACGTTTCATTAATTCACCTGCAATATGCTCAGCATCAGCTGCAGAACCACCATTACCAGCTATTAACAATTTTCCACCATGTGCATAACAATCTTCCAACATCAAATATCCGTTAATAATGTCTTGTCTACATTTTTCTAACATAGGATATCGCTTTATTAATAAATCTATATGTTTTTTTAATTTATCTTCTAACATGCCTACAATATCCTTTCTACAATATCATACAATGATTCATCATCTGTTACTCGTGCTGTTTTGCATCCTGCATTTTCACCAGCAAGAATGTCATTATCACTATCTCCTATCATCCAAGATTCATTTAAGTCAATATTAAAATCTTTTGATGCCTGAAGTAACATACCTGGTTTGGGCTTTCTACAATCACAATCAATTTTCAATTCAGAAATTTCACCCTCATACCCTTTATGCAGATGATGCGGACAATAATAAATTCCATCTAGATAGGCTCCATCATTTCCTAATAACGTTTCCATTTTATTATGAATATTTTTTAGTTCATCAAAAGTTACTTCTCCTCTTGCGATAACAGGTTGATTTGTCACAACAATAGCTAAATACCCTGAATCATTAATTTTCTTAATAGCTTTTGATACATTTGGTAATAATTCAAATTGATCTATATCTCTTAAAAAGCCAACATATTTGTTGATTGTTCCATCTCGATCTAAAAATATAGCTTTCTGTTTATTTGATAAATTTTTAGATTGAACTCGACCTTCTTTAAAATCTTCACATACCGCATAATATCTTTCGGGTGTTCCCATATCTCTAACATATTCAGGACTATCATAACAATACATCTTTCCTGTACCAGCCAATGGTTTTAATAGTTGTCTATCCAAATCAACCTTCTTAGTTTCAATTACTTGATTTAATATTTCTTTGTTGATTACATGTAAGCCAGCATTTACACGGTTCTTATAATAATCAGGTCTTTCATCTTCTTTGGCTAACCACTTTTCTACTTGATGTTTCGAATTTGAAATAATCAAACCACTATCATAAGGATGATTATTAGGATGTGTAAATAAACTTACCAAACCTTTATGACTCTTATGAAATGCAACAAAACGATTGAAATCTACATCAAACATCGCATCTGCATTTAACAATAAAAAGTCATCTGATAATTTATCTTTGATTTGAAATAAAGCTCCTGCATTCCCTAATGGTTCTTTTTCAAAATAGTAATCTATATGAACACCAAACTTAGATCCATCTTGAAAGTAATCCATAATAATATTTCCTAAATGAGATACAGTTAAAATGATATCTGTAAAACCTTGTTTTCTTAAACATTCAATTTCATGTTCAAGCACAGGTTTACCTTCAATTAAAATCATTGGTTTTGGAATATCGGATGCAACGCTTGAAATGCGAGTTCCTTTCCCTCCTGCCATTATAACAACTTTCATCATTTGTCCTCCAAAGGCGAGTAATCTTCTGGTCCATAATATATAACTTGGGTACCACCATCTTCAAATTTAAAAGGAATATACAATAAGTCTTTCATGGCTTCTTTTACAAGCATCTGTTTTTCAGGTTGTACATAGAAAACTAAAAATCCGCCGCCACCAGCTCCAAGCAATTTTCCTCCTAGGGCTCCGGCTGTAATCCCTTTATCGTATAAATTATCGATATTATTTGTTGAAACAGATTTTCCTGTTTGTCTCTTTAATTTCCAAGTCACATCTAACAATCTACCAAAATCATCTAAGTCTTTTGATTGATCCGTTAATATGCTTTCTGCTTCATCCACTAAAGTAAGCATTTGTTTTAACTGCTTAGTCTTACTTTCATCATCCAAATGATTTGCTTTTTGAATGTCACTTGAAAAACGCGTGAATCCAGTAAAAAACATCATTAAATTATCATTTAATCTTTTCTTTCTTTCAGGTGAAATAATAATAGGATGTACAGAATAACCATCCGCATTAAAATCAATGCGGTTAAAGCCACCGAAGCTTGCCGCAATTTGATCTTGCCAGCCACCTGCTTCATCACATAATACTCTTTCTAGGTAAATAGCTTCATCTGCCAATTGTTTTTTTGATGCATATTTACCTTTTAATGCATAAAAAGCATTTAACATTCCTACCGCAAAAGAACTTGAAGTACCCAATCCACTTCTAGCTGGTAAATCGGCTTCATATGTCAATCGAATTTCATGCATATCTAACATCTTCATCGCATTGCGAATGGCAGGATGTTCAATCGCATCAATATCCGTTACTCTTTCTGTCTTTGAATAACTTAATTCAGTTGAATAATCAAAAAATCTTGGTAAATGTCTAACATTGACATAACAATATTTATCAAAAGTAGTAGATAATACAGATCCACCATTTTCTTTAAAAAAAGATTCCATATCTGTACCACCACCAAAGAAAGACATTCTAAATGGTGTCTTTGTGATTATCATTTTCTCACCTCATATAATCGATCAAATAATTCGACCGTTTTATTCCAACTAAAATATTTTTTTACAAAATCTTTACTTTCAATGGATTTAGATTTAATTTTATTTGAATCATCAATCAATTCTATAATTTCATTTTTGATTTGGTCATCTGTATTAGCAAGAATCAATGTATTTCCATCTTCATCAATACCTTCAGCACCAATATCAGTTGTGATAACAGGTAACCCAAGTCCACATGCCAATAATACTTTTAGCTTAATTCCAGCTCCCAATGTTAATGGGAATACGGCAATTTGATTCTTTAGAATTTCATCTTCAATATTCTCAACAAAACCAGTAATATGGATATTCTCACATTCTTCTTTTTGTAACTCCTCATTAGGATGTGCTCCAATAATTGTCAATCGAATATCATCTCTATTTAATGATTTCACAATATGAATAAGGCGCATGGCAGCCAAATGATTTTCTTCTCTTCCCATTTGTCCAATAAAACAAATTGATTTTTGAATTTTATTTACAACCTTATCTGAAATCTCATCAAAGTCAACACCATAATATGGATTCATCAATTCAACTTGATTCAATCCATAATATTCATGAAGCAATCGTTGATCTTTTGAGTTTACCGCAATAACATGATCTGCTTTTTGACAATACTCTTTTTCATATTTAGTTGCTAAATTTAATTGCCATTTCCAAAATAATTGTTTAAGCCCTTTTGAGTCCATTGACTTTCTATAAAAAGATTGTCTTGTCACATCATGTTCAACTATATTAAAAATTATATTCGGATACATTTTCTTAATCAAAATGTATTGAGCCATTGCCGTATATTCGCAATGAATCGCATCAATTTTCTTTTCTTCAATTATTTTAAGAAATTGCTGCTTAAATTCCTTTGAAGTTCGAGCTGAAAACATCAAAGGCTTATTTAAATGTAATAAACCCTCTCTTAATCGATCCTTATTCGATATACGGACAAAATAACTATTATCTGTATTGTATTCTTCCTTTACTATTTTCTCTTCTAAAGGCATTGTTATAAATGACAAAACATAAACATTATGTTTTTTTCTTAATGCTTCTACTTGTTTTCCCATACAAACCCCTCCTGCATGATTTGTATGCAAGCTAGGAACATACGGAGAAATATGCAATATATTCATATATAACTCAACCTCCAATCAAAAAAAATGTGAATACTCACATTTTTATAAATCTAAAGCTTTATCTAACACTTCATAAAAACGCTTCTTCGTAAAATAAGTATTATACAGAGTTTGAATATTTTTTCTTCTTTGAAGCTGCACATCCATACTCTCCAAACAAATTTGATTTGCTATTTCTTTGATATTACCTTTATTTATATTAAATCCAATATCCCATTCTTCACAAAAATTCTTTGTATCTCCCTGAATTGTATTAATAATTGGTAAACCAGCACACATATAATCCAATGATTTCATGGTTAGTCCAACTACCACACTTGATTTCATTACATTGAATCCATAATTACATTGATCAAGTATTTCTTGTTTTTCTCTTTGATCATAAACCTCTTTATGATCTATGACATTCACACCAACTGCCAATACATCTTGTATAAACTGTTCTTTCTTTTCACCATTACCAATTATATGCAATACACATTTCTTTAATATGCTACATTCTCTTAAGAATGTAGTAATCATTGAAATATCTATAATATTATTTATTGAACCCAAGTAACAAAATTGTAATTCATCCTCTTTTAAATCAGGACTCATTGGTAAACAATCACGATCTATAGACCAATATAGAACTTTACCACAACGCAAATATTGCTTAAATAAATCACATTCACAGAATATCACATCTCCACTTGATAAATACTTATCTCGCGTGTTTTTCCATATTTTAAAAGGCAACAGATTCTTATATTTTTCAATCGGCATCGATTCAGGCCATAAGTCAATAATGTCATATATAATTTTTACATCCCCATGTTCTTTTTTATATTTTGACATTTCTTTGACAAGTGAATTACACGGAATGATACAATGTACTAAATCCGGCTGAATTTCACACAAAGCTTTCCTTGCCCCTTTCGCAAACTGTTTATGCGATAAAATTCGATCCAATGATAAATTTTTGTGATATTCACGCACAGGTATGACTACATCCGTACTTGGATCATACACAGCTTTTTTTCTATGCGAAAAATTTGAAGTAACACTTTTAACTTCATACCCCCTAGAAGTATAGTATTTCTTCAATAATTGCATACGATCCAAACATGTATCAAACGCATACACCAATGCCACTACCATAGATTACTCTCCAATATAAATGAATTAAAGACCTTCTAACTATCCCCTAGTTATTATCTTTATTATGGATACTTCCTGTACCCCCTTCAACAACTCCATCATGTTTCAATACCGAAAAAATTGTCATTAAAAAACATTTTACATCAAATAAAAAACTTAAATTTTTACAATACTCGCCATCCAATTTAGCCTTGACATCAATCTCTAATTCATCACGACCATTGACCTGTGCCCAACCAGTAAGACCCGGCAAGACATCATTAGCACCATATGCATCTCTTAATTCAATCAAATCATATTGATTCCATAAAGCAGGTCTAGGACCCACAATTGCCATTTCCCCCTTGAATATATTAAACAACTGTGGAAGCTCATCTAAAGACGTTTTTCTTAAAAACTTACCAACACTTGTAATATATTGATCTGGATTTTCCAATAAATGTGTTGGCATATCTTTAGGCGTATCAATACGCATTGTTCTAAACTTTAAAATATTAAAATAAGATTTGTGAATTCCCACACGCTTCTGTTTAAAAAAGATTGGCCCTGGAGAAGTCACTTTAATTAAAACCATTAATACAATTAAAAGTGGAGATAAAATTATGATTCCAGCTAAACTCAAAACAAAATCGATCGTTCGCTTACCATATTTCGAATACATAAATACACTCTCCTATAAATATAGGGACAAAATCCCCATATGGAATTATACCATACTCATTTCTATGAAACAAAAAAAGTTCAACAAAAGCTGAACTTAAGATGTAATATTCTCTTTATATAAAGCGCATTCATTAAATTATGTGATATTGTCAAAATGAATCTTTGATACAATTTCGAATTGAAATCAAAACCAAAACCATAGAAATACCTAAAATTAAATGTGCAATTCCAAAAAGAACTGCACTTGAAACATTCAAACTAAGAACTTGTACTACACCACGAATAATTAACATAACTACTGTTAAATTCAATCCAATATGATAAAACAACAAATACTTCAAAACTTTATTATCCACGACCTATTTTCTTAGACGTCCATCAATGGGTATGCCCATATTAAAAAGGAGGTATCTCTACCTCCAAATTGAACCATTATTTATTTCTTCTTTTTAATACTTCTACAACACCAAAACCAGCAACTGAAGCAACCATTAAGCCAGTAAAGAATGTACCAGCTGTTTGTACACCCGTATTCACAGTCTTATTCTTTTTAGGATCCTTTTTAGAAGCAGGATCTTTCTTAGTTTGTGTTACAGGTGCAGTTGTAGTTGTACCTGTTGAAGGCTTAGTTGAAGTTACATCTTTGTATGCCAACATATAACTTGAGAATTGATCTGTTGTAAATGTTCCATCTTCATTTACTGGAATTTCAGTAACTTTACCATCATGTAAACGCAATACATAGAATTTACGATTTGCTTTTTTCAATTCCTTAGGAATTTCAACTTTGAAAGTCAATGGTTCAGATAACTGAGTTAAATAACCCAAAGTTTCACCATCATTTACCAACGCAACATCGATTGTAAATACATTTCCAGCACCATATCCATTTTCTTTGGCGAATTTATTTAAACAATTGTTGTCTGTATCAGAAACAGCACCCTCACGTTTCATAACTGGAACAAGTGTAGATGTAGCACCATTTGAAACAGCCTCATCATATTTAGCCTTAAGATCTTTATTTGCCTCTAAAGCTAAACTATTCTTTAATAAATCTGTTGTATCTGTTGGATATTTTTCTGGTTTAGCTACAAGCGCATCACTACTATGTAAATACATTACATATGTATCAGAAGATTCTTCAATCAAATCATCAAAAGTATAGAATACATAGTCATTCTCACCAGTTAACCAATATTGAATATCTTTCTTTGTACCATATGCAGGAACTTCTGCAGTATGAATCACTCCATCTGTAGCATCATTGATATACACTTTATAGCTTACAGTTTTTGGCTTATAAACTTGTAAAGTCCATTGTTTTTCACCATTTTTATCAAAATCATATCCTAAAGTGAATGATTTATATCCAGTTGGAACATAATTATCTTCAATATAACCAAAAGCATCTTCAGTTTCATTTAGCTTCAACTCAAAATTTTGTGGTTCCCTAGTTTCATATTGATAAACAACTTTTAAATGATGATTTTCAAAAACATCTGTAGACTTTTTGACTACATAAACTCTATATCCACCATTACCATCTTTTTCAATCAATGGCTTTTCATTTTCATACGCAAGCTTATATTCTGTTGAAATACCAAACTCAACATCTTTACTTACCTTATCTGCATCTAAATAGTCACTTAATTTAATCAAAAAATTTCCAACTACTTCATCAGATCCTTTAAGTACATATTCAACTTTGTAATCCTTCAATTGAACTTGTGGAGCATTCTTATTCACTAAATGCATATACCATACGTTTTCATCTTCCAGAGTATTATAAAGACCTGAAGCCCCACCTTTTCCATCAATGCCATATCCAGCAGGAACATAATTATTCGCAATTATATTCATCACTTCGAAAAAATCAGCATTGGCAGGTACTTCCACATCGATAGGATTTGGTTCTTCTTTTCCATCCTTGAAAATATGCAACTTAATTGTTTTCGTACCTTCCTTAGTTGTTTGAGTTGAAGAATTCTGAGCTTTTAAAACACTCACTCCATCATTTGCGAGTACCGGCGAAACCATACCAGCCACAGTTACAACACTCAACCCTAGCGATAATAACTGCTTTGTTAATTTGTTCATTATTAAACCCTCCTAACTAACTTCATTGTACTAGATTTTAAGTATCATTAAAAGCGCTTTCAGTTAGAACTTGACCATAAATCATCATACGTTAACAATGCTTATTATCAAACGTTCTTCATGTTTGAGTTATTAAAAAAAGAAGAGCTCACCTCTTCTACAAAATCAAAGCCACCATCTTAAACACAAAGACTACAATCAAAAGAATACCAATCCATTTAATGCATTTAAAAGTAAACTTAATCGCAAAATGAATCAAAGCTATTGAAACAACTAAACCAAGAATGTCTGACATCTTTCAACCTCCAATTTAACATCTATTTTAATTGATTTTCACCTTCCTTTCAATAGGGCGGTTTGCTATAATGAAAGGTACACGAATACAGAGGAGTGATACAATGCGAACACCAGATTTAAACTGGCTAAAAGACTCACGTATCTTTCAAGTCAATCGACTACAAGCATACAGTGATCATAAATATACAATTGGAAAAGACAAAAAACCAAGCTCTTTTTCCCTAAATGGAACATGGAAATTCAACCAATCCAAAAACTATGATACATGCTTTAAATTCTTCTATAACACAGAATTTAATGATGCCAATTGGAACGATATACAAGTTCCCGGACACATTCAACTTCAAGGATTTGACAATCCCCACTATACAGATGTGACTTACCCATGGGATGGACACGACGTAGTAAAAACAGGCCAAATTGACATGGACAAAAACAAAGTCTATCAATACCGTAAAACATTCGATTGTCCACAAGACTTCATTGGCAATAAACTCATTCTATCCTTTGAAGGTGTTGAATCCAATATCTACGTATGGCTAAATGGTAAATTTATCGGATACTCAGAAGATTCCTTTACCCCAAACCGTTTTGACATCACAAAATATACACAAGAAAAAGATAACGTACTCTGCGTACGCATCTTTCAAAAATGTACAGGCACATGGCTAGAAGACCAAGACATGTGGCGCTTTAGCGGAATCTTTAGAGATGTCATGATCTACAAACAACCAAATCAACACATACAAGACTTAAAGATTGATACAAATATTGATTTAGACACCAAAAAAAGTATTCTTACATGCACATGCAAAATGAGCAGTAATGAAAGCCATATACTACAAGCCAAACTATACGATCCACAAGGAAATATCGTATGGAATGCCAATATGCAAGACACATTTGAAATACCTGTAGAAAATACAAGTCTTTGGAGTAGTGAATACCCAAACCTATACCAATTAGAAATTGTTCTATACGATGCAAACAACGAAATTATTGAAACCATTCAAGAACAAGTGGGATTTCGTAAATTCACACTCGAATATGGCATTATGAAACTCAATGGAAAACGCATCGTATTCCACGGCATCAACCGCCACGAATGGAACGTGAAAACCGGAAGAGCCATTACATATGAACAAATGGAAGAAGACATCCATATCTTAAAATCACTAAACATCAATGCCGTAAGAACATCCCACTATCCAAACAACAGCTATTGGTATAAGTTATGCGACCAATATGGAATCTATGTCATTGACGAAATGAATCTAGAAACCCATGGTGCTAATGACATCATCCCACAAAACAAAACCGAATGGACCGATTGTCTATTAGATCGTGCAAGAAGCATGTACGAAAGAGATAAAAACCACGCATGCATCTTAATGTGGTCACTAGGAAATGAAGCTGGAAGCGGATCCAACTTTATGATTCTACACGACTACTTCAAAGAACAAGATGCATCAAGACTTGTCCACTATGAAGGCATCACACAAGATCGAACATTTGAAAATGCCAGTGACATCGAATCTAGAATGTATGCCACACCACAAAGTATAAAAGACTATCTAGAAAGCCATCCAATGAAACCATTTATGCTATGTGAATATATGCACGCCATGGGAAATAGTCTAGGAGGCATGGAAGAATATACAAACCTAGAAGACGAATACGAACAATACCAAGGCGGATTTGTATGGGACTATGTAGACCAAGCCATTGAAAAAGACGGCAAATACTACTACGGAAAAGACTTTGACGATTATCCAAACGATTCTAACTTCTGTGGAGACGGTATCCTTCTAGCCAACCGACAAGAAACTGGCAAAAGCCAAGAACTCAAACAACTCTACAGATATGTCGATATGGAAATCCATTTCGATTCTGTAACAATCAAAAACAAAAACCTATTCTACGATCTTGGCAAAGATACATTTATCTTTGAACTCAAACGAAATGGACTTGCCATCCAATCCGGCATCTTTAAAACAAGTGTAGAACCAGGCACTACAAAAACTATGCCCGTACAATTTAAACAAATCAATACGCCAGGCTACTATACAAAAACCATCTACTACAAAACACCACTTGGTATTCAAGCTTTTGACCAACAAGTCTTCGAAGTCAAACAAGACCAACCAAAAGAAAGCGCAATGCTTGTAGTGGAAGGACAAAATACAATTGGCATTCAATTTATGGACACTGAATATCTATTCGACAAACGAAAAGGCTTAGTATCCATTCAAGTAAACGATACAGAATTACTTCAAGAAGCACCAAAGCCTGTCTTCTACAGAGCCTTAACCGACAATGATCGTGGTGCCAAACAAACTTATGCCAACTGGCTTAACGCAAGCCTATTTCAAAATGTAGTTGACTTTAAAATGATACGCAACTCCAAATGCGCACAAATGATCTATACAATTCAACTAGAATCCATTGAAGAAGAATGTAAACTCGTCTATACAGTCTACAACAATCAAAGCATTCAAATCCAATTGCACTTAGACAAAAACTCAAAAAGACAAACCCTACCACTATTTGGAATTGAGTTTGCCCTAAAAGAAACATTTAAAAACTTTGCGTATTTTGGAAAAGGCGAAAAAGACACATATATAGATCGAAATCACGCACTAACCGATTTCTACTCTGAAAATGTAGATACAAACTACATTCCATACTTAAAACCACAAGAACACGGCAATCATACCGACTGCAAATGGTGCTGCCTATCTGATGGAACAAATGCATTTAATGTAAAGTCAGAAAATATGGAATGTCAAGCCAGCAAATATTCCTTTATGCACTTATATAACGCAAAACACACATTTGAACTGCCACAAACCCACACAACCTATTTAAGAATCACAAAACAACAAATGGGCGTAGGCGGAATCAATAGCTGGGGCGCTAAAGTACAACCCCAATATTTGATTGATCAATCGAAAAACCTAGACTTTACATGTACACTTTACATTTCAAAGAAGGATTAATCTCCTTCTTTTTATTTACCTTCAAATTTCAAATTTAAAATCAAGTATTGACAACAAATTACTATCTAGCTATCATTTAATCACAAAGAAATCTTTTTCCGGAGTGAAAAAGATATTATTACTTTTTCAAAGAAAAGAAGTTCACGGTGAGCTTCTTTTTATCTTATAGTCATTTAGAGTTGTAAAACACCAAAATTATCACTTCCCCAACAAATTCATAATCAAATAATTCTATAAACAGATTTCAAGATTCCTTAAATGAAATTTAGATTATTTTGTTTTGAAACACAAAAGCCAAAAGACAAATCTAAATGTTACCAAGACAAGAATCAAATATTATAAAAGGTAGGCTTGTGCCTACCAATTATGCGGACTAAGCGTCCTGATATTTTTTACAAGAACTTTATGCAATATTTATTATCAAAAATCAAAAATCTTTATAAATTATTTTATAGACTTTTTTCTTCTCGAAACAGAGGTTGAAATCACCGGTTTAGATTTCTAGTATGTTTATGCTTACATTGTTTTAATTACTTATACTCAACGCAAAATAGGAGAGACTAAAACAGCCTGCAAACACTTTATAATGGCATTCATCGACTGCACCAACAAATTTCCCCAAACATTTGCAATCAAATTCTAGGGGCTCAGCAGCAAGCACACCTGCAGCAGTTACAAAATTTTATTAGCCAATCTTAAAAAATTTTATTAGCCAATCTTAAAATCTCTTGCATAATGTTATTCGGTGTGGTATATAATTGCATAAATTGCGGTGGTCGTCTTCGAACAACACCTAGAAGGAGCCTGATGCGTCGGGTTCTTTTTCTTTTGTCAAAAGACACATTTAATAAATTAGGATATAAAGCTAAAATCAACACTCATACAACGTCTTATATAAATTGACTTCTGGACATATATCTTTATTTCGAACGCCACTTAAGATATTGTTGATTTTCATGAATTCATCTTGAAACATCTTGCTTCCAATCATCATTGTATGTAACTCACTATATTGAAATAACGCTAAATACCCTTGTAGATAATGTGTCATTACATTTCTTTTGCCTCTGAAGAATGCTTTTATTCTATCATGAAGATGATTAACCATTTCTAGAGTATATCCATCTTTTGATTTTTCACCAGATGGTATTTTGACCCATTTTATGTTTAATGCATCCATTAATTGGTGATAACTTCTTTGACTATCACTGATTACAATTGATCCAGGACATATTGAATTTT
>ENA-OWPL01000576-OWPL01000576.1-human-gut-metagenome-genome-assembly--contig:-NODE-576-length-25717-cov-33.500546_pt1 | contig 25717 bp, 21 predicted proteins | sample MGYA00248263_ERZ651844 | MGnify/ENA primary metagenome ERZ651844 (study PRJEB26924, sample SAMEA4378256) | human gut metagenome | biome: human gut; feature: human-associated habitat; material: faeces...
GATTACAAATCACGTGCTCTGGCCAACTGAGCTAAAGAGGCAATCTTTACAGCCGTAATACGGCTTAGTTTTTCGACCTATCGGAAAACGGCTGCAAAGATACAACATTATTTTGATTCCACAAAATTTTTTCGATATTTTTTTTATCGATTGCGCAATTTTTCTTTGTATTTGGTCAATTGAACCTTCATTGAATCGACTGTTTGGTCAACTCCCTCCTCAAATGTGTCGCATGTTTTCTCGACGAAAAGCTGCGTGCCAGGGACTGTTACTTCCAGTTTGACTTCCTTATTCAAGGCGGTGGCAGGTTTTACGACCTTCAATAGCACCTCTACTTTCTGTATATCTTCGTAAGTTTTTTCTAACTTGGCGACTTTCTTCTCGATAAACGCCTGTAACTTCTCGGTAGCATCGAAATGAATCGACTGAATCTTAATTTCCATAGTGACCTCCAATTTTAAAAGGTTATGCCCTGGGATGGGCTTCATTATAAACTCGTTTCAACTGCTCAAAGGTTGTATGCGTATAGATCTCCGTGGTGGAGAGCCTGGCATGTCCAAGCAGTTTTTTCAAACTTTCTATTCCTGCATCATGATTCAACATCGCAGTAGCGAATGTATGCCTCAACACATGCGGGCTTTTCTTTTTCAACGAGCAAACTCTAGACAATCCCTCTTTAACGATTCTCCGAACTAGGTATTGCGAAACTCGCCTTCCATTTTTCGAGAGAAACAAGGCAGGCGACGACACCGTCACCTCCACATTGCGCAACCTTATATAATTGCGAAGGGTATCTTCTAGTTCTGTGCCAAAGGGAATGACACGTTGCTTATCTCCTTTACCCGTCACTTTCACCTCACGAGCGACTAAATCCAAAGATTTTTCGTCGAGATTCAAAAGTTCCGATACACGCATCCCCGTCTCATAGAACGTCATGATAATAGAACGTGCCAACACGCTATCATAATCATCGCCCCACTTTTGCCCATCAAGAAGTTCGTCAATCTCATTCTCTTTCAAGAACTGAGGCAAGACCTTATCCTTTTTGGGCGGGAGAATGCCATGGGCAGGATCAGAGTCAACCAGATGTCTTGTCAGCGCATAACGATAAAAACTTCTAACAGCACTCAACCTTCTGCAGACCGAAGATGCCTTATTGCCTTTATCCATCATCTGCTCCATCCAGTCACGGATGACATCAGAGTCAACAGTTTCCCATGTGAGCGTTTCTGAAAGACCTTTGAAGAATGACTCAAAAAGACTGAGGTCTTCATTGTAGTCATCAATCGTGGCTTGCGAGCGATTTAACTCGTTCTTCAGATAGCCCAAGAAACTTTTCCTACTTAGCATAACGCTGCTCATTTACTATTTCGGCAACGAATTTACGGAAATTATTTCTTTCTACCAAATTTTTTGAGGATTTTTTACCTTTTATTGTCACTTTGAGGATTTACGAGCGCAAATCCTCAAAGAAAGGCGAGATTATTCCTCGTTTGCGCGCAACTGCTGTACGTAGATGGCGTGTTCCATCTTGAGACGCTTCAAAACAGATGGCTTGTCATACTGCTGACGAGCACGAAGCTCCTTAACAACACCTGTCTTTTCAAACTTTCTCTTAAACTTCTTGAGAGCTCTCTCGATGTTCTCACCGTCCTTAACTGGTACAATAATCATTTTGTTTTTGTTTTAATTTATTATGTTAAACTTAAAATTTCGAAGCGAAAAGGGCATGTCGCCACAATTTGCGGGTGCAAAATTACATCTTATTTGTCAAATAACCAAGCTTTTAGCCGATTTTTTGCTCAAAAATGTTCATTTTGAGACTTTTTGAAGGCATTTAAGCAAGCGAAAAGACCCCAAAATGCTACTTAACCAACGGCTTTGTTGCCTCGGCAAGCCAACCCACCTCCTCATCTTCCAAATAAGGAGACAACTTTTCGAATACTTCACGATGATAGGCGTTCAACCACTCCACCTCTTCAGGCAAGAGCATATCCACATCAATCGGTGCTGTATCGATGGGACAAAGAGTCAAGGACTCCATTTGCAGGAACTTACCAAAAGTTGTCTCGACAAAGTCCTTTATTAATAAGGTATTCTCGATTCGAACGCCAAATTTTCCTTTCAAATACAGACCTGGTTCGTCAGTCACCGTCATTCCAGCTCGTAGAGGAGTCGGCTTCCACTCCATTCTGATTTGGTGAGGACCCTCGTGCACATTCAGATAGGAGCCTACGCCATGCCCCGTTCCATGCAAGAAGTTATAGCCCTCGCGCCACATGCACTCTCTACTCAGCGCATCTATCTGCGTACCAGAAGCTCCATCAGGGAACTTGGCTAGTTCCAATTGGATATGTCCTTTCAACACGAGCGTATAAATATGCTTCATTTCCTCAGTAACCGGACCGAGTGCTATGGTTCTTGTAATATCAGTGGTTCCGTCTTGATATTGGGCACCGGAATCAATGAGGATCAATCCTTCAGGCAAAAGAGGAGCATCTGTCTCAGGCGTTGCCTCGTAATGTACGATAGCGCCATGAGCTTGATAACCAGCAATCGTATCGAAAGATATATCACGGAACAAGTTTTGCTCAGCACGCAATGAAGTCAACTTCTTGTCAATGGACATTTCCGTCTGTCCACCCGCCTCTACAGCAGGCTTGAGCCATTTGAGGAACTTCACCATTGCCACTCCATCACGAAGCATTGCCCGATGATAGCCTTCTATCTCGGTGGCATTCTTCACCGCCTTCATCACTGGGATGGGCGATTTGGCAGCTATGATTTCCTGGCACTTCACACTCTTCCAAAGACAAAAACTTGTCTCATCGCCATCCAGCAAGATATTGTAATCTGCATAAGACTCCAAACCTTCTTCTACCTGATTGTAGTCAAATAGAGAGATACCATGCTCATCGAGATAAGCCTTCACTTCTGACGAAATTTTCTTCGGATTTACAAACAACGACACTTGGTCTGAAGAAATTAACAAATAGCTGACAAAGACTGGATTGCAATGTACGTCTGTTCCACGAAGGTTGAGGGTCCAAGCGATGTCGTCCAAAGCAGACACCAAGATGCCATCAGCATGATGTTCACGCAAAGCCTTGCGGATACGTTGGATTTTATCGTCCACAGTCTCGCCTGCGAAATTAAGAGATTGAATCTCCACAGGATTCTCTGGGATAGCAGGGCGATTCATCCAAATTTGTTCCAAGGGATCGAAGTTGGTGCGCACAGTGATTCCCCCAGCCTTTCGCAAGGCAGAAATCAAAGCCATCGTGTCATTGTATGAATTGACCATACCATCCAATCCCACCTCACGACACTCATCTTCATTTTGCGACAATTCGCTCGCTATCCAATCAGAAATCGTAGGCGTACCTTCCACTTTCAACTTCATCAACTGGAACTCAGTGCCTCTCAGTTGCTCTTCTGCAGCAATAAAATAGCGAGAGTCGGTCCACAGGGCAGCCGAACGCATGGTGACAACAGCCGTACCTGCCGAACCATTGAAACCTGAAATCCACGCTCTGCCCTGCCAATGGTCAGCCACATATTCACTCTGATGAGCATCCGTACTAGGGAATATGAACGCAGAGAGGTGCTCACGGCGCATCACCTCTCGCAGTTTTTCCAATCTTTGATTTATTTCATTCATGTCCATAAGGGTTTATATACATTATTAATATATATAGGGAAATTCCAAGAGAGCCTATACTGCGTTTTACGGTATAGGCTCGATGACAGAAGCCCCTATTTGCTATTTAGAGATTACAAAGATAATAATTTTAAGAATTAACAACAAATTTAAGCGCAAATAAATGCACGATTTACACTTCTTTTTAGTAATTTTGCGGTCGGAAAAAGAAAAAGACTGCTTTTTAAGCTTTCTAAAGACTCCGATTCCGCATTTTCTCCTTGCGTCACACAAAGCCAGGAGGCTAGAGAAAGAAATTTATAAACACTTTAAATAAAAATTGTAGTTATGGAATTTTTAACTAATGACAAGCTTTTGATCGTCGGTGCCGGCGGTATGATTGGTTCTAACATGGTACAGAGCGCTTTGATGCTCGGCCTTACTCCAAACATTTGTCTTTACGATATCTATGAGCCAGGTGTTCATGGTGTATTCGATGAAATCCAGCAGTGCGCATTCCCAGGCGTAAACGTAACTTATACTGTTAATCCTGAGGAGGCTTTCACTGGTGCTAAGTATATTATCTCTTCTGGTGGTGCTCCTCGTAAGGAGGGTATGACTCGTGAGGACCTCTTGAAGGGTAACTGCAAAATCGCCGCTGAGTTCGGTGACAACATCAAGAAGTACTGCCCTGAGGTTGAGCACGTAGTTGTTATCTTCAACCCAGCTGACGTTACTGCATTGACAGCTCTTATCCACTCTGGCTTGAAGCCAAATCAGTTGACATCACTCGCAGCCCTCGACTCTACTCGTTTGCAGCAGGCTTTGGCTCTTGAGTTCGGTGTACAGCAGGATAAGGTTACTGGCGCTCACACTTACGGTGGTCACGGCGAGCAGATGGCTGTATTCGCTTCTCAGGTTAAGATCGATGGCAAGCCATTGTCTGAGATGGGTCTTTCTGATGAGCGTTGGGAGGAGATCAAGCACCACACAGTACAGGGTGGTTCTAACATCATCAAGCTCCGTGGCCGTTCTTCATTCCAGAGCCCAGCTTACAATGCAGTTAAGATGATCGAGGCTGCTATGGGTGGTGAGAAGTTCACATTGCCAGCAGGTTGCTACGTTAAGTGCGACAAGTGCGGCTTCAAGAACGTAATGATGGCTATGCCTACTACTATCGACAAGACTGGTGTTCACTTCACAGAGCCTCAGGGTACTGAGGAGGAGATGGCATCTCTCGCTAAGTCTTACGAGCACCTCTGCAAGATGCGTGACGAGATCGTTGAGCTCGGCATCGTTCCTGCTGTAGATGAGTGGACAAAGATGAACCCAAATTTGTAATTCTCTCGTAGAAGAACAATTTGAAATGAAATAGAAAGGCTGTTCTGTGATTTTCACGAACAGCCTTTTTTGATTTCAGTAATTAAGATACATCTTTCCGTAAACTAGATTATCCATCTTTGGCATTATTTTTGTAACTTTGCAAACGAAATCAAACAATTAGACAATTAATAGAAATGGAACTGATCAAGAACAAGACTTTCGGTGGTGAGCGCCCTCTCTTTGGCGCACACGACGTTCGTTTGGAAGATATTACAATTACCGATGGAGAATCGGGCATCAAATGCTGCAAGAACTTGGAATGCCACAACTCCAAATTCTACGGCAAGTACCCTTGGTGGCACGTGGATGGCTCTGTCATCACCAACTGCTACTTCGCTCCGGAGAGCCGTTCTGCCATCTGGTATAGCGACAACATGGTGATGAAAGACTGTACGATAGACGGTCCGAAGTTCTTCAGAGAGATGAAGAACCTAGAACTGGAGCGCGTGAACATCACGGATGCCGACGAGACCTTCTGGAAGGTGGATGGACTGAAGTTGAAGGATGTGAAGCTGCACGATGGCACCTATCCATTCATGTTCTCCAAGAATATCTACGTGGATGGCTTGGAGAGCGACTCGAAGTACGTTTTCCAATACTGCGAGAACGTGGAGGTACACCATGCCAAGATTACGACCAAGGACAGCTTCTGGGAGTGTGAGAACGTGACGGTGTATGACTCTGAGCTGAACGGAGAATACCTCGCTTGGCACAGCAAGAACATCAAGTTGGTGCGCTGCCATATCAGTGGCGAGCAACCACTCTGCTACATGGACCACGTCACCTTGGTGGATTGCACCTTCGACAAGGAGTGCGACCGTGCCTTCGAGGATTGCTCCAACATCGATGCTCATATCAAGGGAGCCATCACCAACATCAAGAATCCTATCTCAGGACGCATCGAGGCTGACGAGGTGGGAAGCATCACCTACACAGAGTTCGCCAAGGCTCCAGCAGGAGCTTGCGAAATCATCGATCATTCAAAAGAATAAATCACAACGACAAAGGGAACCGAGATTTCTCCTGCATGGACTAGAAATCTCGATTCCCTATTCTTATTTATAACAGTAAATTGTATCTAAAAGAGATAAGAATATGAAGTATAATTTTGACGAAATCATAGAACGCCGTGGCACCAATTCCTACAAGTGGGACTTGGTGAAGGAAGACGGTGTCATCCCTATGTGGATAGCCGACATGGACTTCCCTACCGCCCCTGCCATCATCGAGGCATTACAGAAGCGAGTGGCACACGGCATCTTTGGCTACACCCTCGTACCCGACTCTTACTACGAGGCTATCATCAACTGGTTCTCTCGCCGCCATCAGTGGAACATAGAGAGAGACTGGATTCTCTACACCTCAGGAGTCGTTCCAGCACTCTCTTGCACGCTGAAGGCAATCACCATGCCTGGCGAGAAGATATTGGTTCAGACGCCAGTGTATAACTGTTTCTTCTCCAGCATCAAGAACAACGGATGTGAAGTGGTGGAAAACGAGCTGAGACGTGTGGGCAACTGCACTTATGAGATCGACTTCGAGGATTTCGAGCGCAAGTGCGCCGACGAGAAGACCACCGCCTTCATCCTCTGCAACCCTCACAACCCTGCCGGAAGAGTATGGAAGAAGGAGGAACTGGAGCGAATGAACGACATCTGCATGAAGCACGGCGTGAAAGTCATCGCCGACGAGATACACTGCGAGCTAGTGATGCCGGGCTACCATTACACCCCATTCGCCAGCATCAGCGAGGCTTGCCGTGACAACAGCGTGACGCTCAACTCGCCTACCAAGGCATTCAACATCGCCGGTCTTCAGATAGCCAACATCATCTGCCCTGACGCCGCCTTGCGCCGCCGTATCGACCGCGCCATCAACATCAATGAGGTTTGCGATGTCAATCCGTTCGGTGTCATTGCACTCCAGGCTGCCTACAACGAGGGAGAGGAGTGGCTCGACGAGCTGAACCAATATCTCTGGGAGAACTATCAGGCTCTGAAGGATTTCTTCACCACAGAGCTTCCTCAGGTGCGTGTCACCCGATTGGAAGGCACCTACTTGGTATGGCTCGACATCCTGGGCATAGAATTGTCATCCGACGAGGCATACGAGCAGTTGATGCAAGATGGCAAGGTGTTCGTCAACAGCGGTACGCTATACGGCAGAAAGGCTGGTCAAGGCTTCCTCCGTGTCAACATCGCTTGTCCTCGCAAGACCTTGATGCAAGGTTTGGCTCGCATCGGAAGAGTTTTGAGCCAATACATCGAGGACGAAGACACGGGCTGTCCAATGTAAAGTGAGAAAAAAATGAAGCCTATTGCGATTTTATCAGAAAATATATAAAGTATCACCAAAAGCATAAACAAAATGGAAAATGAAGTTTTGAAAGCCATCAAGGAGCGCAGAAGCATCCGCCGCTACAAGGCTGACCAAATCACCGATGAGGAATTGAAGACCGTCTTGGAAGCCGGTACTTGGGCTGCCACAGGTCATGGTTCACAAGAACCATTCATCATAGCCGTACAGAACCCAGAGACTTGCGCACAGCTACGCCAAATGAATGCCAAGGCAATGGGCGTGGAGAGCGACCCATATTATGGCGCACCAACCATCGTCATCGTCTTGGCACGTGAGGACGACCCTAACAACGTGAAGGATGGAAGTCTCATCCTCGGCAACATGATGCTAGCCGCCCACTCCATCGGGCTCTCTTCTTGCTGGATCAATCGTGAGGACATTATGTTTGCCACCGAAGAGGGCAAGAAGTTGATGAAAGACTGGAATCTCCCAGAAGGATTGATGGGCGTAGGAGCCTTGTCGCTCGGTTATGCTTCCGCACATCCACACACCGTGAAGCCACGCAAGGAAAACTACTATCGCATCATCAAGTAAAAACGAGACGATATATATAAAGTGGTGAGGTTCATCTGATGAACCCCACCACTTTTTTGTTTGTTGCAAAGACATTTTGCAATGACAGTTATGACAATTACAGTTATGACAGTTTTCAAAAACGATTTTTTACAACTCTACATGAAATGTATATTATATATTATATAAATATATATAATAATAATATAAAATATATCCTTATAAATCGGAAGCAGGAAAAAGTGGGGTATTCTAGAAAAAACTGTCATAACTGTAATTGTCATAACTGTCATTTGACTCGCAAAACTATGCCTTATAAAACAAAACTCGTAGTTTTCCAAACAAGAAAACTACGAGTTAGTTTATTTAACTAAAATCAGTGTATCTATTAAAAGATTTTCACACTTAAGTGCAAAGCGATTTTTGGCGTTCTGTCAAATAATGACTAACTTTGCAGGTAGATTACCTCAGCCAACCAGATTACTCACATCAGTCAACCAGAACCATTGACACCAGTCAGCCTAGAAATTCACCTTTGCCATCACCTTATTAGTAGCACCCGACAAACTAGCCACAAAAGCTCCAGCCTTTTCGCCCGAAGACTTCAAGAATGATACAGAATCAGAACCAGCGGATTCATTCTCAGACCTAGACACTGCAAAACGCAGCATCAAGGCCTCAAAGTCCTCATAGCCATTGATTTCAAAACCGCCACCCGACTTCAACAAGCCTTGCGCCTCCTGGAACTTCTTATTGTTAGGACCGAAGATGACCGGCATATTCCAAACCGCAGCTTCCAGGGTATTGTGAATGCCGACACCGAAGCCACCACCCACATAAGCCACATCACCATAGCCATACATGCTGCTCAACAAGCCGAAGCAATCGATAATCAGCACATCTGCCTTTGCAGCCTCCTCGGGAGTCGCCTGAGTATAGCGTACCACCTTACGACCTTGAATCTTGGAGAGAATCTGCTTCAAGTGATCCTCGCCAATAACATGAGGCGCAATGATAACACGCCAGTCCTTGTGCGCATTGAAGAAGCGAATAAAGATATCCTCATCCGGCGGCCAACTGCTGCCAGCCACGAATACCTTGTAATCCTTCTCTATTGCCTTGCCCTCAGCAGAAGCATCGCTTGCCTTGCCCTCAGCAGGCACACATCCCTTACGGAAAGCCTCGCAGATAGGCAGATACTTGGCAGCCTCCTTGATTTGGAGCACACGGTCGAAGCGAGTATCGCCCACTACATCCACATCGGTGATGCCAATGCCCTCCAAGAGTCGCTTGCTCTCCTCATTCTGCACGAAGAATCGGGTGAAGCACCTCAGCACCCCGGCATAGCTCTTGCCATACCACTTGAAGAAGACCTGATCCTCACGAAAGATACTGCTCACGCTATAGGTAGGAATATTGCGATACTTGAGGATATGCAAGAAGTTAGACCAGAACTCATACTTGATGAAGAAAGCCATCACAGGGCGAACCAAGCGCAGGAATCGAATCGCATTGAGTCGAGTGTCTATCGGCATATAACAGATGATGTCAGCCCCCTCATAGTTCTTGCGCACCTCATAGCCAGAAGGCGAGAAGAAGGTAAGCAGAATCTTGTACTGAGGATGCTCCTTGCGGATGCGCTCCATCAAAGGGCGACCTTGCTCAAACTCACCGAGAGAAGCGGCATGAAACCAAATGTACTTGGCATCAGGATCCACCTTCTGTTTCAGCAACTTGAAAGCCTCTCGCTCGCCCTTCCACATCTTGCGCACCTTCTTGCTGAACAAGCTGGCTATTGCTATGCCCCAAAGGACGAAATAGATGACAATATTATATATCATGATTAATCTTTCTTTTTGGTTGGTCTAACACAAACACTCTCTGAGGAAGAAAACGAACACCTGCCACATCCTACCCCAGAGAGTTTTTTAAGTTGATAATATTATCCTAAAACCTCGATGGCCTTGCGAAGACGTGCCAAGGTCTCCTCCTTGCCAAGGAAGGCAGAGATGTCGAACATACCAGGACCCTTGCCCTCACCTACGAGAGTCAAGCGGAAGGCATTCATCACATCACCGAGCTTATAGCCCTTGTCCTCTACCCACTTCATCACGATAGGCTCCTGACCCTCGATAGAGAAGTCCTCGATGCCTTCGAGCACCTCGGCGAGTTCGGTCATCTGCTGGGCAGAATACTCCTTCCAACGCTTCTTCACGGTCTTGGCATCGTACTCCGTAGGAGGAATGAAGAAGAAGGAGCACAATGGCCACAACTCATATACGAAGTTGACACGGTCCTTCATCATGTGAACCACCTGCTTCACACGGTCCATAGACTCCTCCACGCCATTGTTTGCCACGATAGGCGCAAAGAGGTTGGCTATCTCGTCATCATTCTTCTTCAAGATGTACTCGTGGTTGAACCAGATACCCTTCTTGAAGTCGAACTTGGCACCAGCCTTGGAGCAACGAGAGATATCGAAAGCCTTCACCAACTCATCGAGCGAGAAGATTTCCTGCTCAGTACCAGGGTTCCAGCCGAGGAGCGCCAAGAAGTTGACCACAGCCTCAGGGAAGTAACCACTCTCACGATAGCCCGAAGAAACCTCGCCTGTCTTAGGGTCGTGCCACTCCAGTGGGAACACAGGGAAGCCGAGGCGGTCGCCATCGCGCTTAGAGAGCTTACCCTTGCCCTCTGGCTTCAAGAGCAATGGAAGGTGTGCGAAGCGAGGCATAGTGTCCTCCCATCCGAAAGCCTTATAAAGAAGTACGTGAAGTGGAGCACTAGGCAACCACTCCTCACCACGGATGACGTGAGAAATCTCCATCAAGTGGTCATCGACGATGTTTGCCAAGTGATAGGTAGGCAACTCGTCAGCACTCTTGTAGAGCACCTTGTCGTCGAGGATGTCGCTCATCACCTTCACATCGCCACGAATCATATCGTTGACATGAATCTCCTGTCCTGGCTCAATCTTGAAGCGTACGGTATATTGCTTGCCATCGGCAATCAACTGCTCCACTTCCTCCTTGGAGAGAGTCAGCGAGTTGCGCATCTGCATACGAGTGTGCGCATCATATTGGAAGTTCTGGATTTCGGCACGCTTAGCCTCCAGTTCCTCAGGAGTATCGAATGCGATATAAGCCTTGCCATTGTCGAGCAACTGCTGTACATATTTCTTATAGATGTCACGACGCTCGCTCTGACGATAAGGACCATGCTCGCCGCCGAAGCTCACACCCTCGTCAAACTTGATGCCAAGCCACTTGAAAGATTCCAAGATGTACTCCTCGGCACCTGGTACAAAACGATGAGAGTCTGTATCCTCAATACGGAACACGAGCTCACCTCCATGCTGGCGAGCAAACAAATAATTATAAAGGGCGGTACGTACACCGCCAATGTGCAAAGCACCAGTTGGGCTAGGTGCAAAACGCACCCTTACTTTTCTATCTGCCATGTCTTATTTATAGCTATTTTTAAAATTTTCTGCAAATTTACATCTTTTTTTGCGATTATAATAGTTTTTTTTCGTATTTTCGCAAAGTTAAATGAAAATATTAGGAAAATGAGCATATTTAATAACCCTGAAGAGAATTATTGGCGCAACTTTTTGACCAAGACGATATTGATTTGCGTCACCGTCGCCATCATCGTTTGGTTCCTGCCTCGCAACGAGGGAAGACAATACCGCTACGATGTGGGCAAGCCATGGATGTATGGCTCCGTCATCGCCAAGTTCGACTTCCCTATCTACAAGACTGACGAGGCCATCAAGCATGAGCAAGACTCCCTGATGAACCAGTTCCAGCCTTATTATGGCGTCAACCCCACCGTAGAGAACGTTCAGATACAACACTTCTTGAGTGATTTCAAGAACGGCATCCCCGGTCTCTCTCCCGACTATCTGAGCATCATCGCCCACGAGTTGCACACGGTCTATCAGATGGGCATCATCAATACCACGGAGTACAACCGAATCTTCAAGGACTCGACCAGCACGATACGCATCATATCGGGCAAGAACGTGAAGAGCGTGCCCATCACAGCCTTCTACTCCACCATCGCCGCCTACGAGCATATCTTCTCCAACGAGAAGTTGGCTGCCCAGCGCACCATCCTCTCTCGCTGCAACCTCAACAACTACATCGAGGCCAATGTCATCTACGACAAGGAGAAGAGCGAGACCGAGAAGAGCGACCTGCTGAGCAGCATACCTCTCGCCAGCGGCATGGTGATGAGCGGACAGAAAATTATCGACCGAGGCGAAATCATCAACGACTATACCTATCGTGTGCTCACTTCCTTCGACAAGGAGATGAAGCGACGCACCTCGACGGAAGAGGAAATTACCACCACCATCATCGGTCAGGTACTCTTCGTGTTCATCCTCGTGATGATGTTCACCACCTATCTCTCCCTCTTCCGCAAGGACTACTTCGAGAAGCCTCGTAGCATCACGATGCTTTATGCGATGATCACTCTCTTCCCTATCCTGGTGTCACTGATGATGAAGCACAACTTCTTCTCGGTGTATATCATCCCATTCGCCATGGCACCTATCTTCGTCAGGGTGTTCATGGACTCCCGCACGGCTTTCATCACCCACGTCACGATGATTCTCATCTGTGCGGCAGCCGTCAAGTACCAATACGAGTTCATCATCGTACAGTTGGCTTCGGGCTTGGTGGCGATTTATTCATTGCGTGAACTGAGCAAGCGTTCGCAGATATTCATCACCGCCCTCTTGGTAGGTGTAGCGAGTGGCATGGTCTATCTCGCATTGCAGTTGATGCAAGATACCGAGGTATTCAACATCGACCCTAACATGTACACCTATTTCACCATCAATGGCATCTTCCTCTTGCTCTCCTATCCACTGATGTACCTCATCGAGAAACTCTTCGGATTCATCTCCAACGTCACCCTCTTTGAGTTGTCGAACACCAACAAGGGTTTGCTTCGCAACCTGAGTGAGATAGCCCCAGGCACCTTCCAACACTCCATCACGGTGGGCAACTTGGCGGCAGAGATAGCCAACCGCATCCATGCCAACAGTCTCTTGGTACGTACAGGAGCCTTGTATCACGACATCGGCAAGATGATGAACCCAGTCTTCTTCACGGAGAACCAAGCTGGCGTCAACCCACACGACCAGCTCACCGACCTGGAGAGTGCCCAAATCATCATCAGCCATGTGACGGAAGGACTGAAACTCGCCGAGAAAGCCAACATCCCAGGCATCATCAAGGACTTTATTTCCACGCATCATGGCACTGGAATCACGAAGTTCTTCTATATAAATTATTGTAATGCGCACCCAGACGAGCAGGTGGACAAGGAGATGTTCCAATATCCGGGGCCTAACCCATTCACCCGTGAGCAAGCCATCTTGATGATGGCAGACACGGTGGAGGCAGCCTCTCGCTCACTCAAGGAATATACCGAGGAGAGCATCACGGGCTTGGTCAACAAGCTCATCGATGGCCAGGTGGCAGACGGCTTCTTCAAGGAGTGTCCTATCACCTTCCGCGACATCGCCTTGGCCAAGTCTGTACTCATCGAACGACTGAAGTCCATCTACCATACTCGCATCTCTTACCCTCACTTGAATACCCGATAATTTGCACAAAAGCGAAAGTCTGTGCAAGTTATCGACCTTTTTGCGTTAAAACATTTTAAATAAAGACGCAACCTCGTGGAGAAATAGAACATTCTTCTTACCTTTGCGGACGTTTTTATTTAAAATTATTAAAATGAAGAAACTAAAATTAGTTTGTGTTGCCATTGCGATGGCTTGTGCAGCACCTACATTGGCAGGTGGTTTGCTCACAAACACAAACCAGCACGTAGCATTCAACAGAATGATGAGCCGTGAGGCTTCAATCGGTATCGACGGAGTTTATTACAATCCGGCCGGAGTTGTATTCATGGGTGAAGGACACCATCTCGCCATCAACTGGCAGTTGGCATTCCAGACACGTACTATCAACAATGACTATGCTTTGTTTACCAACAATGTAAACAATCCCATCACTCCTCGCGATTTCAAGGGTACGGCTTTTGCTCCTGTTATCCCTTCTTTCCAGTATGCCTACAACAAGGGCAAATGGTCTTTCCAGGCAAGCTTCGCCCTCACCGGTGGTGGCGGTAAGTGTACTTTCGACGACGGACTGGGTTCTTTCGAGAAGATTGTTGCCGAGACTGCCATTGCAGCTTGCCAGTTGGCAGGTGCTGTCGACCAGGTAGCAGGTGCTTACAATGTACCAGCCATATTCTCAAGCAACCAGTGCTTCGGAACTGAAGGCAAGTACAGCTACAACAGCTATATGCACGGACGCCAGTATTACTACGGTCTCTCTGCAGGTGCTGCTTACAAGTTCAGCGACAACTTCAGTGCATTCTTGGGTGTTCGTGGTGTTTATGCCCTGACCAATTACTATGGTTATGTAGAGAACATTCAGGTAGGACAAATGCCTCTTTATAAGGTACTCAACCCAGCTAAGGAAAGCTCTGCCAATATCGAGTTGAGCTGCGACCAGAGTGGCGTAGGCTTCACTCCTATCATCGGCGTAGATTACAAGACCGGCCGTTGGAACTTCTCTGCCAAGTATGAGTTCAAGACCCGTATACGTCTGAAGAACAAGTCGGTAAATCAGATACCAAGTATCGGCAACCTGCCCGACAATCTGCGCAATGCCTACATCGCTAATGGTGTGCCAGAGGCTGCTGCAGACGCTATTCTGAGCAACCCAAAAATTCAAGGAGCCATGGTCGCTTTGAAGACTCAGTTTGACTCAAAGATAGACGGAGCCATCGGTGAATATGAGGACGACAAGAAGATTGCTGGCGACATTCCTGCTTACTTGGCTTTGGGAGTAGGCTACAGCCCTGTAGATGCAGTAAGAGTAAACGTAGGTTTCCACTGGTTCGACGACAAGAATGCCACATCTTACAACAACCGCAACAAGGAGTTGAAGCGTGGTACCCTGGAGTATAATGCTGGTGTAGAGGTAGACGTCAACAAGAAGATCACTCTGAGTACAGGTTGGCAGAACACCAACTATGGTTTGTCTGACGAGTATATGGATGACAAGTCATTCGTTGTAAGTTCCAACTCTGTTGCCATCGGTGGTGTTTATCACATCAACAAGAAGATGGATCTCAACGTGGCTTACTTCCACACATTCTATCAGCACAAGAAGACAACGGAGCCAGTTCAGCTCACAGCCGAGAAGAGCATCAACTATAGCTCTGACTACACTCGCAACAACAATGTCTTCGCTGTAGGTCTTGACATCAACTTCTAAGCTATGACAATTACAGAAATGACAGTTTTCTTTTCGGAGAAAGACTTCAAGATAACATAACTACATTTACTACATTAAGAACAGGCTATCCCTCTCGCTAGATTGGGATAGCCTTTTTTATTTTACATCGGATCGACATCGAAGTAAATCTGCAAAGCTCCATACCTCGGATCCTTAAGCATTCGTTCCTGGGCGTAAGTCAAGTACTCTCTCACCTTCCGATAGTCGATCGTGTTCTCCAACTTGATGACAATCTTACGAATATTCATCGTCTTCACACGAGCCACAGCAGGTTTATCGGGTCCCAAGACTCTTTCACCAAACCATCCCCTGAGCATCTGCCCCATTTCCAAGCTAGCCTGCTGACACACCTTGTCATGCTTATGCTTGAGGAAAACATTGATGAGATGGTAGAACGGCGGATAACGGAAGGCACGACGCTCCTCTAAGAGGTCTTTGTAGAAGCCAGCGTAATCATTGTGTACCACCTGAGAGATAACCGGCAATTCGGGCGACTTCGTTTGCAATATCACCAGTCCTCGCTTGCCCTTTCTTCCTGCACGCCCACTCACCTGCGACATCATCATAAAGGCATGCTCGTAGGCACGGAAGTCGGGATAGTTGAGCATGGAGTCGGCATTCAGAATGCCCACCACTCTCACCTTATCAAAGTCCAAGCCCTTGCTGATCATCTGCGTACCTATCAAGAGATTGGTCTTGCCTGTGGAGAAGTTGGTGATGAGTCGCTCATAGGCATTGCGAGTACGGGTCGTATCCAAGTCCATTCGGGCGATGCGAGCCTCCGGGAATATCTCCGAGAGTTGGTCTTCCACCTTCTCCGTTCCCACGCCACGCCCCATCAGTTCCGTGCTTCCACAGTTAGGGCACTCCGTTGGCACGGGATAGGTATAGCCGCAATAGTGGCAAGTGAGGAGATTGATATTCTTATGGAGCGTCAAAGATACATCACAGTTCTTGCATTTCGGCACCCAGCCGCACACCTTGCACTCTATCATCGGCGCAAAGCCACGGCGGTTTTGGAAGAGGATGGCTTGCTCGCCATTCTCCAAGGCTTCCCTCACGGCAGCCAAGAGTTGAGGAGAATAGGCACCCTTCATCATCTTGCGATACTTCAAGTCCTTGACATCCACCACCTGGATTTCGGGCAGTTGGATGCCTTGGTAACGAGTTTTCATCTCGACAAGACCATACTTGCCTTGCTGGGCATTGTAGTAGCTCTCCAACGAAGGCGTGGCAGTACCTAGCAGCGTTTTGGCTCCATACATGCTTGCCAACATGATGGCGGCACTGCGGGCATGATAGCGAGGCGCTGGGTCTTGCTGCTTGAAAGAAGTCTCGTGCTCCTCGTCGATGATAACGAGTCCTAAGTTTTGGAATGGCAAGAAGACGGCACTTCTTGCACCAAGGATGACATCGTAGGGATGCCCCGACATCTGCTTCTGCCATATCTCGACTCGCTCCGCATCACTATACTTCGAGTGGTAGATGCCCAGTCGGTCGCCAAAGACACGGTGCAATCGCTCCATGATCTGGACCGTGAGGGCGATTTCTGGCAAGAGATAGAGCACCTGCTTGTGCTCATCGAGTGCCTGCTTGATGAGATGGATATACACTTCGGTCTTGCCACTGGAGGTAACGCCATGCAAGAGTACCACGTTCTTCTTCATCATCTGCATGAGAATCTGGTTATAGGCATCCTGCTGGGACATGGAGAGTGGCTTGATTTGGTCGAAATGTGCCTCTCCGGATGTATTGAGTCGCCCAACCTCTAGTTCGTAGGTGAAAAGAAATCCCTTGTCAATAAGTGTCTTGACGATGGCGGAAGTGGAATGGCTCTCATTCATCAGTTCCTCCTTCGTCACTTTATTTTTTTTGTTCTCGTCCAGTTCCTCCTCCAACAATCTGTCCCAATGAGACAACTGGAGGAACGTCATAAATGTCTTGGATTGCTTCACCGCTCTCGCCATCATGCTGATAGCCACTCGAAGGGCTTGGGGATTGCGATAGGCACTCGCAAGCTCCACATAGAGTTCCATCTTCGGCTTAAACTTTTCCGTGGATTTCAAGCCAGCAGGGAAGGCGGCATTATAGACATCACCCAAGGGCGACATGTAGTACTCGCCTATCCAAGACCAGAGGCGATATTGCTGAGGCAGAAGCGTTGGCTCCTCATCGAGTACCTGTTCTATCGGCTTCACACCAAAGGCAGGCTTCACATCATGCGTCTTCACTGCCATGGCAATATACTTCTTGCTCTTGCCGAGCGGAACGAGCAATCGCTTTCCGAACACGACTTTCCCTTCCATCTCTTCGGGGACAGAATAAGTAAACAAGCCAGGCAACGGCAGGGGCAATATCACATCTACGTATCTCATATCAAATGCAAAGATAGCAATAAAAAAGCAGATACCCAATATTGGATACCTGCTTTTATATATTTTAATATGCAAAGTCGAGAACTCAGTCCATTACATCTATTCAGAGCATCTCAATCCATTAGAACCAATAGCCCAAGGCAATTTGCCAACAATTGCTACGACTTCTCGCCTTGGCGATCGACTCCAATGCCTTGCCATAAGAGATGTCGGCTGTCTTACCACAAGCGATATTGTAATTGGCTGACATCTGAAGATGCTTCAACAAAGTAGCACCCAAACCTACGTTGATGCTGAAATTGGAGTCTTTGAAACTTAAAAAGTTGCGATTTTCATTACCACCATAACTTTCTGTTCCATAATTCTTATGACCGATATTGAAGCCCCACTGTGGACCTGCAAAAAAGAATATGTTAGCCATACTTCCCAAGCCTACCGCATAACGCAAGTTTACAGGAACATTAATAGACTGCTGCTTTACTTTTGCAACACCTGATGACTTTTGATATATCACGTCTCCAGAAGGTGATTGTAAACTTCCATCAGTTGTTTTGTCCACGTACATAGCTTCCGTGTACTCATACTTCACATCAGCACTCTTCTGGTCATAAAGAGCTGCCGCATCCACACTAAATCCCAAAGGCAAAGAAACCTTCACCATAGGACCAATAAAGAAACCAGTCTTGTTGGAGGCATCAAAAATGTCTTTCGTGAATGTCATATTCATAACATTCAAGCCACCCTTGACACCGAACTTCACTTGTGCCTGCGCAGGAGTTGCAGCCCCCAAAACGAAGACACCTAATAGAATCACAAATAACTTCTTCATATCGTATTATATTAATAGACTCATCTTTACGAAACTTATAAACTATCTCCACAAAAGCCCAACAATTTAGTGGCGCTCACGACGTACAGAGACTCTAGCGGCACTAGTAGAAGAGCTTGAACTGCGCTGACGACGGTTCTTTACAGTGGAGCCAGAAGACTTGCCGGATGAACTGCGGCGATTTTTCTTCACACCCTTCACATTCTTCTTATCCAACTTGGCGATGCTATCCAAAGAATCCTTCTTGGCTTGATCGCCCCAAAGGTTCTTCTCAAAAGCAGCCAACTCTGCCTCAATCTTCTTCTGCTCCTTACTCATGGCTGAGTCGGAAGAACAATATTGCGCCAATGTCTTACCCAACATATTGTTGGTCTTGTATATCTTTCCCTTGTATTGGTTTCTCAAGAAGTAATCATCAATACTCATCGTAGCAGCATTATTGAGATTACTCGTCATAATCTGCTGCTTGGAGAGGAATGGAGCCAAGTCATCATACTTCACCCAGAATAGCGGATACTTGTTGCCACCATCTCCGAAATCATCATCTCTCGTCATGATAGGGCATAGTGCCAACACCTTGGTATGGAATGTAGCCGTATGCTGGTCGTAATAGGTAGTCTCCTTGATGTAGTATGACTTCACCTCCTTAGAAGGGATGTCACTATTGTCGAGGTGAGTTCTACCCTGGGCATCCTTCTCATAATAAATGTGATAGTTGTCGAGGAAGGTCTTAGGCTTTACGACATCATCGGCATTGAAACTCTCATTGCCATCCAACTTGTATTGATAGGCTTTGATACGTCCTTGCATCATCAACTTGAAGATATAGGTAAACAAGTTGACTTGGCTACCCAATGGTTCCACTGGATAATACAATGGGGCATTGGCATCCTCGTTGAGGTCTAGCTCACGATAGATGTCACGTCTCCACACGACATCCTCATCCATGGAAGCCGCTGTTGGGAACATGATTTGGGCACGAGTCGTCATGTTGTTGGCATTCGACTTATTCTGAGCCTTCCGCTGTGCCTGGCGACGAGCCTCTGGCTGAGCAAAAGCTCCTTGAACAAGCCCTACGAGCATCAAAAGTAATATGATCTTTTTCATCATTTCTTTATCTATATGATTATCTGATATAAATATCCTCTACGTTTGCTATCGTCGGCATCATTCTATCTCACGATGACCTCCATCGCAGCCTGGAGGTTGCGGGTGATACCATCTGGACCTACCGCCTTGATATGAGAGATATAGAAGCGGCGATTTCTCGACAATCTGCGGAACTCCTCACGCTGACGCTCTGAGAAGTTGGCTCCTGCCGAAGCCAGCGGAACGGCATTGCCCATATTGTCGAAGAAGACTGTCTCGAAACTCAACACCCTGAAAGGAATGTCGAGCAATCCATCGTCTATCGCAGCATGAATGCCTGTAGCACTCATCAGAGATGCCTTAGGCAAGGCTCCACCACGATAGCGATTGGTACCGAGGGCGAGATAAGCCGTTGGGTCTGGCAACTTTCTCACGTGGAAGGTGAAAGGTGGCATTGTGCGAGTCTGCCCCTTGTCACGCGCCGTCACATGGATGGTCACATCCTTGCCCACGGCTGAAGGTACTGCCACAAAGTGTCCATTGCCCTTCGAGATAAACGAACCACCTGTCATGGATGCAGAAACGGCATTGGCTGGCACACCAGGCACACTGATGCTGATAGGATTATGATAACCTGCATAGAGCACGTTCATCATATCGGCTGCCACTGTCGCCGTATTTGGCGTTGGGATAACAGTATATTTCTGTATGAAGTTGCGACGCATCACATCTCCCTTGGCATTGTGCATCAAGATGTAACCGCCAAACTGATGGTCGCCCACTCCTCCGGCAGTAAAGGAATACTGCCCGTGAGGCGAGTTCACTCTCATACCGTTGACGTAGATTTCTGGCTGCTGCGTGGTATCCACTGCTGCCATCACGATATTGGCATTGAATCGCTCGCCTGGATAGAGAGTTGTCTTCTCTGGGATAACGAAGGCATCGAGCTTGTTTACACGGATGTCCTTCATGTCGATATTGGATACCAATGTATGGAGCACCTCACCCTCAGCATAACGCACATCGCTCTGCAACTTCGACAGAAGCGTGATGGCTGCCGCCACTGGCATATTCTCAAACATATACTCCTGCCAGTTCTTGCCCAGGGTCTGCACGCCCTTTGGCACAATGGTAGAGAGGTTGCTCTGGATAATCTTCTTCTGATGCTCGTCGGTCACCATAGTCAAGATACGCTCACGATAACTATTGATGGCTTGGTAGAGTTTGGCTCCCTTTCCCGTACCAGGGGCAAGCATCACGATACCGGCGGCTTCGAGGTTATCTTTGTTCTCGACGTTCTTCACGTCTCCCTTGCTACCATCCGCCTCTTTCACGATAGCTTCCTTCAACTGCTGTGCGAAGTTGTAGAGCGAGTCGCTCATATTCTTCACCATCGTTGCCTTATCAAACCATTCCTTCACCTTGGCTGGGTTCTGCTTCATCTGATCAGAGAAGTCACCATAGATGGCGGCATTCTCTGCAGAAGAGTTGGCGGTGGTACGATTGAGGCTCTCTTCCACAATAGAGAATCCATTGAGCACCTCGGTGGAGATGTTCAAAGCCAACATTGCCATCAAGACGACATACATCAAGTTGATCATCTTTTGGCGTGGTGAAACGGGTCTTTTCTTGATTGCCATTGATTTCTATTTTATTCTTTCAGTTACTCCTCTTATGCCTGAGGATTGACGGTTGGGGCTGCTGCACGCATATTCACGGTCATCGCCTCTATCATACGAGTGTAAATCTTATTGAGTTGCTCTATCTGCTGAGCCATCTTGCGACTCTGCTCATTGATTTGGTCGATGGTGCCAATCTGCTGGCTCGCACCCTTCAACTGCATTTCATATACCTTGCTGATGCCTGTGAGCGTGCGGTTCAAGTTCTCCATCTCCTCGCTGTCACGAGTCAATCGAGCACTCTGCTCGTTCACCTTTTCCAAGGTCTCAACCAACTTCTTCAGTTCATCCACATAATTGCTCTGGGCTTCTGCCATCTCTGGGGTGACATTCTGCTGACCGCCAACCCATGCAGTAGAAGCAGCAACAGACTGCTGAGATACTCCACCGATTGGCTGTCCTACGTGAGCATCACCGATTGGCTGTCCTACCACTACCGTACCGCCCGAAACACCACCTACGGCAGCACCCGAAACGGAAGATTCTGTAGTTATACTATTTACAACTGGCTGCTGAGCCACTGCCCCTTCCCCATTCTCTTGATAGGAAATCTTTCCTGTCTCCAAGTATTCCTCGGTGACATGAGTAGGGATGTCGCGACCATCTGCAGTCTTGTCGAATGGACGGTCGAAAGCGGAGAGGAAGAACACAAACACCTCAGTTCCCATACCAGCAAACAACATGAGATTGGCTCCTGGCAAGTGGGTCAACTTAAACAAGGTACCGAGGATAACGACAGACGCACCCCAACTATATGCATAATTCAGAAATGTCTGTCCTGGCACACTGTCCATCCATTTCTGCAAGCGATAAACGATATTAAACTTACTATATTCGCCCATTGATATAATCTCCTATAATTATCTTCTTTTAGTCTAGTCGCTGACGACTACTTTCTTTTTGGTGTCTTGGCAGGTTTCTGCTTTGCGCTAGAGGTAGTAGCAAGACTACGCACGCATCTGAAACCTATATATGATCTTGGCTGGTTCTGATATTCCCAAGAACGCCAAGCAGAACGGATGAAAGACTCTGGGTCTTTCCAAGAACCACCTCTCACACTCTTCTTCTTCAGTCGATAAGGGTCTTCCTTCGCCGCATTATATACGAGTGTAGGGTTTAAGTCGTTCATGGCATCCACACCTGCCTCCGTATATACGGTGCTCGTCCATTCCGCCACATTTCCTGCCATGTCATAGAGACCATTTGAATTAGGCGAATAGATGCCCACTCGACTTGTAATCAAGTTGCCATCCTTGGTATAGTTTCCACGGTCTGGCTTGAAGTTGGCGTAGAAACAGCCATCGCCATTCTTCACATCCTTGTTCTCCCAAGGGAATTCATTCTGCTCCTTGCCACGTGCAGCATACTCCCATTCAGCCTCGGTCGGCAAGCGATAACGCTGTACGAAACGTGCCTCAGGACCGAGTCCCTTCAAGAGATAGTCGGTACGCCATGCACAGAAGGCATTCGCTTGTTCCCAAGTGACGCCCACCACAGGATAATCATTGTAAGCAGGATTACTGAAATAACTTCTCAGATAAGTCTCATTGTCGGAATTTTTGAAGTCATTCACCCAACAAGTGGTATCGGGATATACATTTACGATATAGGTATTCAAGAAATCCCAAGGACCAGAAAGTCTGCGGTTGATGGTCTCTCTCACGATATTGCCCTCATCATCCACATATGCGGTATCTTTGGAAATCATCACCACCTCGTCTGGGTCAACGACCACATCGGTGTTGAGATTGCGCTCCGATGGATTTAAGCGGTTTCGACGAAGAGCGGCTGCAGTATAGTCATAAATCTCATACTTATAGTTGAGCTGACGCCAGTCGATCAACTTCTCTCCTGTAACAGGATTTTTGGTATAAAGGCTCTCGATGGCACGCTGCTCGTCCTCATTAGGCTTCTTAGGAAGATTCTTCTTCCAGTTGACACGAGGTGGCACAGGGTCGCCATTCTTGTCTTCAGTAATCATATAGGTCTCATCGCCGCCGTAGGAAGGGTCGGCAAGGCGAGTACGCAAGATAGAGTCTCTCACGTAAGTCACGAATTGCTTATATTCAGAGTTGGTGATTTCTGTATCATCCATCCAGAAACCATCTACGGAAATCTCCTTGACCGGTGTCTTCTCACCCCACAAAGAGTCTTGTGTCTCCAAGCCCATCTTTAAGAAGCCACGATTCACCTTCACCATGCCGTATGGAGAAGGCTCTGTAAAACCTTTGCCATTGACGCCTACGACTTCGCCGCCACGACCTGCCATGGAAGAAGATTTAGCTCCAAAGCATCCGGTCAGCGCCATCAGCGCAAAGGCTGAGCAAAGCAACATGATACATTTCTTCATTTTCATATTGATATACTATAGTATTCTTACACTTTTATGTTTGTTTCTTCCTTTCTTCACCAAGTTGATGTCGGTCTGATAACCTACAAACAACTCATGACTTCCATTGCCGGGACTGATGGCGGAGGTGTACATCTCATAACTATATCCCAAGACGACTCCATGAAACACGCCTCCTAAAAGAAACGTCACGGAGTTGGTCGGACTATATGCCACACCACCATACATCATCTTCTTCTCGTGGGTATAGACAAGGCGGCAAGTCACGTCTCCACGCCAAGTCGTTCCATCATATCTCACCAAGGTGGAAGGTTTTATAAATAAAAACGGATTTCTCAACTTAATATTGTATCCACCAGTTAAATAATACGTTGCATCTATCTGCATCTCATTCGTCTCTCCCAAGTCTATTTTCGGTGTATTGAGATGCAAGCCAGAGAGCCCCACATACCACGGTCCATGCGAATAATACAATCCAAAGCCCAAGTCTAAGCCACTGCCATCCACTTTGGAAGTGGAGAAAGCCGGGTCGTTGGACTCACCCAAATCCACCTTGCTTCCATCAAAACTCTCACTGAGAAACCCGACTTGCAGACCGGCGCTCAACATACCCTTAAACAAGCGTTTCTTGAAAGCATATTGTAAAGCAAGTTTTTGATGCGTAAACAAACCGATTTGGTCGTTCATAAACTGGATGCCCACTCCATGGTAATTCTTGATGGCATAGAAAGGCATATCTGCTGCGGCATACATGGTACGAGGATTATGCTCAAATCCCGCCATGTCGAGCGCATAGACCACATCCACATTCAGTTTGGCTTGTTTTCCCACGGAACCAGGGTTGAAAGAAGGTTCCATATCAAAGTAATGGCTAAAAGAAGGATCGTACTGAGCGTAACAAGTGGTTACACCCAATATCATCCATATAATTGCTATTTCTATTCTTTTAAACACAAACTAATAACGAGAAAAACACCATATTATTGTAGGAAGCGTCCTTATATCATCCATCAAAGACTGAGAATGAAAAAGGCTGCCCCGAGGAGCAGCCCTATCATCGACTTAGTATTCGTCGTCATTCCACAAGAAGTCATCCTTTGAAGGATAATCAGGCCAGATGTCCTCAATACTTTCATAGACATCACCTTCATCTTCTATCTCCTGCAAATTCTCCAGAACTTCCAGAGGCGCACCAGATCGAGTTGCGTAGTCTATCAACTCTTCTTTTGTAGCAGGCCATGGTGCATCTTCCAGCTTAGAAGCTAATTCTAGTGTCCAATACATAGCTAATTATTTAACGGTTTATAAATTTGCGTGCAAAAGTAATACTTTTATTTGTATTTCCAAGCCTTTTGATAGTTATTTTTAATACAGAATTAAAAATTAATCTTAAAATCTTGTTTATGTTTGCTTTTATCGAAGAACACAATGCCACAGGAGTACAAATCATAGGTTACTCCGCAACGAGTATCAGAAATGATTTCGTTCCATAAATGTAGCGCATGTTGGTTGGCATGAATGTCCAAGATAAGCAATAACATCTGGTCAGAGCTATTCTCCAAGAGTTCATTTCTGATGCTTGCATCCTCCAACCAATCTTGATCCAACACTACAAGAAGACGCTGTCCTTCCTCTTCATCAAAATAATAGTCGTCTATCATCCTTACCAACGTGCTGTTGCAACCAGCGTAAGCATAAGGAGCAAAGTCATAATCACCCATCACCACATATTGAGGTTGCCAATGATTGGCAAGACGGAAAACCAGTCTGCCCATCTTTCTGAAGCTACGACTGCGCTCAGACATCTCCTCCTCAAGTGCAGTGTAAGCATAATAAGGATAATGTTCATTGATGACATAGCGCACAAAGGAATAAGCAGAAGGCGACTGAATGCCGAATCCCCTGCTATATCGACAGCGTAAGAACCATCGACAGATGGTCGTAGTATAGTACTTTAAAAAGTGAAACATAACACTATAACGCAAATTTGCGAAACTTATTATAGATGTCCCTCAAGAACGTATCAACTGAGACTTAATAACACGAAAAGTCGTGGATAGTTACAAACTACAAAAACGAAAAAGCCCCGACTACTTTCGTAATCGAGGCTTCTTGATTGAAAGGAGGCGGCTACCTACTCTCCCGCATTGCATTGCAGTACCATCGGCGC
>ENA-OWPL01000578-OWPL01000578.1-human-gut-metagenome-genome-assembly--contig:-NODE-578-length-25678-cov-26.250166_pt1 | contig 25678 bp, 23 predicted proteins | sample MGYA00248263_ERZ651844 | MGnify/ENA primary metagenome ERZ651844 (study PRJEB26924, sample SAMEA4378256) | human gut metagenome | biome: human gut; feature: human-associated habitat; material: faeces...
ATCTCTTCTTTGCGCCGGAATTAGTCTTTACTTTTGGCATTTTTACTTTTAATTTAATTGTTATTTATTTAATACGGATGGCAACGCATATACCAGGGCGTTACGCATCTCTTTTTCTTTCAATATGAATGTCGAGTGTTGACTTATCAGCCTTAGCCGTTGAATCTTCACTCTTCGATCTTCACTATTCACTTAAATCGAGCTTCTTCAGAGCATCACCACCTTTTGCATTGGCGAGCAAGCCGTTCTTCTCAGCTTTAGCCTCACGCTCTGCATCAGCAGCAGCCTTTGCCTCAGCCTCACGCTTCTCACGGTCCATCTTCTGTTGGCTCTTCTTAGCGACACCAGCCTTCTTAGGACTCATGTAGAGGAACATCTTCTTGCCTTCGAGCTTTGGCATCTGTTCTACCTTGCCGTATTCCTCCAAATCGTTGGCAAAACGGAGAAGGAGAACCTCACCTTGCTCCTTGAAGAGGATGCTTCGACCACGGAAGAAAACGTATGCACGCACCTTGTTGCCCTCATTGAGGAACTCCATGGCATGCTTGAGTTTGAACTGATAGTCGTGCTCATCGGTCTGAGGTCCGAATCGAATCTCTTTCGTTTCCACCTTCACCTGCTTCTGCTTCATTTCCTTAGCATGCTTCTTCTGCTGGTAAAGGAACTTCGAATAGTCAACAATGCGGCACACTGGTGGTTGAGCGTTAGGAGAAATCTCCACAAGGTCAACACCCTGCTGACGAGCCATGTCTAAAGCTTTACGTGTTGGCATCACTTCTGATCCGCCCTCACTTACTACTCTCACTTCACGTACGCGTATTTGTTCATTAACACGGTACTGATTTTTCATTTTGTCATTTTTCATTAACTATTCGATGTTGTCTTTTTTGTGTTCATTTTGATTAAACGGCTGCAAAGTTACGACTTTTTCGCCGAACCACCAAATTTTCAAGGGGTTAATTTTCTGTTTTCTATCATTTTTTTTGATTTTCCATCGGAAATTAGTCGGAATCCAAACGGTTCCGAATAAATTCTGATGATAAAAATCCACAGACATCACAGAAACAAATTCCATGACACCTGTGGATAGATATAAGAATCAGCGGAGAAGTCTTACTCCTCTGCAGCTTTCAACTGATCTGCCACCTCGGCGTTGATACGCTGAGCAAACTCTTCCATCTTCATGGTAGCCTGCTCGCCACCACCCTGCTTACGCATAGATACAAGACCCTCAGCACTCTCCTTCTCACCTACGATGACCATGTAAGGTACACGCTTCAACTCGTTGTCACGAATCTTGCGACCTATCTTCTCATTTCTATCATCTACGAGAGCACGAACACCCTGCTTGTCGAGATACTGACGTACCTTCTGAGCATAGTCGTTGAACTTCTCAGAGATAGGGAGGATAGCCACCTGGTCTGGAGTCAACCACAATGGGAAGTGACCTGCGGTGTGCTCAATCAATACAGCGGTGAAACGCTCCAAAGAGCCAAATGGCGCACGGTGAATCATCACTGGAGTACGCTTTGAGTTATCCTCAGCGGTATATTCGAGCTTGAAACGCTCAGGCAAGTTATAATCCACCTGGATAGTACCCAACTGCCAACGACGGCCGATGGCATCCTTGACCATGAAGTCGAGCTTAGGACCATAGAAGGCAGCCTCGCCAACCTCCTCACGGGTCTCCAATCCCTTCTCCTTGCAAGCCTCACGGATAGCGTTCTCACTCTCTGCCCAAATCTCCTCACTACCGATGTACTTCTCAGTATCCTTAGGATCGTGGAGAGAAATCTGTGCCTCGTAGTTCTCGAAACCGAATATCTTGAACACCTTCAGGATCACGTCGATCACGTTCTCAAACTCAGACTTCACCTGATCCTGACGAACGAAGATGTGAGCATCGTCCTGGGTAAATGTACGTACACGAGTCAATCCGTGGAGCTCACCGCTCTTCTCATAACGGAATACGGTACCAAACTCTGCGATACGCAGTGGCAGGTCCTTGTAAGAACGTGGCTTGCGAGCGTAAACCTCGCAGTGGTGAGGACAGTTCATTGGCTTGAGCATATACTCCTCATCCTCCTCCGGTGTCTGGATAGGCTGGAATGCATCCTTGCCATAGTGAGCATAGTGACCAGATGTAACATAGAGACTCTTGCCGCCGATACCAGGACAGATGACCTCCTGGTAGTTGTAAGGCTTCAAGAGGCTACGGAGCAATTCCTGAAGGCGAAGACGCAACTGTGTACCCTTTGGCAACCAGATAGGAAGGCCCTTGCCCACACGCTCAGAGAACATGAAGAGTTCCATCTCCTTGCCTATCTTGCGGTGGTCACGCTTCTTAGCCTCCTCGAGGACAACCAAGTACTCATCGAGCATCTTCTTCTTAGGGAAGCTGATACCATAGATACGAGTCATCTGCTCACGCTTAGCATCACCACGCCAGAATGCGCCAGCCACACTGGTGATCTTCACTGCCTTGATCAAGCCAGTGTTCATCAAGTGAGGACCACGGCAAAGGTCGGTGAAATTGCCCTGGGTATATGTAGTGATGGTGCCATCCTCCAAGTCCTGCTCGATGTGCTCGCACTTGTACTCCTGACCGTCAGCCTTGAATTCCTTCAAAGCGTCAGCCTTAGATACCTCCTTGCGAACCACAGGCTCGTTCTTCTTGGCAAGTTCCATCATCTTAGCCTCAATCTTGGCAAAGTCGTTTTCTGAGATGACCTGACCTGGTGCAGGCATCACGTCGTAGAAGAAGCCACTCTCCACAGCTGGACCGAATCCGAACTGGATGCCAGGATACAACTCCTGGAGTGCCTCTGCCAACAAGTGGGCGGATGTGTGCCAGAACGTATGCTTGCCCTGCTCATCCTCAAACTTATAAAGTTCTACACTTGCATCCTCATTGATAGGACGGTTCAACTCTACAGTCTCACCATTGACACCGCAAGATACAACGTTGCGAGCGAGAGCCGGTGAGATGCTCTCGGCGATTTGTAAGCCAGTAACGCCCTGTTCATACTCACGAACAGTACCGTCTGGGAATGTGATTTTTACCATAACAACTTAGTATTTTTATTAAATCGGTTGCAAAAGTAACATTTCTTTTTGTATTAAGCGAAAAAAAATGCAAGATTTTTTCATACTAGATTTTTTTTTGCTATTTTTGCACTCGAATTAATACACATTAATATAAAAGCAAGATGACAACACCAAGAATACTCATCATTTATACAGGAGGTACCATCGGTATGGGAAAGGATGCCATCACGGGCGCATTGGAGCCTCTCGACTTCAATCACCTCGTCTCTTCCATGCCAGAATTTCAGTTGATTCAGGCGGACATCGACGTCAGAAAGTTCGACCCACCCATCGACTCCAGCGACATGGACCCGATGAGATGGGCTGAGATCGTAGGCATCATCTCCAACAATTATGATGATTACGATGGCTTTGTCATCCTGCATGGCACCGACACGATGGCTTACACCGCCTCCGCCCTCTCCTTCATGCTTGAGAACCTCACCAAGCCGGTCATCCTCACGGGTAGCCAGCTTCCTATCGGCGAACTTCGCACAGACGGAAAGGAGAACATGATGACCGCCATCGAGATTGCCTCGCTCAAGAATGCCAATGGCAAGCCGATGGTGCCAGAGGTGTGCATCTTCTTCAATGGCAAGCTGCTCCGAGGCAATCGCACCACCAAGATCAACGCCGAGGGATTCCATGCCTTCGACACGTTCAACCATCCGCACCTCTGCGATGTCGGCATCAACTTCGTGTTCCACGAGCACCACATCTTGACTCCCGACTACAGCAAGCCGATGGTGCCTCACCTCAAGCTCGATCCGAACGTCATCGTATTCAGCCTCTTCCCAGGCATTCAGGATGGCATCGTACGCCATGTCTTGGAATCGCCTTCCTTGCGAGGCATCGTGATGCGAACTTACGGTTCTGGCAACGCACCTCACGCTCCTTGGATCTTGCGACTGCTCGACCAAGCCGCTCATCGAGGTGTCAACATCATCAACATCAGCCAGTGTCTCACGGGATGCGTGGAGATGGAGAGATACGGAGCAGGATTCCAGCTGAAACTCTCCCACGTCATCAGTGGTCGAGACTGTACTGTGGAGGCTGCCGTCACCAAGTTGATGTACCTCCAAGGCAGATATGCCGACAACAAGATTGTAAGACAGAAGTTGGAACAATCGCTCGCAGGCGAGATTACACTTCCAGAAGAATAAGATTTCCGATAGACGTTATTATATAGACATACATCTATCCTTCTATTAATATATATTATAAGGTGAAACATTTGTTATTCCTCATCATGCTCATCGTTTCCATGGCCTTCGGAGGTCATGGCACGATGTCTGCGGCATCCACCCAGAGGAATGACAAGTTGCAGAAGGTGGAGCAGAAGGAGAACAGCCATGATGCCGTGCTCACCGATGCCTCCAATGTATATCGTGTGTGCAACTGTCGTCCCCAGAGAATTATTCCCACCTGGCTGACTTCCAGCCATGGGCAGGGTAACAAGTTGCCATATTATCACAAGTTCTATCACACTCTTTTCACCCAGTTTGGTGGAAGGGCACGCCAGGAGACGGCACCTTTCCACTTTGATGTCGCAAGCAAGTATTATGTCATTTGCTTGAGGCATCTCCGGTGTTAGCCATACCCGCTTTTTCATTTTTCACCCCTATGTTTTAACCATTTTCTCCGTGAAGATGGGACAGATGTTTTATTTTAAAAAATCAAAAAGAATTATGGCTAATATCAATCATTTAGAGATGGCTTCGGCTTTCAAAGCCCTCCCACAAGTAGAAATCAAGAAATGCTTCTTCGGTCTCAGCACCAGCATCACATACCAGAAGACCAGCAGCAAGATACGCATCATCCAGAACGAGTATGATGCTGTCAATGGCAAGATGCTCGAAGAACTTCTCTACACCTCCCCAGAGAAACTCGCAGAGGATGGCGCTCCAGCCAAGGACATCAAGAAGTCAAGCATCGGCAACTATCGCTTGGACGTTTGTCTCTCTGACGACAAGCAGTTCCTTGCAGCCCAACTCCTCCGTTTCGTAGATTTCAACTACGTCGAAGTCACCGACATGAAGGTCTTCGAGGGTAAGGCTTCCGAGATTCTCGCAGAGATCATCTTTGCTTCATAGGAACATCTCTAGATCCGTTTACATATAAAAAAGAGGGCTAAAACTAAGCCCTCTTTTATTTTTTAGTAATGCAAGAATCAGTGCGAAACGATATTTATGAAATTCCCTCGGAGTCTATTTTAAAAAACCTCGGGACATTTTTCCAAAAACCTCGGGACATTTTTATAAAAACCTCCCGAGGTTTTTTCATATCCCTACCCGATACCTTTTCTATCTCCTAGCGAAAAGGAAATTTACTTCAACTTATTGTATTCCTCATCGCTCACTGGCTCCAACCAATCATTGGATGTATTCTCACCAGGAACCTCGAAGGCTAGATGAGCAAACCAACTGTCTTTAGCCGCACCATGCCAGTGCTTCACGTTGGAAGGGATATGGATGACAGTGCCAGGCAGAATCTCCTGTGCAGGCTTACCTTCCTCTTGATACCAGCCACGACCAGCTACGCCGACCAACATCTGACCACCGCCCTTGGTAGCATGATGTACGTGCCAATTGTTACGACAACCCGGCTCGAAGGTGACATTGGCAAAAGGAATCTGTTCCTTTGACACACGAGCCAAATAACTATTGCCCTTGAAATATTTTGCGTAAGCAGTGTTAGGTTCGCCGATAGGGAAAATCATCTCACGCTGGAAAGCTGCCTTAGCATCCTCACCCTTCACATCGTCTGCCCATACCTCCTTGGCTAGATTGAATGCCGCCCAAGCCTTAGGCCATCCTGCATAGAAAGCAATGTGAGTGATAATCTCAGCTGCCTCAGTACGGGTGATGCCGTTCTGCTTGGCTGACATCAGATGATACTTGAGTGAATTGTCAGTAATGCCTTGACTGATCAGACTTGTGATGGTTACCAAACTACGGTCGCGAAGACTCAGAAGGTCGTTGCGACTCCATACCTCTCCGAAGAGTACGTCATCGTTGAGGTGAGCGAACTCAGGCGCAAACTCACCGAGTTGAGTGCGTCCTGCTGTCTGTACTATTTTCTTTTGTGCCATAACATTGAGTGTTAATGTACCTAATACGATGAATAATCCAAGTTTCTTCATTTGATACGCTTCAGATTGTTCTACATGATTCTAAATTTCGATTGCAAAAGTACAATAAATCCTTGATACGGCTTGTAACCATATCAAGGATTTATGTACCCATTTTACTTTTTCTAAGGATTCCTTAGTCTATTTTTCCGAATCTCACACTAGGCAATGGAGCCGTGAAATAGTAGTTTTGATCGTTGGCAGAGTCGAGGAAGAATACTTTCTTCATACCCATAAACGCCAAGCCCGATGAAAATATACGAGCGAAATCAGTGACACCCCCCACGAGAGCCGGACTACCAGAAAGCAATGAGAAATTCCAACTCTTGTCATAAGCTAATGGAGCGCCCTCCATTGGGTCGTCCACCTCGCAATTAATATTGATTTTTGGGTTCTGACTGAAGTTTCGGAAGAGAGGATCGCCCTCGCCTGCCACGCTGCTATGCACATCCGTGTCGTACCAGATGCCAAGGCTTGCATTTTTCGCCATCTGCTCAACCCCCGTCTCCGTAGAAGCAAAATAATAGTTGGGGGTCATACGACTATTGTCCATATCCGCACCATCTTGCTTTGGCTGCTTGAGTCCGAAGCGAGAGTCATAGATAAGGTTGTTCACCATTACTGGGCGAGCGGATTTCTCCACCCAGATGCTACCGCCCTTCTTATTCTTGGAGCGACGCCAACCACAGTTGACGATGGTATTGTTATATACAGTCATATCCGTCAGAGGCACAGTTTCGCTATTGCCGGCATTGGAGAGTTTGAGGGCATTGGTGCAGGCATTGTAAATCAGATTGTTGGCGACATCGAGTTTACATCCCGACTTCACGTTGATGGCTTCACCACCATCAGCGGCATTACCGCTATCAGCAAACACATTACCGACGATAACTCCCTTACCACCTGTAAAGTACGTCTGGTCGTTATAGTTGTCATGGAAGAAACAGTTTGACATCACAAACTTGCCATTCACATTACAGAAATGGAAGGCTGGCACACCGCCATCAATGGTTGTCTTGAAAAGCTTGTTTTGGAAAGAAGCCGACGATTCGGTAGGCGTAGCTCCTGCATAGGCTATATCGACATGGTTCAGCACCACCTCCTCTGAGTTATATCCACAGATGATGCCACCCCAGTCGGCAGGCTTCTTGGTATCTGAAGTGATGGTGACTGGCTTCTCCGCCGTACCCATGCAATAGAGATTGCCCAAGACGACGATTTCCACAGGCACCTGCACCTCACTCTTGCAGGTGACAGTAACACCTGGCTCGATATAGAGCGAAGTACCCACAGGAATCTCTACGCTCTCCTCAAGGGTAGTGTCCTTGGTCCATACGAGCGCACCCTTTGGATATTCAGCGAGTGCTGTCTTGAAGACATCGGGGGAACCTTGATTCTCTTGATTGCCACCACCATTAGTGTTGTAGTCGTATGGATTGATGTTGTCGTTCTCACAAGAAGTGGAGAACATCGCCGCTGCTGCCATGGCAAGCATACAGGCGAAAGTATTTATCTTTTTCATTTTATTCTGTTTTGATTATAGTTTATATCTCACGCCCAAGAGGAAAGTCCTACCATACTGATAGGTTCCCACAATGGTCTTGTCGCTCTTCTGTCCCTCATACTGGAGGTTGCTCTCGTTCACCGTCTTGAGATAACGCTCACGCTTGGCATTGAGCAGGTTGTTGGCTTTCAAGAAGATGGATAGACCATTCTTGAATTGCTTCTCGGCACTGAGGTCGAGTCCAAACATCGCCTTGTCCCATTGGTCGGCATCCTTGAAAGGAGAAACAAGGGCTAACTTCGTGCCTGTATAGGATGCAGCCAACTGTCCATTCCATCCATTCTCGGTGTCCTTATAGAGCAAAGAGAGGTTGGCGGTATGAGGTGCTTGGTTCACCAAAGGACGAGTCTGGGTGACACAAGTCTTGTATTCAGCACTTCCCTCTTGATACTCACGCTTCGAGGTGGTAATCTCAGAGTGAGTATAGGTATAGTTCGCCTTCACGCCAAAGTGGCGGATATACTTGATGACATCTATCTCAAAACCCATGTTCTTGGCATTACCCAAGTTGTCGGGCATATAATAAGCATCAGCGCCACTGCCTATTTTGCCATCAGATGTCACAAACACTTGTTCAATAGGGTCTTTCAAGTATTTATAGAATACACCTGCAAGAATCTGCTCGGTCTTGCTAGGGAACCATTCCCAGCGCAAGTCGATATTGTCGATGCGGGCACGCTTCAAGTCGGGATTTCCTTTTTCCATATACTCCTCGCCCATAATCTGGTAAGGCACAATCTCATAGAAGCCTGGGCGGTTGATGGAGCGATAATAAGATAGGCGAACGTTCATCTTTTCGGTCGGCATCCATTTGATGGAGGCAGATGGAAGATAGTCCCAATAGCTCTGCTCGCCCACCTGCCCCATGTTGCGGAATTTCTGCAGCATGGTGTATATCTGGTTGGTGTGCTCGGCACGAAAACCGACATTCACTTCGCCTAATTCAGACTTCAAGGTTACCATAGCGTAGGCTGCGCCAATATGTTCCTTGGAATCATAATTGAGTTGGGAAGCTTGAGAATATGGAGTCTTGCAGGTCCAATCGATGGCGGCAAACTGGTCGAAGCCATTGCCATCCAAGCGTTGGGAGATATTGCTTGGACCGAAGATATAAGAATAATATCGGTTGTTGCGTTCCTTGCGGCGATACTGTGCGCCAGCCTTCCACAAAGCATCCAAGGCATCACCGAAATGGGTATCGTATGATAGGTTGATGTAGCCTGCCAAGTCCTTGTCATCATTGTGTTGGAAACGGCGTTCCATATCCTTTGGTTGAGTCTTCACGATGGTCTTGTCACCATTCCATAACGAACTGCCCTCCTCGCTCTGCACAGTATTCGTGAGCGTGAGATACACCCTGTCCGGGGCTTTCTCAGTTGCTTCTGAGTATAACCCTGACCAATCTACGGTAAAGTCTTTCGTGAGATGATGCGTACCTTTCAGATGGGTGGCAAAGATGCTCTGTGTCTGTGAAAGTGAACGGGTCTCATCATCCTGCGTATAGGTGTCGGAAGAGATGTACTCCGTATTGATGCTATTATTGTATCTGATGCCCTTCGAGTTGGTGTTCACATACATATTGTACCACTCCAACTTGTGGTTGCCGAGTGTCAAATCCAACTTGGCATGGAGTCCTGCTGTGAGGTCGTGAATACTATAATAACGGTGCTGGAGACTGCTGATATACATCGCTTGTTCGCCAGATGCCATTTTCACGCTATTGTAAGTACGTTCTGTTCCACGGAAGATATTCTGGATGCTACCAGCCAACATTACGCCCAGGCGGTCTTCCCAAAAGCGATTGCCTATGCTAAGACCTCCGATAAAGTTAGGAGCAGGCAAGGAATGGCGACTCATTTGCGTAGGTCCATTCTTGAAATCAGACATACTTGCCTTATAGTCCTTGCCAAAGGCTTCGTAAGGAGCCTTCTTGGTGAAATCTCCACGATTGGAAGATAGATAATCACGACCATCTTTCATAAAATAGTCGCTATATCCGATGGCAGCATTCGCCTGAAGCTGGAAATGAGAAGGCGCATCCTTCATCACCATATCTACCACTCCACCTGCTGCATCACCCTCCATATCAGCTGTCAGTGACTTCGACACCACAAGGCGATCCATCAAGTCGGAAGGGAAAATGTTCAGTGGAACATAACGGTTCTTATCGTCGGGAGATGGAATCTTCACACCATTTACCAACGTATAGTTGTATCGCTTGTCCATACCTCGAAGGATGGCGTAAGTTGCCTCGCCAGAGGCATCACGCTCCATCGTCACACCCGACACACGCTGAAGCACACTCGCTACGTTGACATCAGGAGATAGTTGAATGCTCTGCTGACTCATCACATTGAGCACCGTACCAGCATTCTTCTCCAAGTCGATGGCGCTACGGTCGCTATGATATTCCTTATGACCGGTTACGACAACTTCACCGAGTTGCTTGGCATCCTCTTCCAAGTCTATAATGAGTTGAGATTCCTTACCCTGCTTGTTGTCCTTGGCAGAACCATTGCCATAATCCTTGGCTACATCCACCACCATCTCCTTGATCTTATAAGACATATAAGAGATGATGAGGGTAAACTTTCCTTTGCCAGGTAGCTCATGGAGGGTAAAACTACCATCTAGTCCGGTGGTAGTACTCACGTTGGGCAATTCCTTGACTCTCACCACTGTACCGATGAGTGGCTCGCCCGTCTTGTTATCCTTTACAATACCATCGAGTGTATGGGCATTTATGGCTAAGACGTTCGCCATGAGTGCCGCACTCAGTAAAATCTTGTTCATATCTTCACTCTTCACTTAGTTTTCATAATCTCGTGGATGATGTTGCCATCCTTGTCAATCATCGACATACGGAGTTGCTTCTTATCGACCGTAAATACAGCGTAACCATCAGCCGAGCTACAGAACACGGTTCCGTCGATAGGTTTCACAGGACGAGCTAGCGAGGCAGAGGTGTTGACCACATAGTCGATATTATCACCTTGCTTCTTGATGTGCTGGAAGTTGTGAATGTGTCCGCAAGCATAGATAGCCACATTATTATATTTATGGAGGATATGCATCACTCGCTTCTGCATATCAATTCGCTCTGACTCGCTCTTCTCCGTGTCTGCATAAATAGGATGATGCCCTACCACAATCACCCAGTCTTCCTTAGCGTTCTTCAAGGTCTCGTCAAGCCATGAGAGCTGAGCTTGCATATCCTCCTTGCATGCGTCTGGATAGGTCTCCGAATCATTGCGGTATTTGTCAATGAGAGGTGCCGTGTCAAGAAAAACAACACGAACAGACGTATTCTTGTGGTTGAAAACCTTGGTGTAATACTTAGCAGGCATCATCCATCGGCGGCTTACTTGTCCATAGTGCAAGAAGGCATCCGTGTTGCCACGATACTCATGGTTGCCACATACAGGAAACCAGTCTATCATCAAGTCAGGATGAGAATATATCAACTCATAGTTGGTCATCCACAAAGGGTCCTGGAGGGATACGATACCATTGAAGTGATGGATGTCGCCAGCGGCAATGACACACTCAGGATCTACTGTACCCGCCATCTCGCCCATCAGTTCGGCGATAGGCTTCTGGTCATAATAGCCATTGCGACCGAGGTCATTGGCCATATAGAGGGTGATTTCGCCTTTGAGCGTTTTCCAAGCACCACGACTGGCGTAGTCACGTTGAGTTAAATTACTGGGTTGCACCAGGCACTTGACAGTGCCATTCTCTACGCCCCAAGCAACAGGAGCCTTTGCGTTTTGTGCATTTGCCACATGGACGAAGGTGCTTGCCATCAACAAGGCTGCTACCCATGCAACGCTTAAAACATTCTTTTTCATTACCTTTTGTCTGTAAGTTTAATATTTCCTTCTTCTGTACCCCAATTCTGAATACATTTTGAATTTCGGGTGCAAAGGTACGGGCATCTTATGACAAAGACGTTACGTTCATTTTACGAAATGAACGCAATTCGCTTCCACTCATGCGCTTGTGTTAATATACACTAAAAGAATCGCCCCTTTGATACGACTTTCCGATATTATCATTACATTTGCAAACGAAAAATCACGGGGTGCTGAGAGAATCGGCTGAGATGATACCCATTGAACCTGATGCAGATAATGCTGACGCAGGGAGATATGATATTACCGAAGGATATGACACCTTATTAAATATAGGACAACATTCGAAAGACATAGGACTACAACTAGGACATCGGACTACATCCTCAACATATAAAGGCATATCCCACAAAGAAGCCCCTATTCCATGGCAATCGCCTGGATTAGGGGCTTTTTCTTTTCTGACTGCTTTCACCAAAAGCATTTCCGTGAGATTTTATAGGTTATAACAAAAAGAAAATGCTTTATGAAAGTAAACATCAACAACAAGGAAACTGAGACACAGGCTCTCAACGTGAAACAACTGGCAGAGGAGCTCAACCTTCCAGCCAAGGGTGTCGCCATCGCCATCAGCAACTCCATGGTACCTCGCAATGACTGGGAGCAGACGCCTATCGCAGAGGGAGCAGACATCGTCATCATCAAGGCGTTTTGTGGAGGATGAGGAGATAATGTATAAATTATAAATTACAAATTACAAATTATAATGTATAAATTATAATGAATAATGTATAATGAAGGCTAACGCCATAAAACTATGCAAAAGAAATTATTCCATCATAGCCGATTCCAATTCATCTCCCACTTCAACGACCGCTATTCCTATCTCGATGGAATCAAGATGGCACTGGAGGGAGGATGCCGTTGGATACAACTTCGCATGAAGGACGCCACTGACGAGGAGGTTCGCCCCATCGCCATCAAGGCACAGAAATGGTGCAAGGAGACTGATGCCACCTTCATCATCGACGACCGAGTACAACTGGTGAAGGAACTCCATGCAGATGGTGTCCACCTAGGCAAGAATGACATGCCTATCCAAGAGGCTCGCCAAATCTTGGGCGATGGCTTCATCATCGGTGGCACTGCCAACACATTGGAGGATGTCATATCTCACGCCAAAGCTGGTGCCGACTACATCGGATGCGGACCATTCCGCTATACCACCACCAAGCAACGACTCTCTCCCATCCTCGGCTTGGAGGGCTATCGCCACATCATCGATGGGATGAAAGAAGCTCTCCCGATTGTAGCAATCGGCGGCATCACCATCCCCGACATCCCCGACATCATGAAGACTGGCGTAACGGGCATCGCCCTCAGCGGAACCATCCTCAACGCAGAGAATCCCGTGGAAGAAACCGCACTGATTCTCAAAGCGATAGAAGGAGAAGTTGTACACGAATAAACAAGAAATTCAAAACTAAAAACAAATACAAACAACAATGGAAAAGTTAGTAATTGCAGGACGCGAGTTCAACTCACGCCTTTTCCTCGGAACAGGAAAGTTCAACAACAACAATCTCATGGCTGACGCCATCAAGGCATCTGAGACCGAGATGGTAACTGTCGCCATGAAGCGCATCGAACTGGAAGACAAGCAGGACGACCTCCTCGCCCACATCGTACAGAACCCTAACATCCAGTTGCTCCCTAACACCAGTGGAGTACGTGATGCCGAGGAGGCTGTTTTCGCCGCACAGATGGCTCGTGAGGCTTTCGGCACCAACTGGCTCAAACTGGAGATTCACCCAGACCCACGCTATCTCTTGCCAGACTCCATCGAGACCCTCAAGGCAACTGAGAAGCTCGTGAAACTCGGTTTCGTGGTATTGCCATATTGCCAGGCAGACCCTACCCTCTGCAAGCACTTGGAAGAGGCTGGAGCAGCTACCGTGATGCCACTCGCCGCACCTATCGGCACCAACAAGGGTTTGCGCATGAAAGACTTCCTGCAGATCATCATTGAGCAAGCTACTGTACCTGTGGTAGTGGATGCCGGCATCGGTGCCCCTAGCCATGCAGCCGAGGCGATGGAGATGGGCGCCAGCGCTTGTCTCGTCAACACCGCCATCGCCGTAGCAGGCGACCCTGTAGAAATGGCGAAGGCATTCAAGGAGGCTGTCATCTGCGGTCGCCGTGCCTACGAGGCAGGACTGGGAGCCATCAGCGATTGTGCCGAGGCTAGTTCGCCACTCACCGCATTCTTAAATAATTAAGAATTAATAGTTAAGAATTAATAGTTAATCATTACAATGAAGAGGTGTTATCTCTTCACTTGAAACATTATGCCAAACGATAACAAAGCCTACGCCAAGAGAGAAAAGGCGTATATGCAGGGAAAACGCTTCCCTAACATCCAAGTCGGAATGACCAAGGTCAACCTCACCCCTACCGTCGTGAAGGATGAGCGTGGCATTCCTCATACCGAACCGAATGCTCCTGTGTTTATCTATGACACCAGTGGTCCTTACAGCGACCCTAACTATCAGGTGGATCTCAAGAAAGGTTTGCCTCGCATGCGTGAGCAGTGGATTCTAGACCGTGACGATACCGAACAGCTCGCCGAGGTAACCAGCGAGTATGGCAAGCTGCGACTCGCCGACCACTCGCTCGACCACCTTCGCTTCGAGCACATCCAGTTGCCTCGCCGTGCCAAGGCTGGCAAGCATATCACCCAGATGGCATACGCCAAGGCAGGCATCGTAACTCCGGAGATGGAATACGTTGCCATCCGTGAGAACATGAACTGCGAGGAGTTGGGCATCAAGACCCACATCACTCCTGAATACGTGCGTGATGAGATTGCACGAGGACGTGCCGTTCTGCCAGCCAACATCAATCACCCTGAGAGCGAGCCGATGATTATCGGACGCAACTTCTTGGTGAAAATCAATACCAACATCGGCAACTCTGCCACCACCTCCAGCATCGAGGAGGAAGTGGATAAGGCGGTGTGGTCTTGCAAATGGGGCGGCGACACACTGATGGATCTCTCCACAGGCGACAACATCCACGAGACTCGTGAATGGATTGTGCGCAACTGTCCTGTTCCAGTAGGAACCGTGCCTATCTACCAAGCCTTGGAAAAGGTGAACGGAAAGGTGGAAGACCTCAGTTGGGAGGTATATCGTGACACACTCATCGAACAGTGTGAGCAGGGAGTCGATTACTTCACCATCCATGCTGGCATCCGTCGTCACAACGTGCATCTCGCCGACAAGCGTCTCTGTGGCATCGTGAGCCGTGGAGGTAGCATCATGAGCAAGTGGTGTCTCTACCATGACCAGGAAAGTTTCCTCTACGAGCACTTCGACGACATCTGCGACATCGTGGCTCAGTATGACGTGGCATTGTCCTTGGGCGATGGCTTGCGTCCGGGTTGTATCGCTGATGCCAACGACGAGGCACAGTTTGCCGAACTCGACACGATGGGCGAACTTGTCACTCGCGCATGGGACAAGAACGTGCAGGCTTTCATCGAAGGTCCAGGCCATGTGCCATTGCAGAAGATCAAGGAGAACATGGAGCGTCAGCTCGACCATTGCCATGAGGCTCCATTCTACACCCTCGGTCCGCTCGTCACCGACATCGCCCCAGGCTACGACCATATCACTTCCGCCATCGGTGGCGCACAGATCGCTTGGCTCGGAACCGCCATGCTCTGCTATGTCACCCCGAAGGAGCATCTCGCCTTGCCTAACAAGGATGACGTGCGCACAGGTGTGGTCACCTACAAGATAGCCGCTCATGCCGCCGACTTGGCGAAGGGTCACCCAGGCGCTACCATCCGTGACAACGCCTTGTCGAAAGCTCGCTTCGAGTTCCGCTGGCGCGACCAGTTCCACCTCTCGCTCGACCCAGAATTGGCACTCCAGTATTTCGAGGAGGCAGGACACACCGAGGGCGAATACTGCACGATGTGCGGTCCTAACTTCTGTGCCGCTAAGTTGACACACGACTTGAGAAAATATAAGAAATAATGAATGACCTAACTTCAGAACAGAAGCGACGTTACAACCGCCACCTCATCCTCGATGGATTTGGCAAGGAGGGACAGCAGAGATTGCTCCAAAGCAAGGTGCTCATCGTGGGCGCTGGTGGACTCGGTTCACCAGCCTCCATGTATCTTGCTGCGGCAGGCATCGGAACCATCGGTTTGGTGGATGGCGACTTCGTATCATCCACCAATCTGCAACGCCAGATTCTCTATGAGACCTCCGATGTAGGTCAGCTCAAGATAGACGTGGCTGAGAAACGACTGAAAGCCATGAACCCCGATGTCAACATCATCAAGCACGAAATATTCCTCAATGAGGACAATGCCCTCGACTTGATTCGAGACTATGATTTCGTGGTGGAAGGCACGGACAACTTCTCGTCCAAGTACCTGGTGAACGATGCCTGCGTGATGCTCGGCAAGTCGTTCACGATAGGAGGCATCAACCGATATGGCGGACAGGTGATGACGCATCAGCCCGGTACGGCTTGCTATCGTTGCATCTTCCCAGAGCCACCAGCTATGGCGGAGGTAGAAACCTGTTCGATGGTGGGCGTGCTCGGTTCGTTGGCAGGCATGGTGGGCACCGTGCAAGCCACCGAGGCCATCAAGTGCTTGACAGGCATCGGCACACCCCTCACCAATGCCCTTCTCACGGTCGATGCGCTCACGATGATGTGGCATCGATTCGACATCAACAAAAACAACAAATGCGAGATTTGCGGCGATTATCCTTCGATTACTTCCATCCGGGAGTACGCCTACAAACCTTGCACGAAAAGAAACAAGTAAGTTCCTCTACCCAAGGAACTTGCGTAAAATAGGAATAAGTAAAAATGTTTAGCGACGAATTAAAGAATATCAGTTGGGAGGAGACCACCCAGCGCATCGCCAGTATGACAGCCAACGATGTGCGCCGTGCCCTCGCCAAAGACCATTGCGATGTCAACGACTTCATGGCATTGCTTTCACCAGCAGCCGAACCATTCCTAGAGCAGATGGCCCGACTCTCACGTAAATACACAGAGGAGCGTTTCGGCAAGACCATGTCGATGTTCATCCCTCTCTATATCACCAACTCTTGCTCCAACTCCTGCGTCTATTGTGGTTTCCATCGTGAGAACCCGATGGCTCGCACCATCCTCACCCCAGAGCAGATAGAGAACGAGTACAAGGCAATCAAGCAGTTGGCTCCTTTCGAGAATATCCTCCTCGTTACGGGCGAGAATCCTGCCAAGGCGGGCACACCTTACCTTGCCAAGGCTATCGACATCGCCAAGAAGTACTTCTCAAATGTGAAAATCGAGGTAATGCCACTCTCGGCAGAGGACTACAAGACCCTCGCCGACCATGGCATGAATGGTGTCATCTGTTTCCAGGAGACGTATCATCGTGACAACTACAAACTCTATCACCCACGTGGCATGAAGAGCAAGTTTGAATGGCGTTGCGATGGCTTCGACCGAATGGGCATGGCAGGCGTACACAGCATCGGCATGGGCGTGCTCATCGGACTGGAGAAGGAATGGCGCACCGATGTCACCATGATGGCTTACCACTTGCGCTATCTCCAGAAGCACTACTGGCGCACCAAGTACAGCGTCAACTTCCCTCGCATGCGTCCGGCTCAGAACGAGGGTTTCCAACCAAACTGCTATATGACTGACAAGGAACTTGCCCAGGCTACTTTCGCCATGCGCATCTTCGACCACGATGTGGATATCTCTTATTCTACTCGTGAGCCAGCCATCATCCGTGACAATATGGCGACCCTCGGTGTCACCACCATGTCGGCAGAGTCAAAAGTAAATCCTGGTGGCTACCACACTTACCCTCAGGCACTTGAGCAGTTTACTGTAAGTGATGAGCGAACCGCCAAGGTAATCAATGCTCGCCTGAAGGAGTTGGGACGTGAGCCAGTTTGGAAAGACTGGGATGCTTCCTTCGACTTCTTCGGAAAACTCGCAGAAAAATAGAAATTATGACCATCGTAATCACACTTCCCTATTTCTTCGATGGAGAGGCAGAACAAATCGTTCAGCTCCTCCATTCCTCCGTTGACCTCATCCACATCCGCAAGCCCGAATCCAAGGCTGAGGAGTTGGAAAGGCTCATCATGTCGATTCCTAGTGAATACTACCCTCGCCTCGTGCTCCACGACCATCACGAATTGGCGATGAAATACCACCTACATGGCGTTCATCTCAATGGTCGCAACCCTCAACCACCTATGGGTTGGGAAGGAAGCGTGAGCAAGAGTTGCCATTCATTGGAGGAAGTGAAGGAATGGAAGGGGAAGTGTGATTACGTCTCTCTCTCTCCCATCTTCGATTCCATCTCGAAGCAAGGCTATCACGCCGCATTCTCTTCCACCGAAATCGAGGAAGCGAGCCGCCAAGGCATCATCGACAAGAAGGTCTTGGCGCTAGGTGGAGTCACCTTCAACAAGATAGATGATGTGCTGAGAATGGGCTTTGGAGGAGGTATGATTTTGGGAGATGCGTGGAAGAACGTATCGCATCCACAAGACGCTGTGGCACTGACGATTGCCGGTTCTGATTCATCTGCAGGTGCAGGCATCCAGCAAGACCTCAAGACGATGTCAAGAGCGGGTGTTTATGGGGCGACCGTCATCACTGCTATCACCAGTCAGAACACGCTCGGAGTGAAGGGAGTGATGCCAGTTCCGGCAGAGGTCGTCAAGAGCCAGTTGGATGCCGTCTTGTCCGACCTGCACATCACCGCCGTCAAGATTGGAATGGTGCCGAATGCCGCCATCGCTCACGTCATTGCCGACACGCTGAAAGACTATAAAGAGAGTCTTGCCAAAGATGCTAGGAAACTATCCCCCAAGAACCTTACCATCATTTACGACCCCGTGATGATTTCCACGAGCGGCCATCGACTGATGGAGGAAGAGTGCATCCAGGTCGTTTGCGAGGAACTCCTTCCTCTCTGCACCCTTGTCACGCCCAACCTTCCAGAGGCAGAGCTTCTGATGAGGCAAAAGAAAGAAAGAGAATCTAACAGAGACAAGAAAACGATTCAAGCATTGGATCATGAGAATGGGAAAGAATCGGATTCTGAAAAAGGACAAAGAAAGATCTTAGAAAAGCAGGGAGAAACGAACCTTGCATTTGAAGATGCCAAATACAAAAAGCTTCCTCTGAAATATGGCACAAGTTTCCTCGTGAAAGGCGGCCATGCCGAAAGCGAAGATCTAGCAGACATTCTCTATTCGACCACAGGCGAGTCGCATCGTTTCCCAACGAAGAAGATTGCCACCCACAATCTCCACGGCACAGGCTGCACCCTTTCTTCCGCCATCGCCTCCTATCTGGTGAAAGGCAACGACCTCGTCACCGCCATCTCCCTTGCCAAACAGCTCTTGGCTGAAGGAATACAAAAAGGAGCAAACGCCCATATCGGAAAGGGAAATGGACCTTTGCTCTTCTGAACAAATCTAAAGAAAACACTAAAAAAGCCTCGATGATATAAAGAAACATCATCGGGGCTTTTTATATCTACATGGCGAGAAAATTAAATCTCCTCGACTATCTCATTCAATTCCTTTCGCTTCTTCTCAGCATGAGGACAATCCTCGGCGATATGACCGACAGGAACGATAACGACCGCCTCGAAGTCAGCTCTCTCCCCTTGCTCGAAATACTCGTGCATCTTCTGAGGGTCGTAATTGCAAACCCAGCAAGTACCCAAACCTCGTTCAGCAGCACTCAGGCAAAGGTGCTCAGTGGCAATGGCAACATCGATGTCGCCGTGAGGTTTGTTGTCCTCCTTGCGCACCCAGTTCTCCTGTTTGTTGCGCATTCCCACGATATACATCGGAGCGGTCTTAAACCACTCTCTGTCATAGCACTCCTGGAGCTTTCCCTTCGCCTCATCCGACTTCACCACCAGCCACTTCCATGGTTGCTTGTTGCAAGCCGAAGGAGCCATGCGCACGCACTCCAACACATACTTCAAATCATCCTCGCTCACGGCTTCAGCCGTAAACTTACGAGCGGAGAATCTCTCCTTGCTCAATGTCAACATATCTTTCATAACTTGTATCTTTTTATGTCCATATATAAAAGAGAAAATCAATATTGTAACATAGCCGCAGGAGTAATATCCAATACTCGACAAAGCAAACGTGCTATTTTCAGAGTTGGTTCAGAACGACCTGCCACATAGTCATTGATACGAGAAGGACTAACCCCTATTTCAGAAGCCAATTGTTTTTGCGACATATTTTTCTCCTGCAATGACAATTCTATCAATTCAGAAACTGTAGGCTTGCCTATTGGAAAATGTTTTTTCTCGTAAGCCTCAACGATGTCCGACATCAACGCCAACTCTATAGCTTCAGGAGCATTAGCCGGTGTCTCATCAGTCACAAGAGGCAATAGTTCTTCTATCTTATTGAGAGCAAAACCATATTGTTCTTTTGTTATATTTCCCATAATCATAATCATTATATATTTGAACAATCTATTTTATCGTATTCACTATGCGTTCCGACAAATCGTATGAAAAGTCGGCTTATGGTAAACTTGATAACAACTACCAATCTATAGTTGTTGCCCCTAATATTAAAAACGTAATGTTGGTTACCTACGTAATCAGCATCAGGGAAATCTACCCGAATATCAGAGAAATTGTGCCACTCTGCATTTTCTGCAATTTGGTACCATCTCTCCAATGCAACCTGAGAGTCTTTTCGTCCAGGCGACTCATAGAACTCTTTCAGCTTTCTATGTGAAATTATTCTCATATGATCAATACTTTAACATATTTCTGCAAAGATATGAAAGAAATATTGTTTTTCAAAATTTTCTCTGAAAAACATTCTGTATTTTAAAAGTTTTTATGTAATTTAGTAGTTAAAAATATAAATTTAACTGCTCAAACCATAAAAATTCTTCATTCATAGATACATTTCAAATATTTTTTTTTATTTTGTCACACGAAATCGCAATTTTCACAATAATAACAGAATAAAATATGAATTTGGAAAAGGACTTCATCGTTATAGATGGTAAACCGAAGACACAACAAATTGACTTTATCCATAAAAAAGATTCTTATGGATATAGTATACGCTTCAAGGACACCCCAAAAGTCTATAATTACAGCTATCATAAAGTAAAATGGCTGAGCAATCCTACGTGGGTAGATCCTACACATAGCAAGGTATTTGTCAAAGGCAAACATGAGAATCAAGTCAAAGAGATATGGAAATTTGAAAGTGCAGACCAAGACTATTGGAGAATCATTTGCAATAGTGGTTTCATCATAGAAGACATAGACCAAAATGTTACCATCACTACATCATGCCTCGATGAGAAAGAGGCAAAAGACACATTTACCTATCTAAAAAACGTAGCTAGCATCAACCCATTGGGAAAAGATGAAAATTCCGATGGAATTCTGAAAGATATGTATGATAAGTGTGATTTCATTGGAAATGACACTGCAGCTTCTTGCTATCTCAATCCTACCCAACATGCCCCCAAGTCCTACCGCAAGAAGCAATTAATCTTCCCTTTCGGATGTAACAGCAGTCAAAAAGAAGCCGTAAACAATGCCTTCAAGCACCAAATAAGCGTGATACAAGGTCCTCCGGGAACTGGTAAGACACAAACAATCCTCAACATTATCTCAAACATCGTCTTACAGGGCAAAACGGTCATGATTGTTTCCAACAACAACTCTGCAACGACCAACGTTCAAGAAAAGTTAGAAAAATATGGACTGTCATTTATTGTCGCCCCCCTTGGAAGCAAAGAAAACAAAGAGCGATTCATAGAAAATCAACCTTCTGTTCCTTCCGATATTACAGAATGGAAATTACCAAAAGACAAAAATCATGAGACAGAGCAAGAACTGCAATCTAATTTAGAAAAATTGGACAAAGTTTTTGCCCTACAAAATGAACGTGCCCAACTTTTACAAGAACTCCAAGCCATCAAATTGGAATGGAAACATTTCTGTATGGATAACAAAATGGAAGAGAGCAAAGAATTGGAAAAGCATTTCAGTTCCAAGCAGATACTATCCATATGGCTCAAATGTCAGGCTACAACAGACCAAACTCGTCTTTCCAATTTCAACTTATTCAATAAGCTGATAGCCTACTTGAAATGGATTTGGATGAAATGGGCATGCAAACATAAGCTACATATCAATGTGGAATTACGCAAAGAGAACCTAACAGACATCATCCTGCAATTACAAGCGATGTATTATCTCAACAGACAATATGAAATCAGTAATCGCATAGAAGAAATAGAAAGTGAATTGTCAACTTTCGATGCAAAGGCATTAACAAATGACATGACCAGATTGTCACTTTGCATCTTCAAAAATTCCCTGTACCACCATTACCATAAGAATAAGAGAATAACGTTTGAAGACACCAAAGCCATTAGACGACAAGGAAAAGAGTTTGCCATGCAATATCCAGTCGTTCTCAGCACTACATTCTCCTCACGCTCATGCCTCTTCACAGAAGAGCCATACGATTATCTCATCATGGATGAGGCATCACAAGTATCTATTGATACAGCTGCTTTAGCTCTTACTTGTACAAAAAACATTGTGATTGTAGGCGACAATCTTCAACTGCCCAATGTTATAACAGACGAAGACAAGATAAAACTAGAGACAATCTTCCAGCAATATCAGATAGATGAGTGCTACGACTGTACTTGCAACAGTTTTTTACAATCCATCATAAAGACCGTCAAGAATGTACCTTCCACCATGCTGAGAGAGCACTATCGTTGTCACCCTCGCATCATCAATTTCTGTAACCAGAAGTTCTATGGTGGCAATTTACTGATTATGACAGAAGACAAAGGAGAAGAAGATGTCCTATCTGCCATAAGAACAGTAAAGGGAAATCATGCCATCAACCAATACAACCAAAGAGAAATCGATGTAATAAAGGATGAAGTTTTGCCATCATTGAAAAACTATGATAGTATCGGAATCATCACGCCCTACAACAACCAAGTCAAAGCGTTCAATAGACAACTGGATGACGTAAGGGCTGCCACCATACACAAGTATCAAGGAAGAGAAAAAGATGCCATCATTATGAGTGTGGTCGATAATCAAATCACACCATTTGCAGATGACTCTAATATGCAGAATGTCGCAGTATCACGAGCAAAGAAAAAGTTTGTCCTTGTCATGTCTGGCAACAAGCAAGAGCAAGAAGGAAACATCACGGATTTGCTTCATTACATAGCATACAACAATTGTACTGTCACCGAAAGCAAACTGGCTTCCATCTTTGATTATCTATATGAGCAATACACAGAGTTGAGAATGGAATTTCTCAAAAGCCATCCTCATGTATCAGAATACGCCTCAGAGAATTTGACATATTCCATGCTGCATGAGTTGCTAGTTTCCTGCGACAAATATTCTTGCCTCAAGGTATTGTGTCACATACCATTGCGTCAAGTCGTTCAAGACACAACGTTGATGTCAGAAGAAGAACTGAAATATGCCTCGAATTATAGCACGCATATTGATTTTCTCATCATCAATCGTGTTACAAAGGAACCAATTTTGGCTATAGAGACAGATGGCTATTCGTATCATAATGAGTCAACGGAACAGCATCAAAGAGACTTGATGAAAGACCATATCCTTTCATGCTATGGGCTTCCTCTTTTGCGCTTATCCACCAAAGGGAGCAATGAAAAGGAAAGAGTCATCAAGGAATTGGATGGCATACTCGCCTAATTTTTTATACAAAAACAACAGGGGAGAACAAATCTCCCCTGCGAGGCGCCATGCCACAGCATAGCCCACGGGGTAGGACTCCGCTTTTTATCATTACTATAATGACAATTTCCTTGTTTTTGCCACAATTTTTCAATGTATCTCACATTTTCTTTGCGATTTGAGAAATAATCGCTAACTTTGCAGCGTGCGATGATAACAAAACAAATGAAAAGGAGAAAAAGCAGATGCAGTATCTAGATCCAAAGGCAGACTTGACATTCAAGAAAATCTTCGGCAAGCATCCCGACTTGCTGATGAGTCTTCTTAATGCCCTCTTGCCACTTGAGAACGATGAGCTAATACAGAGCGTCAAGTACCTGCAAAACGAATTGGTTCCCGAACTATACCTGCACAAAAACTCTATCGTGGATGTATTCTGCGAGGACATAAAAGGCAGAAAGTTTTGCGTTGAGATGCAGATGGAATGGAGCGAAGCATTCAAGCAACGAGTACTCTTCAACGCCTCCAAACTCTATGTTACGCAAGCACAACAGAAGGAGCAATATGGCAACTTGAAGCCAGTATATTCCCTTAACCTCGTCAATGAGATTTTCGAACATGACATGCCCGACACCTTTATCCATAACTATAAGATAGTACACGATAAGGATAGCCAAAAAGTCATCAGCGGTTTGCACTTCACCTTCATCGAACTGCCGAAGTTTCATCTGCAGTCTATGGTAGAGAAGCGCATGGCAGTGCTTTGGCTTCGTTTCCTCACGGAAATCAATCCCTGCACAGAACAAGTACCCGAAGAGCTCACAGAGAACCCCGAAATTAGCAAGGCTTTGGAGGAGTTGAAAGTCACAGCATTCTCCGAAGAGGAACTTATGGCATACGACAAGTTCTGGGATAGCGTAAGAGTAGAGAAGACCTTGCAACACGATAGCTACAAGAAGGGGCAAGATGATGAGAAATTCGCCATTGCTAAAAAATACTTTTGGCAAATTTGCTTGATGCCAAATCATCGCCTTCACAGGCTTGACCCAAGACCAAATCAATAGTTTAAAGAACTAAGCTTTGTCATCAACTCTATTATAAAGAAAATAAGCAAGAGAAAGGAGCACTCCCCTTCCCTTGCTTATTTATGTATGAGAGGACAAAGCACCATACAAAGCTTGCTAACACAAGAAGTCATTATATCTCGTCAAGGCTTTGATTCTGATGCTTTTCATCATTGATTGCATCTATATAATCAATGTGCAGATTAAACCAATAAGGATAACGAATAAAGCTATCATCCTTCGCAATAAACAAATCCACTTCGCCCTTGAAGCCATTTGCCGACAACGAATTTGAAGAATCCAAGTTTTCTAGCAGCCCCTTACTCGTTACAAGAACAGAAAAAGATTCTTTTTCCGATTGAGTCCCATAATTGCAAAAGCTAGAGCCATATTTGGCTAAAAGTAATCCCTTGATTTTCTCATACTTCTGCTCCGCAATACTCTCAGAAATACCGCTAACCACCGCTTTCACTCTATAAACTAGTTTGTTCTTCTCATCATAATAGACGTAGATATCCACCTTGTTATCTACAAATTTTCCCTTAAAGGCACGACATCCAACAGTTAGTTGACTACTTAAAGCTCTATCAACCACACATCCCTTCACTTGCAACTTAGCCTGAAACTGGGTAATCGTTCCATTGATAGGAATTCCCATAAAACTAAGATGTTCCGTCAGATTCTGAGCATGACAGAGCACCGAAACAAAGGCGAAAAGCCAAACAAATATAAACTTCTTCATAAGCGTTATAATTTTGAACAACAAATAGATTTTTGCTACAAAGGTAACGCTTTCTCCTGAATTCATCTATACGATAACCACAAATTTTATTGCTCTAACCACAAAAAATGCAGATTTCGCTAACATCGACAGCTAATTTTCAAATTATTTCCCCGTTTTCTTGCGATTCCGACATTTTTTCACTACTTTTGCAATCAAAATTCACAATAGTGTGAAAACCATATCATAATTCATTTATATGGCGGAATTCATAAATCCCCGTGTCGATTGGGCTTTCAAGCGCATTTTCGGCAGTGACGACACCAAGGAGTGTCTGATAACGTTCCTCAACGGAGTATTTGAGGGCGAGTTTGTAATCAAGGACGTGAAGCATCTGAAAACAGAGCAGACACGTCATCAAAAGCGAGAGCGAGGAGTCATCTTCGATGTGGCGTGCG
>ENA-OWPL01000592-OWPL01000592.1-human-gut-metagenome-genome-assembly--contig:-NODE-592-length-25210-cov-31.261260_pt1 | contig 25210 bp, 17 predicted proteins | sample MGYA00248263_ERZ651844 | MGnify/ENA primary metagenome ERZ651844 (study PRJEB26924, sample SAMEA4378256) | human gut metagenome | biome: human gut; feature: human-associated habitat; material: faeces...
CATATTATGTGACCACGGCAAAAGTGCAACGCTGCGTTGCACTTTCTCATTATGTTCTGCATAACGCTCATAGAATTTCTTCATGTACCACAGATTTCGTGGTGAAACACCCATTTTAGGGTATCGTTCTTTTAGGTCTGCCGACAATCTTCTTACTACGCTGTCACCATACCCACTTTCTATCTTACGTTCATGAAGCATTTGACCAATTTCCCAATATGCGGTAGAGACATAGCCATTGACATGTCGGGCTATCTCCGTCCGTGCGTGCTCAATTACTGCGACAGCGTGTCGCAGTATCTCTGCATAATCACCACTCCCTATTGAGAGTTTGTTATCTTTATTGTCTGTTGCCATTTTATCAGTCTATATTATCTTGTCTGAGAAGGTCTGTCACTTCCACTTCAAGCAGTTTGGCTATCTTCATAAGATTGCCCAAATCTGGCTGACAAGTATTAGTACACCATTTTGATATGGTTGTTTTATCCTTTCCCAGTTGTTCACCAAGCCATTTGTTCGTTTTCTTTTTTTCAGCAAGAACAACTTTTAGCCGGTTTAATTCTTTATTTGCCATATTTAGATACGAATTTGTGTACAAAGATAAATATAATACTTCACAATCTCGCATAAACGCAGTGAACTTTACGTTTATTTAGCAACTTGATGAAGAATTCTCACTACAGACAACACAATTACAATCTGTTAAAAATGTGTGAAAGAATGTGAAAACGACTTGGCTTTTAGTGACCATAACAAATTAGCATCAAAATACGTTGCCAAAATGTTGCCAAAAATACAAACTAAAAAATCCTAACTGCTCAATATCAAGCAGTTAGGATTCTATTCGGTGCGCCTGATAGGACTCGAACCTACACGGCCTAAACCACTAGATCCTAAGTCTAGCGCGTCTACCAATTTCGCCACAAGCGCATTTGTGAGTGCAAAGGTACGATAATTATTTGAATAAAAAGAAGAAAAGAGGAAAAAATGTGCATATTGTTTGCTTTTTTCGGGAAATAATGCTAATTTTGCACCGAAAACCTAACAATAACATTTATGAAAAGAATATCTTTAATCGCCATAATGGCACTTATGGGTATCGGCTCTGTTGCCGCAAAAAGTTCTACAACCTTGCCTATTGTAGGTGAAGTCGTTAAAGCTACTAATCCGTTAATCCAATATGTGGGACGTGTGAGCTTCGCCAAAAATGAGACGGCTAGCTTCAACTTCCCTGGTACTTCTATCCTAGCTCGATTCCAAGGTTCTTCCTTGAAGATGATATGCCGTCCGATGACAGGTTATTTCATGGCACAGGTTGATGGGTGTGAGCCTTTCAAGGTAGGCTTCAATGCTGAGCGTGATTCGGTGGTCACAGTGGCTGCTGCCTTGCCAAAGGGAGAGCACCAGGTCAAGTTGATGTATGTGATAGAGGGCTTGTTCCGTACCCCAGAGTTCCGTGGCTTCGTGCTCGATAAGGGATGTTCGCTTGTGAAATCGCCCGACTTACCTGAGCGCAAGATAGAATTCATCGGCAACTCCATCACTTGCGGCTATGGTGTGGAGAGTATTGAGATGACCGATCCTTTTGAGGATGAGACGGAGAACCATTGGCTTACTTATGCCAATATCGTGAGCGATAGTCTCAATGCCCAGCATACTTCCATTTCTCGTAGTGGTATCGGAGTGTATCGTAATTATGACGGACCTAAGGCTGGCTCTGATGAGAATATGCCTTGGCAATACGAATACACCTTATTTAATAAGCACGATGAGAAGTGGAATTTCAATAAGTATCAGCCTCAACTGGTGTGTATCAACTTGGGTACCAACGACCTCTCTACCAATAATTATGACATCGCTCATTATGAGAAAAACTATCGTATGTTCTTGACGACGGTTCGTTCCAAGTATCCAAATGCCAAGATTGTCTTGATTACGGGTCCGATGTTGGGCGAGAAGGAGAGTGGTGAGCAGCGTGAGGTGCTTGACAGAATCTGTAGTGATGCCAACAAGAAGGGATTCACGCTCCCTGATGAGATTCGTAAGGCAAGAAAGGGCAAGAATAAGGGCGACAAGGATATCTGTCGCTTTGACTTCACTTTCCAAACGGGCGATCTGGGCTATGGTGCAAGTTGGCATCCTAGCAAGTTGCAGCATCAGAAGATGGCAGCCGAACTGCTTCCTTTCCTCAGAAACTTGATGGGATGGGAGTAAGAGGTATCTTAGGGCACTTTCTGCTGCTCGAAAGTATGAGAGTGCCATTGTAAGTGCAATCATATTCTTAGAATGAAAGAGAGATATTTATGAGAATTTCGACAGATTTTGCAAGCCTGGAGTTCTTTTACTCCTTGGCTTGCTTTACTTTTATGTTGTCTGGCGTGTTTTGTGCCGTCGTCAGATGGTGCCACATGTGTCATCCTTTTGATGAGCAAGGCGACTTTTTCTATCCGGCTCGCCGCCAGATGACTTTCTTTTATGCAGCATTGGTCTTGCAGTTTCCTTATGTGCTTTGTCCTTCAGATGCCGACGCATGGTTTTATGTGAGGAGTTTCGGCATCCTATTTTATCCCGTCTGTTTCGCCATGGCGTTTCATCGTTATTTTCAGATGGGGAAGATGAGGCGCAACTTATCCTCTGTGCTTTATTTCTTTTTGCCTTTCTTGTTATTGGGCACATTGTCCCTCATGGTGCTATTCTGCAAGAACGAATTCTTGGTAGTCAACAAGTTGGTTTGGGAGTGTATCATGGGAGGATTGAGCATCCTGTTTTCTTTCCGATTGGTTCAAGAGAATAGATGGCTAGTGAGGATGGTGGATGATTATCAAACTCAGAACTATTCCAATGATTCGGATTTCCCCTTTGCCTTTGCCAGTAAGGTGATATACTTGCCGATGACATTCCTTTTGGTGATGTGGGTGGTGTTCCTGGCGGATAGTCGGACGCTGAAAGCCGTTATCGACCTGCTGGTCACGGTTTGGAACGTGATGTTCCTTTGCAAGATTTTGCATCCCAACAAGATGATTCATACCGAAGAGGACAAGGAATGTATGGCAATTATGGAGAAGGAGAACCTTCAGAGTATCTTGCAAGAATCAGCCTCTTTGGAGGAGATGACGCCAATTCCCGATGAAAGTCGAATTGGGGGGGGCAGATAATGTGATGCAAGATGCTTTTGAGGAGGAGAAAGCGAACTTGCGATTGCAGATGGAACAGGAAAACTGGGAGTCTGTGAAGAAAGAGGTCCTGATCATCGTGAGTCGTCGTTACTTGGAGCCGAGCTTGAAGAGAGTGGAGGTCATCCGGGATGTCAGCATGATGAACCATACCTTGGCTGGTAGTTTCATCACCCAGGTGGGATTCTACAAGTTGGTGAATGCCTTCCGAGTTCGACACTACGAGAAGTTGATGGAGTCTTCGGCTGGGACCTATGGCCAAGAGGCGGCTGCCGAACTGTGTGGCTTCAAGAATCGTTGGGCTTTGACCAATGCTCGCAAGCGACTGGGTGATTTCGACTATTCCTTGATAGAAGATTATATTTGATGGAATTGATGCCTAGGCATCGAATGAATCGGCGTGCATCCTTATGGCTATGGATGTAGGAGCATAGGGGATGCGAATACGAATCCGTAAGGCGTTCCCCAAATAGAAAAGTCAAAATGGTAAGTCTTCCTATGTGTATAAGTCTCTTTTTCATATAAGATAAGCTCGGAAAACGAGCGAAATGCGAGTGAACGTGCGGTGGATTTAGTTAAAAAACGCTTAATCCATCGCACGTTCACATATAAAAACGGAGGTTCACAACAAAAAACGCACGTTCACTTCCGTCTCGATGTTTTTGCTTAAATTTGCCGATGTATAAGTTAAAACATTATTATTAACTGCTTCTCTTTATTATATATTAAAGATGAATATGAGAGTAAATATTTTGAAATGTATTAGTAAAAGTGAAGCTTAAAATCTATCTAATTATGAAAAAGAAGTTTTATCCTATGTTGCTCGTTGCAGCCTTGAGCTTGTCGGCATGTACGGACGTAACAGAACCCACTGTTGATTATGGTGGAAACACATTTATCAATGACTACTCGGCATTGGTAGATGCAGTCAACAACTTAAACAAGACGCTGAAAGAGCGATTTGATGCCCTCAACACATTGTTGAGAGACGGCATGGCAGACATCAAATTGTCGGTAGATGCCAACACGGGTGCCATCACTGTATTGAGTGAGAATACAAAGAATGGTCTGAAAGACATCAACACATCTTTATTTAATGGTTTCGAAGCCTTAACCGCACAATTGACCACACTCACAGGTCAGGTAACCGCACAAGGCGAAGCCATCGTATATGCCATGAATCAGAATGGCGAAATCTTGCGTCTCCAGATAGACACCACAGGTAAGCTTATCTCGGCACAAATCTTGGCTTCTGGCAATGCTCTTGTAGACGTGATCAACAACCAGGGCAACACCATGGCAGAGCGCATAGCAGCCTTGACAGCTGCCGTGAAGGGCGGTTTTGCCGACATCAAGGTGGAAATTGACAAGAACACTGGTGCTATCACCGCACAGGGCGAGAGCCTCAAGGCTGGTATGAACACCATCAACACGACAATCTTCAATGGCTTCACAGCCATCAAGACCACAATGAACGAAAATGGCGATAAGATTGTGACCGCTATGAACAAGAATGGAGAGGTTCTGCGCCTGCAGATTGACACCACTGGCAAGCTCCTCAATGCTACCATCGTGGCTAAGGCTGATGCCATCATCCAAGCAATCAACGACCAAACAAAGAGTCTGGATGAACGTCTCAATGCACTCACCTTAGCTGTACAGACTGGTTTGGCAGACATCAAGGTAGAAATTAACGAGAATACAGGTGCCATCAAGCTTCTTGAGAAGACCACTCAGGCAGGTCTTGCTCAGATCAACACTACGCTTGTTAATGGTTTCACCGAGTTGAGCACGAAGATCGACAACCACGGCAACAGCATCGTCACAGCCATCGGCAAACAGAACGACGTTATCGAGGCCCAGAGTCGTCTGCTCCGCCTTTGCATCGACAGCAACGCTTCACTCATCTCTACACAGATAAAGAGCAGCATCCTCGACCTCACTACCGAGTTGAAGAGCCAGAGCTTGACGTTAGGCACAAAGCTTGAAGCCATCAACACCATCGTTGGTGCCGGTCTTGGAAAGATTGAGGTTGTCAACGACAAGATCAACACCACGCTCGACCTCCGTCTCAAAGCAGTGGAGAACAAACTTGGTAGCAACAACACTTCACTTGGCGAAATCAAGACAGAACTCAGCAACCTGAAGACCGCCATCGACAACGTGAACACCAACATCACCACGGGCTACACAGCAGTAAAGGGTAGCATCGATGACATGACAGGACAACTCACCGTTAAGTTGAGTGACAACACAACAGCTATCGTCAACATGGAGAACGGCATGAAGAACCAGCTCATTGCTCTGAAGGAGATGATAGAGCAGCAGGGCGGCAAGATTGTTACTGCCATCGGCACAAATGGTGACGTCATCGTAGCAGCAGTCAACTCTCAGGGCGCAGTTCTCGGAACAGCCATCACCACACAGGGTGGAGAGATCAAGGGCTCTATCACAGGTTTGGAGAATGGCATCAAGAATGCCATCATCCAGCAGACTACCGACATGAATCTCAAAATCGCAGGAGTGGTTGATGCCATCACAGCACAGACCGCCGCTCTCAACACTGCTATTGAAAAAGGATTGGCAAAAGTTGTAAAATCTAACAAAAAACTGAAGAATGCCCTTACCACAGCCATTAAAGAGCTGAAGGACAAGCAGGACGCCAACTCACAGGCCATGCTGAAGCAACTGGAAAAGATGGCTGCCGACAACGGAATCTATCAGGATCCAGCCGACAAGACCTCTGTATACATGGAACCTGCTATGTGGGCAGCAGTCAATGCAAATCCAGAACTGAAGAAAATCATCTCAGACATGCTTGAGGTACAGAAGCCTACTATCCTGTGCAACGCCTACTATTTAGCAGCAGAGGGTATGGTACAGAACAACGACTTCATCACGGTAGAAACCGAGAAAGTTCTTTCAACAACTGACGTTGTGGCAGGTACACTCCAGCCTCTGGAACTCGCCAACGGCAAGAAGGTTATCAGAATAGCCAAAGTGCCAGAGCAGATGAATTATAATATTAAGAGAGTTTACCCGACAACAACAAAGAACATCACACACATCTATTTCGTGGATGCCAACGGAAAGTCGTACACCCAACCAGCAGGAGTCAGCAACAAATGGCTTACCTTGACTACCTATAAGGATGGCGTCATCATGTCGGTTGTGAAGTGCAACGTTTACCTGCAAAATGATGCTGGTGTAACAGGAACTCCAACTTACAAGTATCCCGAATAAGTAAGAATCTGCAGAAAGAGCATGAACATCTCATGCCAATATGCTACCGCATTACAAATTCAAAGCAGTTACAATTATGAGAATAAAACGTTTAACCTTGGCAGTCGCCGTCTTAGCGACGGCTGCCACACTCCAAGCACAAACCTACAATGATACGGTGCGTACTCACACTTGGTCGGTTTACATCCAGGGAGGAGGAACTCTGTATCATGGCATGAGGGGTATGGACGAGATAGCTAAAAGAAAGCACATCATGCCCTTCGGAGGTGTCGGAGTGAAATACAATATCAAGCCCTGGGTAAGACTGGGTTTGAACTTAGAGTACGACATGCTGAGGTCGTTAGACAAGGGCATGCTCTCTACCACAACGAACAGGGGTTATGAGATAAAAGATCCTTCTACAGGAAAAACCTATCCTACGACCTTGGAGACCAAGATGGACAGATTCCAGAACCGCTATACCATGCAGTACGCCATGGCCGACCTGAATGTAGACTTCAACATCATGGAGTTCTGGCACAACCGCAAGGCTCAGCAGCTCAACCTCTGGTTAGGAGTCGGTGTAGGTTATCTGCGCGGCTGGAGCCGCAACTCCACCACCTACTCTTTCAGAGAGATGGCTGTTGCCAAGGGTGAAGGATACTACAATGTCTACACTCACAACTACATGAAGAGCCATGCCTTCAACGAACATGTTGATGCGATGTATATCCCGGCAACCCTGTCGTTGGAATACGACCTTTCCTCTCGCTGGACAGCAGGCGTATTCGGCAGATACAGCTATCTGCCTCTCAACAAGGACTTGACTCCTAAGGGAATGTACAGTGCAGGAGTGGTTCTTCGCTTCAACTTCGTCAGCAAGGTGATGCCAAGCAATAAGGCTCGCTATTATCGTGCCTTGAGCGAGCAAGCAGAGATGAAGGCGGCATACGAGCAACAGCTGCAAGACAAACTGCGTGAGAACGAAAGTCTTGCAAGTCAATTGAGTGCCAGCAAGAAAGACAATGCTGAGTTGAAGGCAATGCTCGACGACTGCGAGAAGTCCAAGAAATTGACCTCTTATGATGTCTATTTCACATTAAACAAGTCCAACATCACAACCCAAGAGAAGATTCGCCTGAGAAACTTCATCCAGCGATTGAAAGAACAAGGCAACTACAAGTTGACTATCATCGGCGAGGCTTCATCTGATGGTCCTTCTTCTAAGAACTACAAGCTTAGCGAGGAACGCCTCAACAATGTGGTGGATTACTTAAGGAAGCGAGGCATAGAGGACTTCTCCATCAAGTTGGAGAAAGCCATTGGCGACAGCAACGACTGTCCTAAGGAGGAGTGCCGCAGAGTGCAGATTACTGTAGAGTAAGACAAAAGATAAAACTTTCTTTTAGCCGTCATGGGAATCGAGATGATGTCCTATGGCGGCTTTTTGTGCAGAAAAAGTTGGTTTTATTTGTTGGTTTGGAGAATAAATGCTATTTTTGCAACTGCATCCGAGTCATTACCGATGAGGAGGCACGTTTCATTCATCTCATTTAAAAAAAACAAGCAAGAATATGAATCTATTCAAGAAGCACCTTTGGCTTTTTGCCACCGCCCTTTTGGCGACATCTGCCCTTATGTCGGCAAGCACTATCCAGGCACAGACCCCACGTGAGGATTTCAAGCGAGACATCACGCTCTCGGCTAGCAACTACGTAGCTTATCGTGGTCCACAGAAGCAACTTACTCCTGCCCCCAAGGGATATAAGCCATTCTATCTGAGCCACTATGGTCGCCATGGCTCTCGCTATATGATAGGCAAGGCGGCATACGATGTGCCGTACTTCTCATTGTTGAAGGCGAAACAAGAAGGCAAGTTGACACCCAAGGGCGAGGAAACCTTGCGTAAGGTAGCCTTGATACGTGAGGATGCCAAGGGAAGGGATGGCGAACTGACACCTCTAGGCGCTTTGCAGCACCAAGGTATCACCCAGCGAATGATGGAACGATTTCCAGAGATTTTCGCAGGCAAGACCAACGTAGAGGCTCGCAGTACAGTGGTTATCCGTTGCATCCTCTCCATGGAGAATGGTCTGCAGCAGTTGCTTCGTATGAATCCTCAGCTCCATATCTTCCATGATGCCAGCTATCATGATATGTTCTACATGAACCAATCAGACAAGCGTCTGGATAGTTTGAAAAACTGCATCGGGCGAAAGGTGGTGCAAGAGGAGTTGACGAGCAAACATGACAACTATAAGCGTGTGATGGAGGAACTCTTCAACGATCCTGTATGGGTGAAGCAGAACGTCAACCAGCGTGACCTCAACCACAAACTCTATGAGATGGCGGGTGCTATCCAGGGTACGGAACTCAGAGGAAAGGTTTCCCTTTACGACCTTTTCACTCAAGATGAACTGTATGACAACTGGGTGGTGAGCAACTCATGGTGGCAGATGTCGTACGGCAATTCACCTTACACGGGCAATGTGCAGCCTTATTCCCAGCGCAATCTCTTGCGTGACATCATTGAGAAGGCGGACAGTTGTATAGTACTTCCTCATCCTGGTGCCACTTTGAGATATGGTCATGATACGATGGTGACTCCTCTTACTTGTCTCCTCAACCTGAATGGATATGGAGCGGAAATTAAGGACCCTGAAAAGATTGCCACACAGTGGTTCGACTACAAGATTACGCCAATGGCAACTAATCTCCAGTTTGTGTTCTACCGCAAGGCAAAGAGCGATGACATCTTGGTGAAGGTCTTGTTGAATGAGGATGAGGCTACACTTCCTATCCAGAGTGATGTCGCTCCATACTATCATTGGAATGACTTCAAGGCATATTGTCAGGAGAAACTTGCTTCCTTTGACGATATTTAATCGCCTTTCTTCCGTAAGAGATACCTTAGGAATACTTTCATCTCGCCCTACCTGTCGAATGAGAGTAAGGGGGTGACGTGCAGCATCACGTTCTGATATTACTTTAGTAAAAGAAGCGATGTAAGTCTCCGAAATCCTTAATATAAGTTCTCGTAGAGACTAATATAACTCTTTGAGAAATATAGCTTCGTTAATCGCACATCAGCTGTTGTGCGCTCGCATCACGGCTGATGTGCACATGTCCAGCAGCTGATGTGCAAGCGTAACACAGGTGCTGTAAGATGAGTTGTAACATGAAATTCACTTTTTTGTTCTTATATCTATGCTAAGAATCATCCCATCAGTAAAAGTTATATAGCAAAGAGTAACGTAGGCTAGAAGGCAGTTGGGAAAATTGCTGCGTAGAGTGAAGACTATTGATTAAAACTAAATGATACTCTATTACCATGAACTCGTTTTGGGCTATATAGAAAATCCCCCGGTACATCGTTTGGGTACCGGGGGATGTTAATATTTATATGTGTCTAGGAAAAACTTAGGAGTCTTGGCTTACTGGATGGTCACTTTCTCTCTGATGTCCTCCGAGGATGCTCCGAAGAGCAATTCTATCTTCCCTAGTTGGTTATTGAAGCATTGCTGGGTCTCGTCCCAATAGGAAAGGTCGCGCTTGTTGATGTGCAATTTGATAGTCTTCGTCTCACCGGAAGGAATGGCGATTCGCTCGAATCCACAGAGTTTCTTCTTGGGCATCTCTACTTGAGCCTCTGGGAAACTGGCATATACCTGTACCACTTCGTCGCCATCTCGTTCACCATCATTCTTCACCTTGACAGATACGAGGTATCCATTCTTGTCTTTCTTTTCCACTTGGGCGTCGGAATAACTGAAATGACTGTAACTCAGACCATAGCCAAAAGGATAGAGCACTGGCTTCTGCTGGTATATGTAGGTCCTGCCGTGGCGAATGTCGTAATCCATGATGTGTGGCAAGTCGAGGATGTCTTTCACCCAGGTTTGTGTTGTCCTTCCTGCTGGATTCACCTTGCCCAAGATGACGTCGGAAAGGGCTGAGCCTTGCTCCTCGCTGCAATGGGTGAGGTGGATGATGGCGGGTAGGTGTTCTTGGCTCCAGTTGATGGTGTATGGAAAACTGCTGACCAATACCAGGGCTGTGTTCTTGTTGATGGCATAGAGTTGGCGTAGCAAGTCCTCGTCTGGCAGTTGCAGCGACTTCCTATCTACAGCTTCTCTTCCATCGCTAGGCACGGGACAGAAAAACCAGTCGGGCTTGGTACCATAGGGATGGTTGCCCGTACAAACCAGCACGACATCTGCTTCTTTAGTCAATAGCTCAGCCTTTCCACAGGTGTTGTCTTTAGCGTAAAGCACTTCTATGCCTGTGTTTTTCAGTGCCTCCTTCATACCTTCCAGGATTGTGACGGCATGGCTAGCTGTTCCGCTATACCAGTCGTAGATGATTTGATTGGCATAAGGACCGATAAGGGCTATCTTCTTGATGTGCTTGACATCCAGAGGAAGAAGACCTTGGTTCTTGAGCAAGACGATGGACTTGGCGGTTACCTCCTTGGCGAGTTCTCTAGCTTCCGGTAGGTCGAATGGGGCAGTGAGCGTGGAGTCTTGTCCTATCGCTAGATATGGGTTCTTGGAATCCTTGCCATCCAGCAAACCTAGTTTGAGTGCCACCAGCAGGTTTCCCTTGATAGCCTCGTTGATGTCTTGTTCGGATACCAATCCTTCGTCCAATGCAGCTTGGATGTCGGTCTTGTATCTATCTAGAAATTGTCCGACGGAAGCTTTGACTACCGCAGCTGCTCCTTCCTTGCGGGTCGGAAAAGCGTGGTGAGCAGAGATGAGGAGACTCAGTCCACCACCGTCGGTGCAGATGATACCATTGTTGCCCCATTGCTTTCTGGCTATCTCCTTAAGACACGGATTGATGCACATCGGCGTGCCGTTCCAAGCGTTGTAAGATGCCATGAATGCACGGCTTCCTCCTTCTACGATACCTTTGTAGAAGGGGTAGGAGTAGTATTCACGGAACAAGCGGTTGTCGAAGTTGCTGGAGGAAGAGTCACGTCCATCCTCATTGCTGTTGGCGAGGAAATGCTTCATCAGCGATGCCGCCTTCCAGTATTTCGGATGGTCGCCTTGTATGCCTTTCGTCATGGCGACAGACAGTTCGCTTGTCAGGTATGCATCCTCACCAAAACTTTCCTCTGTCCTTCCCCAACGAGGATCGCGAGCCAAGTCGGCGTTTGGCGCATAGAGTACCAAGCCACGACGTTTGCTCTTTTGGGTGTTGAAGTAGTATCTGGCTTCTTCTGCCATCTGATTGCCCACCTTTCTAATGCACTCTCTATCCCAGGTTTCGCCCAGTCCGTAGGCTTGTGGAAACATTGTGGTAAATCGGTCGTCGGGCACTTCCTTGCCATCCACGGTTTTCTTTCCATTGTTGAATGCCGGTCCGCCAAGGGCTAGTCCGTGCAGTCCTTCCATACTTCCACAGTCGGGAATCCCTAGGCGAGGAACGCCGAGATTGGTGGAGAGCAGATTGATTTTCTCTTCCAGTGTCAGTTCTTGGAGAAGGAGTTCGATTCGTTTGTTGTCTGGCAACTTCGTGTTTTGGAAACGGTACGATGCTGCCTGGATAAAACTACTTGTTGTAAAAAGCAAGCTGATGATGATTGCTATTTTCTTCATGGGTTATAGTTAATAGATTGTGAATTCAATAATTAGCTGCAAATTTACGAAATATAATCAGCGAAAGCTCTATTCGACTTTATTATTATATTTTGTTAACGAATAGAAAAATAGTATTCAAGAAAAAAGTAGTATCTTTGCACCCACTAATCAGACGGGGTGACCTAAGGAAAGGCACCAGATGAAGATTCGGAACTCGGTTCTGCTCTTTATCTGGTGCCTTTTTCTGTTTGTGATACGTGGTGTCGTTAGTATATTGATGTGTAACTTTATAAACCAAATGTAAGATATGAAAGATAATAGAGACGCTTTGGATTTCGGCACGATGAACGTGCCTCGCTTGTTTGTCAAACTGTTTGTCCCAACGTTGATGGGACTCATTTTCTCTGCCATTCTCAACTTGGCGGATGGCATCTTCGTGGGCAAGGGAGTGGGCAGTGATGCCTTGGCTTCGGTGAATGTGGCAGCCCCTATCTTCTTGGTATCTACAGGCATCGCATTGCTCTTTGCCACGGGTGTGAGCATCGTGGCGGCTGTGCATCTGGCGCAGGGTAAGAAGAAGGCGGCGAGCATCAATGTTACCCAAGCATTCACGGTATCGGCCTTCATCTTGCTATTGTTCTCGTTGGCGATATTCTTCTTTCCTTCGCAGTTGTGCTATCTCTTTGGAGGTACGGGGCGATTGGAGCCTTACGTGGTGACTTATCTCAGAGTGGTGAGTCCAGTCCCGGTGCTTACGGCGTTGATGATGGTGGGTATGTTTGTTATCCGTCTCGATGGCTCGCCGAAATATGCGATGATGTGCAATGTGCTCTCCTCGTTGTTGAATATCGCTCTCGACTGGTATTTTGTCTTTCCGCTCCACATGGGTATCTTCGGTGCTGCCATCGCCACGAGTATTTCAGAGGCTGTTGCTGTGATTGGTACCTTATTCTATATGGCATTTCTCTCCCGAAATGTACATTGGTATAAGCCGAAGTTCACTTCTACTAGCATCCGTCTGACGCTGCGTAATGTGTGGTATATGACGAAATTGGGTATGTCCGCCTTTATCGGAGAGACGGCAATAGTTTGTATGCTGATTGTAGGCAACTTCGTGTTTATCAAGTATCTGCATGAGGATGGCGTGGCGGCATATAGCGTGGCGTGCTATCTCTTCCCTTTGGTATTCATGTTTGGCAACAGTATCGCCCAGAGTTCCCTGCCTATCGTGAGTTACAACTATGGTCGGAAGAATGAGGAGCGCATCCGCAAGGCTTTCCGCCTGACGGTGGGCTTGGCGGTGGTGTTGGGATTGCTCATCACGGTATTCTGCTTGATGGAGTCGGATACGCTCATATCGCTCTTCCTCGATGAGGGAACGGTAGCATATCAGATAGGTTGCAAGGGTTTCCCATACTTCACGCTTGGCTTCCTCTTCTTCACGCTTAATGTGGTGTTCATCGGTTTCTATCAGAGTATCGAACTGGCAAAGCGTGCCACGCTGTGGATGTTGCTCCGTGGTATCATCTTCGTCATCCCAAGCTTCATCCTTCTTCCGATGATGCTAGGTGATAAGGGTCTATGGCTTGCCGTTCCCTTGTCGGAGATGCTGACATTTGTGGTGATATTGCTGAGCTTGGTGAGGGATAGAGTGAAGACATCAAAATGAGCTAAAATGAGGAATTTATCTACGTAAACCATGCCTTGCTCTATGATGTCGCTGAAGGTCTGTACTCCAGCAGGATAGATTCTGTCTCGTGCCCTTTATAATGTCTTTTTATTTAATTAAATACATGGCAAAGGTAATATAATTTATCCAATAACCCAAATTATTTATATAAAAATAATGGCAATGACAGAATCAATGTCGGTTTTTACAACAGATTCTGCTCCCATGAGTCATTGCTTTGAGGTGTCTTTCCTTCTGAAAAGGAAATATTTTAGTATATCTTTCCTTTTTGGAAGGAAATAATTGGAGATTTCTTTCCTTTTTAGAAGGAAAGTTTGTAACTTTGCGGTCAAAATCGCATATTCATGCTACGTTATTAAACTATACATTAAAAAAAGACGATATGAAACTACGCAGTACATTTCAATCCATCATATCCTTGCATCAGCGGGAATTGCCGTTGGATTTGCAAGACAGAAAGATGCAACTTCCTTTGGATGGAGGGCGCATCGTAACCGTTACTGGCATACGTCGATGTGGAAAGTCTTCACTTTTGGGATTGACCATCAATCGTTTGCTCGAAGCTGGAGTGCCAAAGGAGCGAATCCTCTATGTCGGTTTTGATGATGAGCGTTTTCTCTCCATGACTCCAGATAACTTCGATGAACTCCTTCAAGCTTATCGAGAGATGTATCCTACTACTTCCCTCCAAGATGTGTATATGTTTTTTGACGAGATACAGTTGGTATCTGGTTGGGAACTCTTTGTGCTGAGGGTGTATAAGAATTATTGTAAGCATATCTTTATTACAGGTAGCACAGCCAAGATGCTTTCTGAGGAAATAGCTTCAGCTTTGCGTGGATGGCCAGATGAATATCGAGAGTATCCTTTGAGTTTTGAGGAGTATCTTAGTTTCAAGGAGATCGAGGCTGATAAGTATAGTGAGGAAGGTAAGGCGATGATGGCTTCCGCCTTTCGTGATTATTGCGATGAAGGAGGGTTCCCAGAGGTGGTTCGTGCCCAAACGAAATCGGAAAAGGTGAAGATTCTCCAGTCTTATTTCAACACGATGCTTTTCCGTGATATGATAGAGCATTATCATATTGGGGCTTCCGTCTCCGTAGTGAGGTACTTCTTGAAGCGAGTGATGAATAACCTCACGAAACCTACGAGTGTCAACAATATCTATAATGACTTGAAGTCGCAAGGGTTGAAGGTGGCCAAGGATTCTCTTTATCTTTGGCTCGACTATGCTTGCAACATCTTCTTGTTTCGCAAGGTGCAGCGATATACCAAGTCGATGGTGAAGCAAAGCAGTTCGCCAGCCAAGTATTATATGGCTGACATCGCCTTGCGCAATGCCGTGCTTCTGCCTGAGAGTGAGGATGCAGGCAAGGCTCTCGAAAACATCGTATATCTCAATTTGGAGCGGAGTTTGGGTGAGGAAGACCAAATTTCTTATTTCTATGAGCAGAAAGAATGTGACTTCGTGGTACAGCGAGGTGAACGAGTATCGGAATTGGTGCAAGTTTGCTGGACTTTGAATGAGGAGAATATGGAACGAGAGGTTGGAGGACTTTTGGCTGCATCTACCATAACAAATTGTAAGCAATGCAAAATCATCACATTCTGTCAGCAACAAACGATAGAACGAGAGGGAATCAGAATTGAGGTGTTGCCAATATGGGCGCAATGAACCCATGAAAAGGAAACTTTATCCACGGCGAAATCTTTCAAATGGTAAAATGAAAACGATTGCATTGAAATATCATGGACGAAAAGGATGGATATTGATTTTCTTTTTGTACCTTTGTCGCCAAATTTTAATAATAAAAAAGTAATGGCTACACTAACAATTTCGATTATCGTCGTTTTCGTGCTCGGCTATGCACTCATAGCTACCGAAAGCTTGACCAAGGTAAACAAGGCAGCTATCGCCTTGTTGATGCTCGTGGGCTGTTGGACCCTCTACATGGTGGATCCAATGCAATATCTCCAACTCATGCACCCTGATTATACCGGTGGTGCGGAAGGTATGATAGAGAAGGTGACTTCCATCATCCAGGAACATCTCGGTGATACCGCCACCACGCTCTTCTTCTTGATGGGAGCAATGACCATCGTGGAAATCGTGGATCAGAATGGTGGTTTCAACTGGGTTCGCAAGGTGATGAAGACCAAGTCGAAGAAGGCACTCCTTTGGCGCATTGCCTTCCTGACGTTCATTCTCTCAGCCATCCTCGACAACTTGACCACGAGTATCGTGATGATTATGATTTTGCGCAAACTCGTCACCGATCACAAGGATCGCATGGTCTATGCCTCGCTCGTCATCATCGCTGCCAACTCTGGTGGTGCCTTCTCGCCAATCGGCGACGTAACCACCATCATGCTTTGGAACAAGGGCTTGATTACGGCTGCTGGTGTTATCGCCGAAATCCTCATCCCATCTATCGTCTCTATGGTGATTCCTGCGCTCATTCTTCAGACCATGCTCAAGGGAGAGCTGGTGATGCCTGAGGTTTCTGCATCCAAGGAAGCAACAGTGAGCGACTTCACCGAAGGTCAGCGCAAGGCTGTGTTCTGGCTGGGTGTGGGCGGTTTGATTTTCGTTCCTATCTTCAAGAGCATCACCCACTTGCCTCCATTTGTTGGCATCCTCTTGGTGCTCGGCGTGTTGTGGACTGCCACTGAGGTGTTCTATCGTGGCTTGCATCGTGGACAGGATATGGAGGGCACTCAGAAGCGAGTAACCAAGTTGCTCTCTCGTGTGGATATGAGTACGATTCTCTTCTTCCTCGGTATCTTGATGGCAGTATCTTGCTTGGCTGAGGTGGGCGTGTTGACGGCTCTCGGACAGGGCTTGAACGAAGTATTCAATGGTAACCACTATCTCGTGACGGGTATCATCGGTGTGCTTTCCAGCATCGTGGATAATGTGCCATTGGTAGCAGGTTGCATGGGTATGTATCCTGTGGCTCCTACGGGCGACATGGCTGTGGATGGTATCTTCTGGCAGTTGTTGGCTTATTGTGCCGGTGTCGGTGGTTCGATGCTCATCATCGGTAGTGCCGCAGGTGTGGTAGTAATGGGCTTGGAGAAGATAACCTTCGGCTGGTATATGAAGCATATCTCCTGGATTGCCTTCGTGGGCTATCTCGCAGGTATCGTTTGCTACTGGTTCATCCGCACATTCTTGTATGCTATCTAAAGTATAAGTGTTTTCAGATGTAGGCTCCACACGCTAGAAAGGGCAAAAGCTTTCGCTTACGTGAAATAGTTTTTTTGAAGAAAAAGTCTCAAAGTCTCATTTCATTGAAAATTACGGCTTAAAGACTTGATAAATAATAAGATAAAAGAATGAGACTTCTCGGTTCTGATGCCGGGATGTCTCATTAATGTCTCATAGAATTCTCATTATTTCACTTTTTCTTTACGAGATACTTCATTCCATCTGCAAATCTCTTGTGTTTCAAGTCACTCATATTCGCCAGTTTTCTGCCGAATCCCATCAGACTGTTTACCTTGAGCGATGAACCAATCTGCTTCTTCAGATAGTCGAAAATCTCGGCGGCAGTCAGATACTCACCCTCTTTCTCATTCTCAACCAAATCAAAATAGAGCAGGAAATACTGATCTATCGGTTGAATTATTTCAAACTGGCTGTTGCTCTTCATGATTAGCTTCACCTGCTGCGCATCAAAATAACTCTTTTCGCCATTGCGCAAGGCAGAAAGTGCCTGGGCAAAAAACTGCTGGTAGTTCGGGCGAACACTTGTCTTTCATCGGACATGGTTCGGTGAAGCAATAGGTGATGAGGCTAGGTATGTTTCTGTACTCGAAAGCCTTTTTCAAAAGTTCCTTTTCATCCATAGTTGCTATGTTTTTAGTGAAAATTTCTATTATAACGAGAAAAAGGGAATTAATTGTTTGAAAACAGGATTTTTTTATGTGTTTTTGTAGCTTTTTTCTGCTTCTTATTAGCATTTTTATGATGCATATCCATTAAATTATGATACTTCTATGATACTTCTTTCTCTATTTTTAGAGAAGTCTCATTCGATAAAACCATCTGATTGTTAGATATATAACATTAGGTTTTATATAAATAATGAGACTTTGATACTTTTTTCGAGAAAAAATATTTGTACGTATGCGCGTGATGAACTCTTGACGGCTATTACTGTATCTGAAGGAGCATCTGGAGCTACGGTATCAACTGGTGCTACCTCTGCGTTACCTACCATTCTGCTTGATGCAAAAACGTAGCTTGCTGAAACCATAACCAATAGCTGCGATAGCGCAAAAACGAACTTCTTCATAATCTTATTTTTTTTAATTGTTACTATTTAATGTGTAACTACTCAGCACCCCTGTAGAAGTAATTACTCCGCATCCGTATGGGCATAAGTAGTAACAAGATAGTTTTGTCCTTTTCGTTTGACTTTTGGGGAATCTTGGAGAAGGAGGTTGCGAGTATTGTCGTTTTGGAAGATTTTCCTCGTTTTTCAATTAGTAATAGAAAGATTTGGTTGATTTTGCGAGCAAAACAAAAGTTGTGAATAAATAATTTGGTAAATACACTTAAAAAGTGTACCTTTGCCTTGTTAAAACAAAAAGCTATCCTATATGGAAATAAAAACAGAAAGCAACCAGATATATTCTCCGATAAGAGATAAATGGCTTGTGCTAAAGCCTGAGGAGGAAGTTCGCCAAAAATATGTTTGTCGTTTGGTGGATAGCTACGGCTATGGCATCAAACAAATGGGAGAAGAAGTAAAGGTGACAAACTCTCAACGCGGGCAAGGTGCTGCTCGTGCAGATATTGTTATTTGGCGAAATGAGGAGGATAAACGAAAAGGGAAGAATGCACTTATCGTAGTGGAGTGTAAGGCGGAAAATGTTACTATTCGCCAAGCTGACTATTTTCAAGGTTATAATTATGCAGCTTGGGCTGGTGCTAAGTTTTTTGTCACAACCAACTTGAAGGAAACTCGTATTTTTAAGGTGGTAGAGGATGCTATGCCTAAAAAGTTGGAGGAAATTGCTGATATTCCTTCTGCCGATATGGTGAACGATGACAAGAAAATCAAGGCTATGCTGCTGCAGACAAAAGCGTTTACTCGTGATGAGTTCTCCCGATTGCTTTTTAAGTGCCATAACATCATTCGTAATAATGATAAACTATCACCTGAAGCAGCTTTTGATGAGATAAGCAAGATTCTGTTCATCAAAATTAGAGACGAACGTACGAATTCTGGAACTCAAATTTTCTCAAAGGAAGAATTTTTGAAACAAAAGAAGATGTATGATGCCGTAAAGTCTAAAGAGTCACCTGATTATTATCAGTTTTTGTTTAATAAGACAAAGGAGGACTTTGCTAAAGACCATCTCTTTGATGAGAATGAAACTATCAAAATACGCGAGAATAGCTTTGAACAAATCGTGAAGGAATTACAAGTGTATAACTTGTCAACTACTTCTGATGATGTGAAAGGTATTGCCTTCGAGCAATTTTTGGGAAGAACGTTCCGTGGAGAGTTAGGGCAATTTTTCACGCCTCGTACTATTGTTGATTTTATGGTATCTGTACTTGACCCACAAGAAGGTGAGTATATTTGTGATCCTTGTTGCGGTAGTGGTGGATTCTTGATTCGTGCTTTCGAGTATGTTCGTGAACATATAGAGAATGAAGTGGAAGTAAGAAAAGAGGATGTGAAAAGGTCTTTGTTTACAGACGATTATTCAAAGCTACCAAAGAAAGAACAAGAGAAAATCGACCAAAAGGTAATAGATGCTTTCAGCAAGATGAACTATGAGTTGGACATCAATAATCCAATGGGGCGTTTGCGCTCCCTTTCTTTCGATTGTATCTATGGAACGGATGCCAATCCTCGTATGGCTCGAACAGCCAAGATGAATATGATTATGCACGGAGATGGTCATGGTGGGGTTCATCATCATGACGGCCTCTTGAATGTCAATGGCATTTGGGAAGGTCGCTTTGATGTTATCCTTACTAATCCTCCTTTTGGGGCAAGAATTGACAAGGAATTAAAGATTACAGAAGCCGATAGGTTTACTGATATAGAGAAAATCAAGGCTTATGAAAAAAAATATGGTAAGGAAAATTATGACAATGCGTTAAAGCAAGTCAATGATCATATAAATCAACCTATACTTGACCTGTTTCAAATAGGAAAGTTTAGTGGTCTTACCGAAGTCTTGTTTATAGAGCGTTGTTTGAATCTCCTAAAGCCTGGTGGCAGAATGGGTATTGTGCTCCCAGAAGGTGTATTGAACAATACAAACCTTCAAAAGGTGCGCGATTTTGTGGAGAGCAAGGCAAAGATATTGCTGATTGTGTCTATTCCGCAAGATGTATTTATGGCAGCAGGTGCTACAGTAAAGCCAAGTTTGTTGTTCTTCAAGAAATTCACAGAGAATGAGGCTGAGGAATACAATCGTATCTATATTCAAGTATCGCATGAGGTGGAAGCTAAGTACGATGAAGAAATGACAGATATAGATGCGAAGTTGGCAAAACGTGGCAAGGAGGCTTTGACAAAAGATGAAAAGAAAAGCCTTCGGTCTCGTAAGAAAGAGCTGACGGTTTTGATAGAGAACGAAATTAAAGCTTTAGTGAAAGAGAGATTTGACTACGTGATTCCTATAGCAGAGGTTCAGAAAGCTGGTATCAGTACTACTGGAGCTAAGATTGAAAACGAATTGGAACCGCTTGAAAAGGAGTTTACGGAATATCGAAAGGAAAACAAACTTTGGGAGAAGCATGTAAAGGCCACGAAATACAATGTTTCTGATGACGGAACCATGCTGCGTACAAGATTTATTGATGGTGTCGCTTGCGAACCAGAACCATTCTATAGATATTAAAGAGAAATGAGTGTAAATACTTTTAAATATATCCATTTTGCCCACTATAGGGACATTCCGAATTGGAGTGTCCAATATGTGGTTGAGGAGAAATTGGGCTTTACCAAGAAGTACCCAATGGCTAAGATTGGCTCGTTCTTGAAAAAAAGTAAGGTTCAGATTGAAATCCAAGATGACGCAGAATACAAGCAAGTTACTGTCAAGATAAACAATGGTGGCGTGATAGCAAGAAATGATGGACTGTTAAAGAAAGGCTCAGAAATAGGAACCAAGCGACAGACCGTAGTTCATGCAGGTCAATTTATTGTCTCCAAAATTGATGCTCGTAATGGTGCGTTTGGTGTAATTCCAAATGATTTGGAAGGGGCGATAGTTACAAACGATTTCCCTGTGTTTGATGTAGATTCTTCTAAGATTCTTCCTCAATTTATGGTGCTGATTTCTACAACTCCTCAGTTTGTAGGGTTTGCTCGTAAATGCAGTAGTGGTACAACTAATCGTAAGCGCATAGATATTGATGCTTTTCTACAACAAGTGATTCCTTTACCTTCGTTGGATGAACAGAAAGCTATATTGAAAGCTTATAATGAAGATCTTTTTGAGGCAAATCAATTGCTTGATGAAGCGATGGATAAAGAACAAAATATAAATCATTATTTAGATTCAATGTTGAAGTTCTCATGCAATAAAAGTTATATTCATAAAGGCTTGAACTTTGTTTCATTTAGAGATGCTAGTAGGTGGGATGTTCAGTATTATTCAACTCGGCGAAATGTCTTGTCCGCTTACGATGTGAAAACGATAGGACAGTGTCTTTCTGCATTTATGGCAGATGTAAACAAAGCTTCATTGAGGATAGAAACTTATAAGGAGCCTCAAAAGAATTTTGCATATATAGGAATGGAATCTGTTGAAAAAAATACAGGAGAATTATTGGGTTTACCAATAGTTAAAGGAATGCAGATAAAAAGCCAAACGGTTCGGATTCCAAAAGGCTTCTTCATTTATGGGAAGTTACGCCCATATTTAAATAAATATTGGGTGAATGAAACGGAAAGAGAAAACATAGTATGCTCATCTGAGTTTTTTTGTTTTAAGCCAAAAACAGATATAGATATAAAATACTTTAAGTATGTACTTTCTTCCTATATTATTCAGGATCAAATCTCTGAATTAGTTAGTGGAGCAAGGATGCCAAGATTAAATGAGGAATCTTTTAAGAATGTGGTGATTCCAATTCCACCACTCGGCATACAGAAACAGATAGCAGATGAAATCTCCAAACGAAAAGAAGTGATAAAATCAAATAAGATTATAGCGAAAAATATGGTGACTTCTGCCTTGGAGAATTTTGAACAAACAATATTTGATTAATTATGAGATTAAAGAAATTATATATAGAGCATTACAAGAACATTCATGGTGAATATTCTTTTGAGGGGAATCAAGGCTATATAGCATTGATTGGTTTGAATGGCTCAGGTAAGAGTAACTTGCTGGAGGCCATAAGCTTGGTGCTTGATACCATGTTTGGGCTTCAAGTCAAGACTCCTATTGGTAATTTCTGGATAGAGTATGAGATGGATGGAGAAACTTGCTTTTATGGTAATATCGACCAAGCTGGAAATGCTATAGAATTAGATTCGCAGCCTAAGATGCCTTCTATGCTTATCTCATGTTATAGTGGAGAAGATGACCGTTTGTGGAATTTCTGCTATAAGGATTATTATGTTCGTTTCTTTAATGCTGCCATTGGTGGAGGTGAATATAAGCCACAGAGCCTTTATGTAAACAAGTATTGTTGGAAGATAGCTTTTATCTCTTTACTCTTTAGTGAGAATGAAGAGGTAAAATCCTTTGTTAAGAATATCTTAAAAGTAGATGCTCAACAAGTGACCGTACAATTCACTCGTCGTGAGGAAAATAAGGCTAATAGCCATGATGCTTCTAATTGGTACGCTCGTATAGAAGAGAAATTTGGAAAGGAAAGAATTCCTATGGAGGTGTTGAAGTATGAGGACTTGATATGTAATTCGTATCCCAACTTAACACCAGATGCCCAGGTATTTTATTACCTTTATTTCCTTTGTATGCCTGAGCGAAATCTTAATTCTGGTATGCGAGCTGATAAGTTGATTGAAAATATAGACATACAGGTAAATGGCTATAATTTCGAAGACTTGAGCGAAGGTGAGAAGAAACTCATCCTCATCGAATGCATTACAAAAGTGTTGGGCGATAAAGATGCCCTTGTCTTATTTGATGAACCTGATGCGCATACTCATATAGCAATGAAGAAAGAACTCCTTAGAGTTATTTCTGAATTTGAAGGTCAAACGATAATGACAACTCATTCGCCAATGTTTTTGAATAAACGTTGGGATGGATACCATGTAGAAAATATTTATTATATGCATGATGGTATAGTTGAAACAGCAGATGGGCTAAAACATCTAAGCGATTTGACTGATGGAGCAATAGATTACTTTGAAGGTTCTTTTATCCTAAGTTCAAAGAATATTTTAGTGACGGAAGGACCTTATGACATTATGTATCTGAAGTATGCTATAGATATATTTGCACGAGAAGATACGAAATATGCAAAGTTAAATAATATAGCATTTATGCATGCAGGTGGAGCAAGTAATGCTGTTGCGATGTATAGGGAGACTTTGTATCCTATGATTTCTAAAATTGAGCATCTTGTATTCTTGTTTGATTATGATATGGAGGGATATAATGGAAAGGAGAAGCTGATGCTGCAAGTTTCTGCCAATTCTGACAATGTAACCACATCGTTGTTTTATCAAAATAATTATGGTGTGGTCAGGTCACAGAGACCTAAAGAGAAAGATCCAAATTCTTATATATTGGAAGATTTGTTTGATAGTGAATCTTATAAACCTATTATGGATAAAATTCATGTGGTATCTCACAAAGAAATACGCAATGTTAAATGGGAGGTAAAAGGAAGTAAACGTCCAAAAACAATACCGGAGGCAATAAAAGTTTATATAGAAGAAAACTATCTTTCTTTTGGTAAGGAATGGATAGAAGGCTTTAGACCAGTATTAGATAAATTAATACAATTGTTTAATTTGTAATTGATGGAAATTATGTTAAAAGAAAGAAACTTAAAAATAGCAGTGTTCTCTGCGTTGCTTGTTAGTTTGTTTATTGCATTCATCTTCAATTTGACATTGTCAGTTGGCGAAGGTACAGTTATGCCTCTTTCAAATGGTGATTGGTTGAATTTTTGGGGAAGTTATGTTGGTAGTGTTCTTGCTTTGGTTGTTGGCTTGATTGCAATATTTTATACAAATGCTAATTGTGAACAGACATTATTGCAGCAAAATAAAATATTGAATTATCAGCAAACGATAAAGGAACAAGAAGAAAGAAATGTGTGTTTGAAAAATAATCTGAATTTATTGAATTACGCAGAAATACAAGGAATAACAGCAAGTATCAATCAAAATGATTTAATATCTTCAAAAGAAAAAATAGTGAATAAGAAAGCTGAGATATATTCTTGTGATTTGCAGCTTCGATATGTCTATGGTTATGATCTTAATGAGCCTAGACCAAAAGAAGAGCAAACGTATAAGGCTTGTTGGGAACAATGTATTTCTGAGTTGTCTGTCCTTTTGGATAAGCAGTTGGAATTGGTTATGCGTATAGCTCAAAATCAATCTGATTTAAGTATGAAAAATGGAAACTCTCAGATAATATCTAATGCAGAGTCTCTCTTGAAACTTGGTGTGACTTTAGAACAAAAAATAGAATATGAAAATACTATTATGGGGGCAAAAAGTGAGATACTTCTTTTAGATAAAAGAATAAATGCTTATGTCTCAGATATAAATTTGATTTTGACGGCAATTAATATGAAGTCTGAAGAATTATTAAAAGACACCAAGAGGTTATTTGATTTATCTATTGTTGTTCAAAAAGCAAACAGAGAAAAATGTAAAATATAGGAGAAAATAATATGGACTTCGTTAAAATACAAGGTTATAAATCATTCAAGAAAATAGCGGTTTGCTTGCATCCAATCAATCTCTTGATAGGCGCAAATGGAGCTGGCAAAAGTAATTTCTTGTCACTATTCGAAATGTTGGGCAATCTCTATGAAAAGAGGCTGGCTTCATATGTAGCCCAAATGGGTGGAGTCAATAAGTTCTTTTATCAAGGTTTGAAGCAAACAGAGAAAATAGAAATAGAGATAGGACAGAAGTTAAATTCTTATGTTTTATCTTTGATGGAATCCGATGGAAAATTATTGATAGCTCATGAGAAATTGGGATATTCTTATTTTGGACAGTTGTCTACGGTAGATATAGGGAAGTATCAAGAAGAAGCTGGGTTAAAGGATTATGATGGAATGCGCAGGGGAGATTATATAAAAGGTTATATCTCCCAAATCCGAAAGTTTCACTTCCACGATACAGGTCGCCGTTCTCCATTTACGGCAGATAGCCATATCGTGAATGATGCTTATCGTATGTATGAGCATGGTGAAAATTTGGCGGCTATCCTCTATCGTATTCAGCGAGAGAAGCCTGTGGCTTATCGTCGCATCATCCGTGTCATTCAGAGTGTGGCTCCATATTTCTCGGACTTCTATTTCCAACCAACCGAAGCCGATATGGTGCGCTTGCAAT
>ENA-OWPL01000604-OWPL01000604.1-human-gut-metagenome-genome-assembly--contig:-NODE-604-length-24706-cov-3.262991_pt1 | contig 24706 bp, 28 predicted proteins | sample MGYA00248263_ERZ651844 | MGnify/ENA primary metagenome ERZ651844 (study PRJEB26924, sample SAMEA4378256) | human gut metagenome | biome: human gut; feature: human-associated habitat; material: faeces...
TATCAGGTTACCTGAAATAGTTGGAAGAGGATATAAGTCTTATTGGAACTTTAGAGGACGTTATGTTGCATGCAAAGGCTCACGTGCTTCTAAAAAATCGAAAACAACCGCATTGCGCATCATATACAACATGATGAAATACGATCAGTCGAATACTCTTGTTGTTCGTAAAACTTATCGAACGCTTAAAGATTCGTGCTTTACGGATTTAAAATGGGCCACAAAAAGGTTGGGAGTTGAGAACTTATGGGAATTCAAGTATTCACCTTTGGAAGCAACTTATCTTCCCACTGGACAGAAGATTCTTTTTAGAGGACTTGATGATCCATTAAAAGTAACATCTATTACTGTTGAGTATGGATATTTGTGTTGGGCATGGCTTGAAGAAGCCTATGAGATAACAAGTGAAAAAGACTTTGATACCCTAGATGAGTCAATTCGTGGTGAGTTACCACCACATCTTTGGAAACAGTGGATGATTACATTCAACCCTTGGAACGAACACCATTGGCTTAAAAAAAGATTCTTTGATGCAGAGAATGACCCTGACATATTAGCTATTACAACCAATTATAAGTGTAATGAATGGTTGGATGATGCCGATTTAAGGTTGTTTGAAAATATGAAGAAGAACAATCCTAGACGATATCAGGTGGCCGGATTAGGAAATTGGGGTATTGTTGATGGATTGGTTTATGAGAATTGGAAAGAGGAAGAATATACACTAGATCAAGTCGTTAACTGTGATTCTGTAGATGGTATTGACTTTGGGTATACGAATGACCCTGCTGCAGTTTTTATAGGTTTCATTGATACAGAACATAAAAAACTTTATGTTTGGGATGAGGTGTATAAAAAAGGCCTTTCCAACAAAAGGCTTTATGAGGAGATCGAAAGCTCACATTATCAAAAGAAGTCTTACACGGCAGACTGTGCAGAGCCTAAGTCGATTGATGAGCTAAGAGGGTATGGACTTCGTGTTGAGAAATCGCAAAAGGGAAAGGATTCCATTATGCATGGGATTCAATATATTCAAGATTTTGAAATTATCATTCATCCTAGATGTGTTAATTTCATAACCGAAATTGGTAACTATACATGGGATGAAGATAGATTAGGAAACAAAATAAATCGTCCAATTGATGATTTTAACCACTTAATGGATGCAATGCGATATGCAGTTGAAAAATACACATTTGGACGAGTTAAATTAAGGACATTTAAAGGAGGTATTTAATGAACGCATACATTATTAAACCGGATACGATATTTAATCTATCTGACTATAAAGACATCATTAATATTGAAGTGTTGAATGGATTGATAACAAGTCATAAGTCGTTAATCACAGACAGATATAAAAAGCTATATGATGCCTATATTGGAGATTATCCAATCTTGCATCAAGCCAACAAAGAAGCCTATAAACCCGATAACCGTGTGGTTGTCAACTTTGCAAAATACATTGTTGACACATTCAACGGTTTTTTTATTGGCGTTCCAATCAAAGTATCATCTAAGAAAAAAGAAATTGATGATTATATCAACTTGCTAGATAAATACAATGATCAGGACGACAACAATGCAGAACTATCTAAGATTTGTAGTGTTTTTGGAAAAGGATATGAATTGTATTTCAATGATGATTATGGAAATCTAGGGATTACCTATTTAGATCCAAGAGAAGGATTCATGGTTTATGATGAATCAACAGTTCAGAAGCCTAGATATTTCGTAACTTATCAGATTGTTGACGAGGTTATGCGTGGATATATCTACGACAAAACATATAAGTATGAGTTCAACGATAAAGGCGGTCTTCATGTGTTTGATGGTGTAGAGCATGGATTCAACGATATTCCGGCCACTGAATTTATTGAAAATGAAGAACGTATGTCTATTTTTGAATCAACATACAGTTTGATCAATGCCTATAACAAAGCAATGTCAGAAAAAGCAAATGATGTTGATTATTTCGCAGATGCCTATTTAAAAATCTTAGGTCCAAAATTAGAAGAGTCAGATTTGGTACACATTCGTGATAATCGAACAATTAACTTTGAGTCAATGGATGGAAGTGGTGATGGAATTGTAGTTGATTTCATGTCAAAGCCAAATGCAGATGCAACACAGGAAAATCTGATCAACAGATTAGAACGTTTAATCTTCCAAAACTCGATGGTGGCCAATATCAATGATGAGAACTTTGGAACGTCATCAGGTATTGCATTGAGATATAAGCTTCTTTCTATGTCAAACCTTGCAAAAGCGAAAGAGCGAAAGTTCACATCTGGAATGAACCGTAGATATCGAGTCTTATTTAGTAATGCGATCACACATCGTTCTGAGAATGACTGGCTTGAGGTTGAATACAAGTTTACACAAAATTATCCTGCAAACTTATTGGAAGAAGCACAGACTGCTGCACAATTATCAGGAATCGTGTCTCACGAAACTCAGTTGTCGCTTATCTCGGCAGTTGAAGATACGAATGCCGAAATGGAACGTATCAAAAAGGAAGATGAGAATGATATGGTAGAAACTGAAAACCAAATCTTCCAGAATAACGAGGATTCGCAAAACGATGAGCAGTAAAACATATTGGCGAGATCGTGAACTGGAATGGAAAAAGAAACGTTTAAAAGATGAAAAGCAATATGCGGATGAAATACAAGAAATATATGCAAATATGATGGATTCGGTTGAAAAGGAAATCGAATCCTTTTTTACTCGCTATGCCAATAAAGAAAACATCACTATGGCAGAAGCCAAAAAGAGAGTTTCTAACATAGATATCCAAGCATATCAAAGAAAAGCTAAGAAGTATGTAAAGGAAAAGAACTTTTCAGATGAAGCCAATGAACAGATGAGACTTTATAACTTAGCAATGAAAGTCAACCGATTGGAGCTTTTAAAAGCGAACATTGGATTAGAACTTGTGGCAGGCCATGACGAATTGAAGTCGTATACTGGTGATAAACTGGAAGGAGCCTATTTAGAAGAACTCAAACGTAATGCTTCTATCTTAGGTGATACAGTGATTGACAATGCGAAGATGGCCAAAACAGTAGCAGATTCATCTTTTAAGAACGCAACCTTTTCAGAACGAATTTGGGTCAATCAAGAACAGTTAAAAAACAGTTTATCCAGTGTTCTATCTAATGCATTAATCCAAGGCAAGAATCCAAGAGAATTCATTCCTCAGATTAGAAAGAAATTTGATGTATCAAGATGCAATGCGGAAAGATTGTTGCGAACAGAAATTGCACGAGTTCAAACACAAGCACAGGCAGAATCTTACGAAGCTAACGGAATAGATGAGTATGAATATATAGCCTGTAGCTTAAAAGATGTGTGCCCATTATGTAAAGAAATGGATGGCAAGGTCTTTAAACTTAAAGACATGGAAATAGGAGAAAATGCTCCACCTATGCATCCAAATTGTCATTGTGCGCTCGCACCTTATTCAGACCGCAAGGAGTATGAGAAGTGGCTAGATGGATTAGCAAACGGAGAGCATAGTTTAAGGTTTGACGAGTGGAAAGAATTAGAGGCTAAAACAAATAACTCTGGTGCATTAAATGGTGCTTGGAATAACGAAAATGACCCAAACTATAAAAAAAGAGACGAGATTGCAAAAGCACTGTACGCTCAAATTACAAATAGAAAAAAATCTTATGAAATAAAACAAGTAGCTAAAAATTCAGGTTTTACAGAGGAAGAGGTAAGTAATATATATGAACATGTGTTTATTCGCAAACATAAATTTAGAAGTGGAGAAATAAAAAAGTTTGACCCTGACTATTATATGGCACATTCTTGGCTTAGACTTAGACAGGGAAAGGATATTCAAAAACACGATATAACAATGTTAAATCATGAATTAGCTGAAGAGAAAGAAATGCAAGATAGCCTCGATGTTATATATGAAGATAGTCATGAAAGAGTCCAAAAAATATATAATTATCAAAAAGAATTGCTTGAGTATCTTAAGGACCATGATGTATAATTTCATATAGAAAGAGGTGGTAAAATGATTACATTTGAGCTATTAGAATATAAAAATGGCAGATATGTGTATTTGTTTTCACCTGACATAGACCCAAATGCAAAAGGAAAAGTTGCGATATACGATGATGGGAATCGCGAAGTGTTGGAACAGTCATCCGTTGATGTTAAGCAGTATTATGCAGGCCATGCTCTATGGGGTATTTCAGCAGGAGAAAAGGCAGGCACTGTTGCTTGGTGCTAAGACATTTATTAAAAAAAATTAGGTCACTCAAAACGAGTGGCCTTTTATTATGCAAGGGAGCGATATTATGTGATAAGAATTAAGATTAAACAGACAAAACGTGATTGCTTGATTGAAGTACATGGCCATGCGTATTACGCTCCGATAGGAAAAGATATCGTCTGCAGCGCTATCTCAGTACTATTTGCGACATTGGCCAATTCAATTGACATGACATCCGATGCATTTTGCAGATACGATAGTCCTGATGAGAATTACAAGACGTTGTATATCTCAGGACTAGACCTTGCTGGAGAATTAGCAATAAATTTCTTCAGAATTGGATGCAAAGGCACAGAAGAAGCATATCCTGAATGTGTGGAACTGAGAGATGTGTAATCACAAATATTTGGAGCGTGTCGAAAGACAATATTATGATCAATGGCTAGAGTGCATCGTTGAAGTACGAAATCAACGGTGCATTTTTTGTGGAAAAGCCAAGACTTATAAAGTCTACATATCCACATTACCAAACAAGACCAAGCATTCACGTCGTTAAACTGTATGGGTTATAGGCCAAGCATTTATGCCTTAAAAAGATATGGGAAATGACAAGCAAAGTCAGAAAAATAGGAGGAAATATATATGAAAAAATTCAATGACAGACTACCTTTTTGCTTACAACTTTTTGCAGATGAAACTTCAGGTGAAAATGAGGGTACAGAAACAAAAAATACTCAATCAACTGAAGGACAAGACAACCAAGAAAAAAACAAAGCATCTGAAAAAAAGTATTCAGATGAAGATTTGAATGCGATTCTTGACAAAAGGTTTGCACGTTGGAAAGCGGATCAAGAAAAAGAAAAAGCAGAAGCTAAGCGCTTAGCAGAAATGAATGCTCAAGAACGAGCAGAAGCAGAACGTGATAAAGTAAAAAAAGAGTTGGATGAATTGAAAGCAAAAAATGCGATTGCAGAAATGACAAATGAAGCACGCAAAATGTGCACAGAGCACAATATTAACGTTGGTGATGACCTTTTATCTGTTCTAGTTAATCAAGATGCAGATAAAACAAAGAAAGCGGTTGATGCATTCGTTAAGATGTTTGAATCTGAAGTAGAAAAAGCAGTTAAAGAAAAACTGAAAGGCAACGGTCCTAAACGTGGAGGTTCAAACAAAGGGGTAACTCGTGAATCAATCTTGAATATCACTGATCCGATGGAAAGACAACGCATGATTGCGGAAAACATGGATTTATTCCAGTAATAGAAAAAGGAGAACTAACATATGAAAAAAATTTATAAAGGTATGAACTTGCAAATGTTTGCAGCACCTACAGGATTAACAGGAACAGGCAACATCCAAGTTAGAGCACACGAAATTGATTTTGTTACTAGTTTTGGAAAGAACATCCAAGCTTTATTGGACGTATTAGGAATTATTCGTCCAATTCGTAAAGCAAACGGTTCTGTTTTGAAAACAAAGAAAGTAACAGGAACATTACAGGACGGACATGTAGCAGAAGGCGAATCAATTCCATTAAGCGAATACAAAGTTGAAGAAGAAGTGTTCGATACAATTCAAATCGAGAAATTCCGTAAAGCCGTTCCTATTGAAGCAATTGCAGAGAAAGGATATGAAGCTGCAGTATCTGATACTGACGAACAGTTCCGTATTGATTTGCAAGATAACATCACTGATCGCTTATATGCTCAATTAAATTCAGGTAGCTTAGTAGGACATGAAGCGACTTGGCAAATGGCTATCGCAATGGCAATCGGTAATGTTAAACACAAATTCCAACAAATGAAACGAAATACTACTGGTATTGTTGTATTCGTAAATACTTTGGATGCTTACCGCTATTTAGGAGAAGCTAATGTATCTATGCAGACTGCATTCGGTTTAACATACATTAAGAACTTCTTAGGAGCAGATATTGTATTTTTAACAGACCGAGTTGCAGAAAAAACAGTAGTGGCTACTCCAATGAACAACATCATTGCATATTATGTAGATCCAAGCGATTCTGAATTTGTTAAAGCAGGACTTTCATATACTACTGACAGTACTACTGGCTTCTTAGGATTCCATGTAGAAGGGAACTATGATCGTGCTATTTCTGATATGTTCGCTATCATGGGATTACGTTTAATGTGTGAATACCAAGATGCAATTGCACACTTTGCAGTAGGTGGTTCTGATACTCAGACATTGCGTAATTTAACATTAACGGCTTCTAAAGGTGAAGAAACAGGAACTACAAAAGTAGCAGTTGACGAACAGTTGCAATCTATGAATAACAAATTCAAATTCAAGGTAGGAGCTTCTGAAGAAACAGTGGCATATGGTACAGATGTAAAATCTTGGAAGAATTTCGAAGAAGGAGCAGATATCAAAGCAGCAGAATCTAATCATTGTACAGTAGTTGAATGTGACAGAAACTACAAAGCAGTATCAAAAGGCGATGTAGTTGTTGATTTAAAGGCGTAGGTGATTGAAGATGTCGACAACAACCGTATTAAATGATGTAAAACTGCTTCTTGGTTTGCAAACTGATGATGAAAAGCTAGATACCCATTGTAAGACTTACGGAAAGTCGACTAAAAGCGCTTCTGAGCGTAAAAATCATACCGGATGAACTAGAATATATCATTACCGAAGTGTCCATCAAACGCTTTAATAGGATTGGTTCTGAGGGTGTTCAAACACATTCAGTTGAAGGGGAGTCAATGTCATTTAATGATGATGACTTCTCTTCTTTCTCTTCTGAGATTCAATCCTGGAGAGATGAGCAAGCCAATCAAAATAAAGGAAAGGTTCGGTTCTTATGAGGTACGATAAGCCTATTTACTTTCAAAGGTATGTGCAAGGTTCTTATAACGAGAACACAGGCAACTATGAAGATGGTTCACCTGTAGAAGAAATGGTAATGGCTTCCATAATGGATACAAAAACACAAACTATGATGCAGGTATACGGACAAATCAAACAAGGAAGCCTTACTTGTCATATTCAGAATATCTATCAAAAGTCTTTTGATTATATTCGAATCGGTGCAAAGAGATACAAAGTTGATTACTCACGAAGACTCCGAACAAAGGAGTCTTTTATTCTGTCTGAGGTGCAATAAATGGCAAAAGTTGAAATAAGAGGATTAGATAAACTGCAGAAGAAGCTCAAAAAGAATTGTTCTTTGGAAGATGTGAAAACAGTTGTTTTGAAGAATGGAATGGATATGCAAAATAAAACTGTTAAAAATGCAGTATTTACAAAAGGGTATTCAACAGGCACTACGAAAAGAAGTATCAGAGGTGAAACACGTGATGGCGGATTCACATATGCAGAAGGACCATCTACACATTATGCACCTTATGTTGAATTTGGAACACGTTTTATGGATGCACAACCTTTTGTTAGGCCTGCGTTTAAACAACAAGTACCAATATTCAAGTCAGACATGAAAAAACTAGTTAAGTAGGTGATGCAATGGATTCACAACAAGAGTTATTCATTGCACTAAAAGTGCAATTAGAAAAAGCGTTAAAAAGTAAAGGCGTTAATGTATATGACACGTTTCTTCCAAGTGAAGGGACACCATATCCATATGTATACATTGGTTCAAGTCAACTAGTGGACGATTACGGAAATAAAACAATGATTCTAGGCACTATCACGCAGGTTGTGGATGTTTGGCACAACAATCCTAGGAAGCGTGGAGAATTGTCTGAAATTATGCAAACCATTAAGAAAGTGGCTAGACAAATCAACCACACAAACAACTTTGCTTTTATGATCCAAAATATCAACCAACGGATATTATCGGATTCAAGTACAGGAGCACCATTGATGCATGGTGTTCTAGAGTTGGATTTTAGAATTACAGGAGGAATAAAATAATGAAATTTGATTTACAAATGTTCGCAGAAGCAATGAAAGAATCAGTTGCAGGTAAACAGTTGATCTATCTTTTCAGAGTTGCAGAAGATTCAAAAAAAGAAGATGCTAGTGCAATTGCATTCCCAACAGAAAACGAACGAAACGTAACAAAAGATGCAGATACTACTGCTACAAAAGATGGAACTATTCGTACACCATCAGTGGCAGAAATTGAAATCACATCAACATCTGTTTTGGCAAAAGGTGATGCAATTATCGACAAATTAGAAAAAGCCATGTTGGCAGATAAGTTAGTCGAATGTTGGGAAGTAAACTTAGCAGAAGAAGGAACTGAAACAAATGTCGGCAAGTTTAAATCTAAATACTACCAAGGATATTTGACTGAATGCTCAATTTCATCAGAAGCAGAAGGAGTTGTTGAAGTTGATTTAACATTCGGGGCAAATGGAAATGGTGCAGATGGATATGCAACAGTAACTAAAGAGCAACAGGAAGTAGCATCTTACGTTTATAAGGATGTAACTAAAGAAACAGGAAACGTATAGAACATAGGGGCAGAGATTGCCCCTTTTATATTTGTATTTAGAAAGTGAGGACTTTGAATGAGTAAATACATGGAAATTGAAGTAAATGGTGAAACATATCAACTAGTAGCAGGGTTTGGATTTTTACATGAAGTCAATAAAAGAGTGACTGTAGATGTACCAAACACTAAAAACAAAAAAGAAGTAGGTTTGAAGTTTATGGTCGCAAGCATCATGGATGGAGATATTGATGCATTAGTCGATTGTATCTTCTGTATGAATATTGGGCAAACACCACGTTTAAATAAAGCATACATTGAAAGATATTTAGAAGATGTAGAAGATATCGACAAAGTTTTTGAGGACGTAATCAATTTTTTATCTCAAGCGAATGCGTGCAAGAAAGAAGTGAAATCACTGATGACGAGCATGCAGAAAGAAGAGAAAGAAGAGAAGAAATAGACGAAACATTTGATGAAATGTATGAGCGTGTCGCTTTGACTTGTTTTAGATATCTAGACTTCAAAAGTTTGGATCAGGTAAATAATCTTACCCCTCACGAATATCGCCTTTTAATGAAGGCCAAAGAGCTACAAATGGTGGATGATCAGTATTATCTGCATTTGCAAGCGTACCTAAATATGACTGCACAAGCTAAAAAGCAAGTGGGCAAGAAACAGAAAATGGTATACACGAAATTTAGCAAGTTCTTTGACTATCAGAAAGAGTTGGATCGTGTCATGGGAATAAAGAAACAAAGCAAGTTTGATAAGTTGGCAGAGTTCATAAATAAAAAGGAGGGATAACAATGGCAGAAAGTTTTAGTGTTGAAGCCATACTAACGGCAACCGATAAGAATATGACCTCAACCATGAACAAAGCTATAGGAGCGTGTCAGTCGTTTGGTGATAGAGTTAAATCTATCGTTGCAGGTGTCGGCATAACAAAAGCTATTGGCGCAACAATGAACGTTCTTAGCTCATCCATGGATGGTGCTATCACAAGATTTGATACCATGCAATCCTATCCAAAAGTTATGAAGTCTTTGGGGTTTTCAATTGAACAATCTCAAAAGAGTGTTGCAAAGTTAAATCAGTCAGTACAAGGCTTACCTACAAACTTGGCAGATGTTGTAACAACATCTAAGTCGTTGGCTGCCGTTACAAGTAATATAGATAAGGCAACTGATACTACAATTGCATTAAATCATGCGTTTTTAGCGAGCGGTTCAAGCTCAGAAGATGCATCACGTGGATTACAACAGTATTCACAGATGCTTGCTAAAGGTACAGTTGATATGCAATCATGGAGAACCTTACAAGAAACAATGGCACCAGCATTAACTAAAGTTGCAAAGAAACTAGGTATTACAAGTGGTAATGCAAATGAATTGTACGATGCATTACAGAATGGAACGATTACATTTGATCAGTTTAATGATGCAATGATTGAATGTGATACAGAAACAGGTGGCTTTGCAGAAACTGCATTAGAAGCATCTAAAGGTATTAAAACTTCTATGACTAACATCAAGAGTGCAGTACAAAACTTAGAACAAGGGTTCTTGTCTGCAATGAATAACATGTTGAAGTCAAAAGCCATGGGTGGATTAGTTGATAATCTAGAAAAGATTAAATCTAAAATCTATGACTTTAGAAATTCAATCATGGAATCCAAGGATGATGGTTTGACATGGGACTTTAAGCCTGGAGTCTTGGAGAATGTATCAAAAGCTATGGATTGGCTTGCAGATAGAGCAAACAATGCTAAAGCTATGGTCCAACAATTCTATGATGGATTTATGAAGACAGATGCAGTACAAAACGCTATTACATTGTTCGACAAAGTCAAAGATGCTATTGGAAATGTAATGGATAAGTTGCAAGACAGTAAAGTCTTTGAGCAGTTAGGACAAGACATTGGAAATATCATTGCAAAAGTAGAAGATGTAACTGGCAAAATTGCAAATTTCATAGCAAATCTTAAAACGGAAGATGTTAAGAGATTTGCAAGTGCAGTCAAATTATTGGCAGGAGCATTTGTTGCGATCAAAGTCGGTAGCAAAGTATCTAGTATGATTAGTGGTGTCGTTGGCACGGCTAAAGGTGGATATTCAAAGTTAAAATCAATTATTGACAAAATCAGAGGATTAGGAGAAAAACCAACTCAAGAAATACCTGGACAATTACCACAAAATGGTACTCCAAGTGACGGTATTGGTGATGCAACAATGCGAACTGCTCAGAAAACATCTAAAGCTGCACAGATTATTAATTCTGCATTTGAAGGAATTTCAAATGTTATTACTTCGGTATGTGAAGGTGTAAAAGGAATTATAACAGGTCTAGGAGAAGCTATTAGTACTGCTTTTCAAGGTATCGGACAAGGCGTTAAATCGGCTTTGGAAGGAGTCGGAACAGTCATTGAATCGCTTGGTACTGCAATCAGTACGGTAGCACAAGGTATTGGACAAGGGTTAGCAACTGCATTTACAGGATTAGGAACTGCAATCGCAATGGTGCCACCAACTACATGGCTTGCGTTGGCAGCGGCTATTCTAGCAACTGGTGCTGCAATGGCATTGGTTGGATCACAAGGTGAAGGTTTACAAATGGTTCTTCAGGGTGTTGCAGATGTTGTTTCTGCGTTTGGACCTGTTATCAAAGAAGTATTTGAAGGTATCAGTGGTGTAATTACATCATTCGGTGAAACAGTAAGTGGAATCTTAAACTCAGTATCAGGAGTGATTGAATCTATTGGCCAATCGGCATTAAATGCTGGTAAAGGATTTAAAGAATTAGCTAAAGGTATTCAGATTATTACTGGTTTAAATTTGTTTGATATGGGAGCTAGCTTAGCTGCAGTAGCAACCGGAATAGGAGCTATATCTGCAGCTTCTGTAGGCATAGGGAGCGCTGGTACTCAGATGATGGCCCTTGTAACTGCTATTGGTATGGTAGGTACTACATTTGCCAGTACGTCAGCTACAGTGACAAACTCATGCAATAACATTATCAGTGCAATGTCTGCAGCAGAAGCTAGGGCTTCAACTTCAGGAACTGCAATGGGCACTAAGTTTACATCAGGACTTAAAGGAAGCTTATCAAAGAGTGTTTCAGTAGCACGATCTTCATGTACTAACATCATTAGCGCATTCAATGCGTGCCAGTCTAAATCTTATTACTGTGGTCAGATGATTGGTCAAGGATTGGCGAATGGTTTAAGAGCTAGTGAAGGTACTGTTAGAGCTGCGGCCGCTAGTTTAGCAGCAGCTGCAGATGCCGCAATTCGTGCAAAAGCTAAGATTGGCTCACCATCTAAAATTGCAGATAAAGATGGTATGTGGTGGGGTAAAGGATATCGCAATGGTATTTTAGGAATGGTTCCTCAGGTTAAAAAGGCTGCAGAGAAGTTATTATACCTTCCACTAATGAGCGCTCCTAAAATGACTTTTGGAGGTGTTGTGAGTGATATGAATGCAGAATACGATTACACTAGCAACGTTCAATTAACGGTTGAAACACCACTTTACATTAATGATCGTGAATTTGCACGTGCAACATATAGAGCAAATCAGAATGAGATTAACAGAAATGCAAAGCTTAATGAGAGATTGCGAGGTAACAGATAATGTATGCATTCGTAAATACAGTAAATAGTGGCATCGTCGGTACTAACCTACCGACAGAAGCCATGTCATATAATGGCGTATATTTAGAAAATGAAATAGATGGATATCGTACACTTTCTGTAACAGGACGTGAGTTGATGGAATCAGAAGTAAAACATACTGAAATTGATGGAATGGATGGTTCTTATTACAGATATAAAACAACTCCTGCAAGAACGATTACTGTTAAATATCAGTTGAGAGCAAGAGGAAACAGAGAATTTCGAGAAGCTTACAACAAGATGAATAAATTGTTGAGTGGCGAGCAAGTAAAAGTCATTTTTAATGATGAAAGCGACAAGTATTTCATTGGAACTAAGACATCTAACACACAAGTTGATGGCGGAAGTAATAACGTAATCGGTGAAATCGAAATCTATTGCTCAGACCCTAGGAAATATTCAACTGCAGAAAAAGAGTTCACTGCAACGGATGGAGTGTTAAACATTGTCAATGAAGGAACTGTACCTGTAAGTATTGATTATGAGGTTCAGACAACATCTGAAACCGGATATATTGGTATCGTATCAACTGAAGGAGTGATGCAGTATGGAAAGATTGAAGAATTAGATGGCGAAACATATCAGAACAGTGAATGTTTAGCTACAATCGATAGTTTTTATAATTGTGCAGATGATAAAAGTGGAACGGATATAATGCATCCACAGTACGGCGCTAATGGAACTTGTGCTAAAAAAAGTTGGTTTGGTCAAAACTTTCTAGGCTTTGGAACAGTCGGAACAAAAAAGGGGAATGCTAGTGGTGGATTAAGAACGCTAGTAATACCTGCAGATTCAAATGGAGATTCAAGTGGTGCACAGAACTTCTATTGTTATTTTCATTTGTTGTTTTATGCAGGACTTATGGGTCAGACTGGTGAAATGTGCATCAACTTCTTGACTGCAGATAACAAATTGATTTGTGGATGTAACTTTTATAAAACAGATACAGTCGGAAATACAGGTCACTATGAAATATGGGCGAATGGCAAGATGTTGAGAAATTGGAACTATACTACTTCTCATTTACAATCTCAAAATCCGTGGTATTGGAATTGGGGACATTGCGATATCTTGAAAGAAGGCGGAAATATCCGCTTCTTCTATTACGGAGGATATTACAATTATTACATTCCAGAGATTTCAAATATGAAGTGTGCCAAGATTCAAGTTGCTTTCAAACAATGGGGTAATCGAGGTGGAAATCAATTGATGTCTATGATGGGATTTGATGTAATCAATTATTTCAAAAATAATGTATCAAAATGGAGAAACATCCCCAACAGATATCCTAATGGTACAAAAATCACGATTGATGGCAAGTCATCTCATGTTTATGTGAATGGTATGGCTAGACCTCAAGATGAGGTGCTAGGAACTAAGTATTTTAAAGCACCAGTAGGAACTACAGAGATAAAGACTACGTGCTCAAGCTGGTCAAAATCGAAGCCGACAGTGAAAGCTAGAATAAGGGAGGCATGGTTATAATGGAAAATATAAGAATCGCAGTATTAACTCCTTATGACAAAGTTCTAACGTTTCTAGACAACACAGTAACTAGTTGTATGCATTATTTTGATGAAACATTGCATACATACTTGAAAGGCTCAGCATATACATTTGAATTCACTACATTGACTGCACATGATGATGCAGCCTTTTTAGTTGAAGGAAATAAACTGAGCTTTACAAGAAAAAACAAAGGCTACTACTTAACTATCATGAACGTTGAAAAGGGCGGTGATACAACAACTGTTACCGCCTATGGTCTTTGTCTTGAGTTAACAAACGAATATGTAGATGCATATAAAGCTCCTAGAGCTATGTCATTTGCGGAATATGTAAATGCGTATGGATTTGAGCAATCGTTTGTGATTGGAAAAAATGAAGTATCAGATAAACGTATTACACACGAATGGACTGGCAGTGATACAGTGCTTGCAAGATTGTATTCAATCGCAAATGTATTTGATGCAGAGCTAGAGTTTGTTACTCAATTAAATGATGATTACTCGTTGAAGAATGTTGTGTTGAATATTTACAGAGCGCATTCAGATTCCGCTCAAGGAATGGGAAGTGATAAACGCAGTACGATCTTAAGATATCCTAATGATGTTTACGGAATCACTAAAACAAGTGATATTACAGAGTTGTATACAGGTATCAGACCTACGGGTAATAATGGGTTACAACTTAACTCGATTAGTGGCCGTGTTGTAAAAGATTCAAATGGAAATGTTTTGTATAAAGTTCAAGGTAACAATATACTTGCACCTCAATCTAGAGATAGATTTCCTTCAACATTGCTTACAAATCATTCAAACGATATGTATGCAGTGCTAGTGTGGTCTTATGAAACAGACAGTGTAGAAACCTTATATGGTCAAGCTTTGGCTCAATTGAAAAAGAATTGTGTTCCTAAAGTTACATACGATGTAGATGCATATATTGATGCAGATATCGGTGATACGTTTACTATCGAAGATGCAGAGTATAGTCCTACATTGTATTTAGAAGCACGAATTACAGAACAAGAGATTTGTTTCACGGATTCCGAGAAGTGCAAGACTATTTTTGACAACTTTGAAGAAAAACAATCGCAGATTAGTTCGGCTCTTATTTCAGAAATGAACAAGATGATTGAGTTAAAAAAAAGTTTATGAAGGTTCGATTGTATCTTCAAATGGGGTTCTTTTTAAAAATGATTCAGATTCAACTAAATTGACTGCATTGGTAAAGGATGATGGTGTTGATATTACATCTAAGTATTCAATTATTTGGTACAAAGACGATGTGCAAATATCAACAAATCAAACTATCACAATTAGTGCATCAGACCTATCAGAAAAGGCTGTATATCGATTTAAAGCAATGAGTGGTGAAATACTTAAAGCAAGTGCAGAAGTCACTGTAATGCGATTGCAAGATGGTCAGAATGGAACAAGTGCATATGTACATATTGCCTATGCCAACAGTTCAGATGGTCGTGTTGATTTCAGTTTGACAGATTCAAATCGTAAATTTATTGGTCAGTATTCTGATAGTAAGCAATATGGTTCAGAAGACCCAACTAAATACCGATGGAGTGCAATTAAGGGCGAAGATGGTCAGTCATTTGTGAGTGCCGAAGAGCAGTTCTATTATTCGACTTCTCAAACCGAATTAATTGGTGGTGAGTGGTTTGTTGGTAATGTGGTTTATCAAAGTGATAAATTTCTTTGGAAAAGATGGAAATGTACGTATGCTAATCCTAGTGAAATCAAGTATACGAAAGCTATTTTTGACAACACTTGGAATGAAATTGATGCGAAAATCAGTGAGATTCACACTCAAGTGTCTCAAGCAAATGTGCAATCAAAAGAAGCAGTTGAAAAAGCAACACAAGCTCAGACAGATGCAAGTAAAGCAAATGAATTGGCAAATACCGCTAACACTCAATCAAGCGAGGCTAAGCAACTAGCACAAGATGCGAATACTAGCACTGGTAAAGCACAAGAACAGATTGATGCGATTAAAGGAGATATCACTGATTCAAAGCAACAGATTCAAGATGCAGTTGATAAGGCAAACACAAACGCAAATGAAATCGGTACAATAAAAGAAACGTACGCTACAAAAGTTGATTTAACTACTGAATCAAAAACAATTCATGCAGATGTTACAACAGAAATTGAAAAGAAAGTCGGTGAATTATCGACTACTGTATCAGAAACTTATGCTTCTAAGAGTGATTTAACAAGCATTGAAGGTAGTTTAAATACCAAGATTAAACAAAATGCCGATTCAATCACAACTCAAGCAAGTTCAATTGAAAAGTTGCAATCAGATACAACTAAAGCTCAGAAAGATATTATTGATGCAACAAAGAAAGCAACGGATGCTCAAGCTCAAGCGGATAAAGCGTTAGGTAATGCTCAAAGTGCTCAAACTCTAGCAGATGAAGCAAAGAAAAAAGCAGATAGTGCTCAAACTAACTTAGACAATGCTAATAAAGAATTGGCAGATGCAAAAGCTAATCTAGAATCAGTGACTGGTAGAGTTGATGCGACTGAGAGTGAAATTACAAAAGCTCAAACACGTTTAACAAACGCAGAATCTGCAGTACAGAAAGCTCAGTCTGATGCAACTAAGGCTCAAGGCAACGCAACTACGGCAATCAATAATGCAAAGGCAGCTCAAGGAGCGGCGGATGATGCAAAGCAGAAAGCAGAACAAGCTCAGAAAGATTTAGCAGATTTAACGAATAAAGTAACTTCAAATACAACGGCAATTGAGCAGAATGCAAAAGCTATTAAATTACAAGCTACTTCGGTAACTGAAATAAAAGGGGTTGCCAATACTGCAAACAGTAATGCATCAAGCGCATTGAATAAAGCTAATAGCTTAACTGATAGAGCCGATAAAGGTGAGTTTGATGGACGAGGTGTTGCAAGTACAACTGTTGAATATCAAGCATCTACATCTGGAACTATTGTGCCTACTGGAACGTGGTCTGCTACGATTCCTACTGTTGCTCAAGGTTCATATTTATGGACTAAGACTACAACTAACTATACAAGCGGAAATCCTACAATTGGATATTCTGTAGCTCGTATGGGTGTAAACGGTGCTAAGGGTGACAAAGGCGAAATCGGACAAACAGGACCTCAAGGGCCACAAGGAGTTAAGGGCGAGACAGGTTCACAGGGTCCTCAAGGACTAAAAGGAGATACTGGTCCTAAAGGTGCTGATGGTAAATCACCAACTGTGTCTGTTAGCAAAAGTGGAAACACTACAACTATTACTGTAAATAACCCTGATGGTACAAAAACAAGTCAAACTGTAAAAGATGGAACTAATGGAACTCCTGGTAAAGATGGAGCTACAGGAAAAACTACATATTTTCATGTAAAGTATTCAAATGATGGTGGTAAAACATTTACTTCTAATTCAGGAGAGACTGTAGGGGATTATATTGGTACTTATACAGATTTTGTTGAGGCCGACTCTAATTCTGTTTCAAGTTATACATGGGCCAAAATAAAAGGAGCTCAAGGAGATAGAGGAGCCACTGGTGCCACAGGAGAACGTGGACCGCAAGGACCTTAGGGATTGAAAGGTGATAAAGGAGCAACAGGGGCTCAAGGCCCTACTGGTGCGACTGGTACTGGTGTAGCTAGTATGACACAACAGTATTACATGAGCGACTCGAAAACTACTCAAACCGGTGGCTCATGGGTTGAATCAATGCCTACGTGGTCAAATGGTAAATATTTATGGACTAGGTATAAAGTGGTTTATAAGAATCCTGCTTCAACAGTTTATACCACTCCTGTATGTAATAGTTCATGGGAAGCAGTCAATGAAGAACGTACAGAACGACAATCTGCCATTGAGACAAAAGCGAATGAAATTACTGCGAAAGTTAGCGAAATTTACGTATCAAATTCGGCTTTGAATCATTATAAAGAAGAAGTATCTACTCAGTTTAGCCAAACTAAGAGCGATTTTACGTGGTCAATTAATCGAAGCGTGACCGATGCTAAAAATGAAATGAATGGTCAAATCAGCAGTGTGAATGGTAGATTGGATGGTTTAAAACAAACCACAGACAACGTAAACAGTTATATGTCTTTTGATAACGATGCATTGACTTTAGGTAAATCAGACAGTGCATTTAAAACTAAAATCACAAACCAAGAATGGTCGATTCAAAAGAATGGTGCAAAGGTAACATATATAAACGACCAAACAATGTACATTACAGATGGTCAATTTACGCAGTCTTTAAAAGTAGGTGCATTTGGTTTTGTACCAAGAGCTAATGGCTCATTGGACTTCAAGAAAGTAGGGTGATTAAATGGCAGAATTTAGTGGTGGAATACAAATTGGTAGTGGTCAGTGGGATAAATACTCGTTAATATTACGAATCAATGAAATATCTTATTCTGTTGAAAACAACACATCATATGTAGAGTGGTGGGTTGGTATTCGATCTAATACGCAGTACCATACACACAATGGAATTCCAGAAACATTTAAAGTATCCGTGAATGGTACTCAAGTGTTAAACCAAAGCTTTACACCTAATGTGCCGGTAAATACGCTTGTTGGTGTAAAAAGTGGAACTGTAACTATTTCACATGATGCAGATGGTTCAAAAACAATTTCGGCAAGTGCATCTTTCAGCGGAAGTAACTCTGGATATTATGCACCTATTACTGGTTCTTGCAGTGGTACTGTTAAATTGACAACTATTCCAAGAGCTTCAAGTATATCTATTGATAGCCCTAGCATTGAATGTGGTAAAACTATAAATATTAATGGCTCGAGTGCTTCAAAAAACTTTACACATAAAATCTACGCAACATGGAATGGTAAAACAAGTGAATTAACAACGATAAGTGGGACATTAACACCCACTTTTTCTTATACGATTCCTACCGCATGGGAAAAGGACTTACCTAATTCGATAAGCGGAATTGCTACATTTACATTAGAAACATTCAGTGGTTCAACTTCGGTTGGCTCAAAATCAGTAAATGCAACAATTAAAGTAAGAAGTGGAGTCGTTCCTAGTGTTGGAACGGTCTCGATATCTGATACAAATTCAATCTGCGTAGGAATAGGTCAACATGTTCAAAGTCAATCAAGATTAAAGTTCTCAATTGCTACAAGTGGTAGTCAAGGCTCAACTGTTACATCTGTATCAACTAAATTTGAAGGACAAACATATAATGATAGTTCATTTACTACAGGTACTGTACAGGGAAGTGGCAAGTTGTCGTACACAATCACAGTTACAGATTCACGTGGTCGAACTTCATCTAAGAGTGGTTCGGTCACTGTATCTGCATACAGTCCCCCAAGCTTAACGAATGTAACTGCAAAACGTGCTAACTCAAGTTATGCGATTGATGAGGCAAGTGGTACATATGCTTTATTACACTTCAAAGTTGGATTTACTAGTTTAAGCAATAAGAATGTAACATCATTCTATATTCAATATCGAGCAAGTGGTGCTAGTTCATGGACGAAAATAAATTCGTGGGATAACAACTACACGCTTGAACAAGATTACAAAGCAGGTAATTTATTCACATCTGCAACAAGTTCCTATGAGGTTGCGTTCGGCGTTAAGGATAAGTTCATGAGTGATTATTCATGGCAAATATTTACTGTAGCTCCTGCTTACTCATTGATAAACTTTGGTAAAGATGGAAGATCATTGACGCTCTTTGGTCAAGACGCTAATCAAAAAGATACATTAACTGTACTAGGTGATATTGTAGCTCCTATTTTCTTAAATAAGATATTCCCAGTTGGCGCAGTCTATATCACATACGATAAAAAGAACCCTGGAACATTCCTAGGCGGGACATGGGAACAGTTTGGACAAGGTAGAACATTAGTCGGTGAAGGCACTGGAAATGATGGTAGTACAAGTATGTCTTTTACTACTGATTCGAGCGGTGGTGAATATAAGCACAAACTGCTAGAAACTGAAATGCCGAAACATCATCATAGTGTGAGATTGATGGTTAAAGGATATGCTGGTTGGGAGGAACGAACTATTGACAGTTTTGGAGTAATGATTGATAGAAGCACAAAAAACTATGTCACTCCAAATGAAAAGGTTAATGCCACAGATGCTTCTGCGTTTGTTTATACTGGTTGGGCAGGAGATAATGTGCATCATAATAACGTTCAACCCTACATAACCACGTTCTTTTGGCGAAGAACGCAATGATTATTTAATTCGTTTCCAAAAGTAAGTTACAATGGATGGCTGTAAATTATTATGTGCTTGGTTTCCTCCTGTGTTTGTTGTATTACTCATATAGCCACCATTAAACCATGAGTTATTTGATGCGGATTGAATATTTCCTTTTCCGTCAATCCAAGCGCAGTCATTAAATTTATGCGCATGATTAGGCATTTCTTGTATTGTTAGTTGGTGCTTGTATTCTCCGTATGTTTTTCCGGATGTAAATGACATACTTTTAATCGGTTATATAGGTATGTCATTTACAACCAATTCTGAAGGTGGTGAATACTATCATACGTTATCATATTCTGAAATGCCTGCTCACGCACACGAAGTTGGTATATGGGGTACGTCTGGCGTTTTAACAACTACTCCGTGGGAATTTATGGCCATTAATGGTTCGCATCATTCTGATGGTCAAAGTCACAATGTAAATAGTATTCATACAAATGGATCTGGTGGCAATATTCCACACAATAACGTGCAACCATATTTAGTTGTTTTCTTTTGGCGAATGGTAAAATAGCTACTTGATACGTCTCCAAAAGTAAGTTACCACGTAAGGTTGTACATTATCGTGTGGTTTGTTTCCGCCTGTTGGCCATGTTTGACCGTACCAATAATAATTAGTTCTATTAGCACGTTCAGTGGCTCTCGTAAAAGGTACATCACTATATGGATTACCATATAATGCAGTGGTTACATCAGTTTGTTGGTCTAAGATCCAATGCGTATGGCTCGGTAGCTCTTCACGTGTAAGTTTATGATAGTATTCACCACCGCTCGAATCAGTAGTAAAAGACATACATTTACTTGTAGTAATCGCAAAGTAATTCTACACATTTTCTTTTTAATTCCATTTGAGGATGAACGTAGATATTCATAGTGATCGAAACATTGGAATGGCCAAGTAATTCACTAAGTGATTTATAATCACAACCACATTCAATGCATCTTGTTGCAAATGTGTGTCTTAATGCATGGAATTTGAGGTGTGGAAGTTCAAGGTCTTTAAGTAGTCGATTGTAGTAAAGCCTGTATTTATTAGGCTCTATCGGTTTATCTCGATTCGTTAATACATAGTTATCTGCATCACCTTGAAGCAATATAGCATAATGCATTATCCAAGCGTTAAGAGGAATCATACGAGTGCTAGAACGTGATTTAGGCGGTGTTATTGAAAGATGACTACCGTCTTCTTTTGTGTATGTACGTATCATGGTTTTATCTATTTTTAACAATTTGGTTTGAATGTTTATATCAGACCATTTCAAAGCGCATAGTTCACCTATGCGTATTCCAGTGTGGATGCATAACAGGATTCCAAAGTTTTTGTAATTAATCTCAGATTGGAGGTGATTAATCAATGAGATTTGATTTTCTTTTTCAAAAATTTCTACCGCCGTAGGAGGATGGTATGGAAGTTGAATATCGATTTTAAATGGAAGTGTGAACTTCAGAATTTGAATAATGTCTTTGGCATATTTAAAAGAAATGCCACCTTTTCCATCTTTACGACCATTTTCAAGTTTTTGAAGAATAAACTCTTGCAGAATATCGTTATTCAATTCTTCAATTTTATATGTGCCAAGTGTTGGCAATACGTGATTATGAATCACATTACAATAATTTGTGTAAGTGCTGTATTTTAGATAGATTTTCTTTTCTTTTAACCAAGAATGTAATTTGTCAGAATATAGCATTTTTGTTTACCTCGCTTTTTTTATATTAATAGGAGGATTTTAAATGGTTAAAACACATGAAATCAATTTAAATACTAAATTATGGAATTTTTTCCAAGAACACGATTTTATTATTCTTGATTTGACTGATGAGCAAATCAATGAACAAGATTATGTGTTATTTAAACAAGTATCGTTAGACGAAGGAAAAGAAATGGATACTGGTTTATTTAGAATGACACAGATTCGCAGCATCACTACTAACGATGGATTCAAAGAAGGCTATGTGATGTTAAATGTAACTAAATTATAGGAGGAAAGTTATGGAGTTAAATGAAACAGTAGAGTTGATGAACTCTGCAGATTACAAAGACAGATTCAAAGGCGAGTATTTTCAAGTAAAGATTCGTCACGACAAATTGAAAGCTATGTGCGAAAAATGGGATGAAGGAAAGTTGAATTTCAAACCGACTTGTCCAAGAGAAATCTATGATCTTCAATTAGATGCCATGAAAAGATATATGGACATCCTTGTTATTCGTACAAAGATTGAAAATGTTGAGTTGATCTAGGAGGTAACTGTATATGAATTTTGCATCTGCATTTATATCTATGACACGTGGCCACAAGGTGGCACGTAGTCATTGGACTGGATATTGGCATATCGTAGATGGAATCATCATGATCCACACAAAAGATGGTGTTGATTTCAAATTAACAGATTCAGACGATATCGTGTATACAATCAGCAATTGTGCATGTGATGACTGGCACATTGTGGATAATTATGGAGTTAGTAAGGAGAGATAGAGATATGGAACAATTAAAAAATGTTAAGTGGTGGAATGCAGCTTGCACACGCTGCTTAAAAACAATGTGTCAAACTGCAATCGCGATGATTGGAACATCACAATTGATGGAACAGGTGGATATTAAAGTTGTGGTATCAAGCACTGCTTTGGCAGGAATCTTATCGCTTTTGACATCTTTGGCCGGCTTACCAGAAGTTGAAACAACGAAAGAAAATTAATTCGGTGGTCTGCAATGGATGAAATTATAATTGCAGTCCGCCAATTCTTATTGGTATGCGGAGCAGTCATCACTATCGGTGGCGCTTGGAAGGTTTACAAAGATTTTAAAAAGCCGAATGACGACTTAAAAGAAACAGTTAGAAGGCATGAAGAATGGTTGAAACGCGATAATGAACGAATCAAGTCAATCGAAACATTATTGATTGCTCAGGAAGGTATCAAAGCAGAACTAAATAAGCATTCTCAACTTTTGTCTGAACACGAGCAAAGGCTTGAGGCTGATAAAGAGCGGGGCGATCTGATGTTAAAAGCGAACATGGCCATTCTTGACGGAATGTTATCTGAAGATGATAAAGAAAGCCTGAAGGCTACGCGAAAGGAAATTCAAGACTTTTTAGTCGAAAAAAATTAGGAGGCAAAATTTATGGAAGAAAAAGAAGTAAAATTTGAAGAATTATCAGAAGAAGCTCAATTAGAGCTATCAAATGGCAAAGAAGAAGGTGAAGAAGAATGTCATATTCAAGCTTAACTAATAAATATATTCCTGCTAGTGCAGATAACTATATGTGTGGTCGTGGTGGTTACAAGGTATGTAAAATCACACCTCATCATATGGCTTGCGAATGGACTGCAGAACGATGCGCTCAGTCGTTCCAAGTAAGCGGACGTAATGCGAGTGCAAACTATTGCATCGGTTCAGATGGTACGATTGTTTCAAATGTTGACGAAGAAAACAGAGCGTGGACATCATCAAACTACTACAACGATTGCCAATCAATTACAATTGAAATTGCTAATGATAATACAGATACGTGGACAATCTCACCAAAAGCTTGGAACGCATTAGTAAATCTATGTGTGGATGTATGTAAACGATATGGATTCAGATTAAATTATACTGGTGACTCAACTGGTAGTTTAACAGAGCATAGAATGTTCGCAGCAACATCTTGCCCAGGTCCTTATTTACATTCGAAAATGCCTCAATTAGCACAAGAAGTAAATGCTAGATTAGATGGTCAAACTGTAGCACCAAGTGCTCCAAGTACTCCAAACACTCCAAGTGGAGAGAAGTATTCAGTCGGTATACCTATCTGCACAAATACATTAAGCGTTAACTGCTACGGAACTTCTAAAATCTTAAAAGGGGATTGGAACGGTTCAATTGGTAGAGTAATCAAAGGTGCTAAATATCCATATCGTGTTGATCGTAATGGAGTAGCTATTGGATGGACAAATGACACTGGTATTGATACTGACCCTCATACACCAGTAGGAGCAACAAAATCAAGTAGTGAAGCTATCGACCAAATCTTGCACGAAGGCAGCTATGTTACTTCTGTACATATGAAAATTGGCAATCAAGGATTGAAGAAAATTGGCGATGACTTATGTTGCTATTTATCAAAACTAGGTGGTTGGTTTCCAATTCGTTTGGTAGATAAAGTACCAAACTCAGATGGATACAATGACAATGTATTGCATACTACAAATGCAGTAGTCTATGTATCTAGAATCAGAGTCGATGCAGTGAATGTTCAAAAGAATATTGTTAAAATTGGCGGTATTTGGGTTGACCCAACACCATTAACAGAAATTGCATAAATATAATGAAGCCTACGTGTAATGCGTAGGTTCTTTTTTATGACTTGAATTTGACTTATTATTTTTTAAAAGTATTAAAAAGTAATATTTTATATGAAACACATACCTTTATATAAAGTATAAATCATATGCATAAACAAGGCATACATCTACGAAAAATTTACTAACTAAGCAAAATCCCCTTTTATATAAAGGGGATTTAATAATTTTATGTTGTATTATATTAATTAGGTCCTAAAAATTTGAAATTGCGTTCAAAATCGTAAGCGCCAAGTAATATGCTGGATTGAAAATCATTTCAAAAAAATCGACAATTA
>ENA-OWPL01000613-OWPL01000613.1-human-gut-metagenome-genome-assembly--contig:-NODE-613-length-24529-cov-9.156738_pt1 | contig 24529 bp, 29 predicted proteins | sample MGYA00248263_ERZ651844 | MGnify/ENA primary metagenome ERZ651844 (study PRJEB26924, sample SAMEA4378256) | human gut metagenome | biome: human gut; feature: human-associated habitat; material: faeces...
ATTAAGTACTTCGCTGAGAACTGCTAATCACAGCTCTACGCTCAAAAGTGCTTGATTTGTCTGCCGGAGTTTGTCTTGTTCAACTACGAACAAGCCTGATCTGGTACGATAAGCTTATCTAGCAATTTTTCACCCTTTCTTTTGTGGTCCGCCATGAAGGAAAGGGTGTTTTTTTATGTGTTTGAAAGATCTCCGTGATGAATTTATCTATGACTGTGAATGCCGCCATCTGGCTAAAGGCTCCCTGCGCAATTATAAGGCTGCGACCCGGTTTTTGCTGGAATATCTGGAGCTGAAGCAGATCACCGAGCTGGAAGACGTCCGTCCCCGCCATATCCGGGACCTGATGAAGGAGAAGCAGGACGCGGGCAGCACGTCCCGCTATATCAACGATCTGCTCAAGGTGTGGCGCACATGGTTCAACTATCTGGTCAATGAGGGCTATCTGGAGGAGCGGGACAATCCGGCCAAAAAGGTAAAGTGCCTCCGCCAGCCCCGGACGATTATCGATACCTTTACAGCGGCTGAGATGAAGCGGATGATCCAGTTCTACGACGGCAAGGACTTTCTGGACGTGCGGAATAAGACCATCATCATGCTGCTGTTTGATACCGGGATGCGCTGCAACGAAATGATCCTGATGGAGCCGGAGGACATCAAGCAGGACTATATTCTGGTCAAGCACGGCAAGGGCAGCAAGGAACGGGTCGTGCCAAAATCGCCCGCGCTCTCCAAGCAGCTCGTCAAGTACTGCACGCTCCGGGATGGCTACCTGAAGGAGCACCCTACCCGCTATAAGAATCTCTTTCCCAGCAAAAACGGCAAGCCCATGACCGATGAAGCCGTGGCACGGATATTGAAACACGCAGCAAAAGAGGTGGGGGTCTCGTCCTCGGTGCGTGTCAGCCCTCATACCTGCCGCCACACCTTCGCACAGATGCAGCTGAAAAACGGTCTGGATCTGTACAGTGTCTCTCGCCTGATGGGGCACGTCAATATCATGATCACCCAGCGCTACCTGTTGGGCATCAAGGATAAGGACATCGTGGATCGCGGTACCCAGACCAGCCCCCTGATGAACCTGTAAAAACTGAATCGTACACTTCAAGAGTAGTCCCGCCGGGTGGTGGGGCTGCTTTTTTGATAGACGGGCATAAAAATACCCCCATTGCTCTGCGGAAAGAGTAACGGAGGTGTAAGATCAGTCGATTTCTTGGTCTAAAAGGTTGAGGAGTTCGATGGAACTGGGGGTGGCGTATTGATCGTTGAAGCTATCTATAAAGACAAGATTCGCAAGAGCCTGATTCAACTGATAGACGGCCTTATTATTGGAATGCTTCAGTAGGAAGATGAATTGACGCCGCAGATCCCCGTCAAACTGATGAGCCCTTATGGTAAGCAGAAGTTTTACGGTGACTTCCTTCCCGAGAGCGTTTAGCCGGTCGAAATTGCACAAAGTATCGTATCTTTTGTCACCTATATCAAACGGAATAGAATTCTCCGTTTCAGTGTTGTTAGGAAGATGATCGTCGGAATCTCGTGAATTTTCGGATTCGTATTCGGGTGGGCGGTGCGTGGAGAGGGTTCTGTTGCTGCATGGAGAATAATGGTTGCCCAAAACCTCGGTTAAGGAGAGATCTCCCGATTCCAGTAGAGTTCCAATGGGTACGTCAAGAGAGCGTGCAATGTCTTCCAGCAGACCGAGATCGAACCGATCGGTGTTGCGATTCACCATATTATACAAGGTGGTATAGGGGATGCCGACCATGCGGCTGAGTTCTTTGATGGAAATCCTCTTGGCCTCTGCAATCGTCTTGATGTTCTGGCCGATGCGCATTTCGAAACACTCCTTTCTAATAGATGTTTATATAATACTACGAAATTCTAAATTGTCAATGTCGGCAAAAAGAAAAAATGAATAAAAACCAAGAGCAAGAACTGACGATGCTGATAAATTCTTATTTTAGGTAGTCGCCTTTGAAAAAATTCTTGACATTGGTATTCAATGGGAGTATACTTACGCTGCGTGGATGACCGATATGGGAGTCTCGCAAGGGTCCATTTCGGACCAACTTTTTAAGAAAGGGGATGCCATCATGGGGAGAGGGCTGAATCTGTACCCGAGGACGAGGTAGCAAGGTGTTGCCTCCGCAAGGACTACACGGGATGTGCTGCTGCAGCTAAAATCCCATAGACCTGATAGGTGATTGGCTGGACTGATTCCCGGGTCACTGAAGGCAGACGGTTAGATCGTCTCAAAATATAATAAATCAAGGAGGGAGCACAGGATGGATAGCTCGTAGAGCCTGGGCCGTGTACCGCCTGAAAAAACAATGGTAAAAAGTAATGGAGGTATGTTATGCTAAAGATTTTTGACAACTACTATCTGGACGCGAGCAGTGCGTGCTATATGTTGAAAAAGGCGCATACGAAGGCCGACGGCGGGGTAGAGTACGATATTTGTACCTATCATGCAAGGCTGGAGGATGCGCTGGCAGAAGCTGTAAGGCGCACCATGCGTGAGGGAGTTGCCAGCGGAGAGCTGAAGGAGTGGGAGCAGGTGCGCGCCGAACTTCAGAGTTTGGAGCGCGAGGCGCGGGGATTGCTGCAGTCCGTCTGCCCGGCGGATAAGGCTTTTGCCCCGGATCTGAAGAACAATCAAAACAACAAATGTGCATAATGAAAGGGGAACTGATATGATCGAACTGTACTTCAATGATGCAAGCCTTCTGCCTGAGAACCGTGAAGAGAGGCAGTACGCAGAGGCAACGCTCAACAACATTCTGGCCGGAAAAACGGCCGACACGGAGATGTGCATCCTGCCCTGCTTTTACGACGCTCCACTGCACAAGGGGCTGCTGTACCATCTGGACGACGGTACAACGCTACGGATCAGACCTATCCTGAATGAGGCGGGAGAGCCGGAACTGCTCATCAGATGCGTTACGGAGGAGACCGTCGAGGAGATGTACCAGAGGGTCTCGAATTACGATTTTGATGAGCCATGTGCTGGTAATGTGCCATCGTAAACAAAAATGCCAAAGATATGAAGGGAAGGCGCTTGACAAAAATCTACGGTAAAGGTGGGCAACAGCTATCGGATCTTCCGTGAAGGGCTGATGGAATGGCTCGAGGCGCAGAAGGTCAATAATGCGCCGGAGGTGTGAAACCGCTTCAGCGGGGAAAATCGTTTGCAGAGGGCTTTATAATGCGGCTGGCGGACAGACCGGATAACCCGGAAAACACGATAATCAGCGTTGAGCCGTGGCTGAACAAGGACGGCGCACCGCAGCTAAAGATGACTGTTTACCAGGCTGCCGGCAGTGCACAGCGCGCCCAAGCAAATGAGCAGGCTGTGGAATGGGCAGGACGTCCAGAGGCAGTGTTATGCTAAAAAAGGAGAATAAAATGAGCTTTTTAGAAGATGTATTTCAGACCGCTGACGAAATCAAGCAGAGTCAGGAGAAGTTCAAAAGTGCTACGGAGGCAAGCTTTCATCAGCTGGATGTGCTTGTTCGACCGTATTTGGGTGAAGCACAGAACGAGACACTATCTGAAATTCTGGAAGGGCTGGTCGCGTCCGTTGCCGAGAGTTCCTTCGAAATTGGCTATAGCAGCGCCATGCAGACGTTTGCAGAAGCGGCGGCAGCACTCGAGGCAGGATCCTATGCGCAACAGTAAAACAAAAACCGCCTTACCTGTTGGCGCAGGCAAAGCGGTGATGGTGACGGGAATATATATTTGTCGTTAAAGTTCCCGCCCCTATAATAGCACAAAACGAAGTGTTTGACCAGAGGTTTTTTCTGGTCAGGCGCTGACAAACCGGTGCATGGTCTGGCAAGATGGCTGGGCTGTGCGCCTTATATTTTATTATAGAGGAAGTGTAACATATGAAAACGAAACTGCCCTTTGACGGCTTCTACTTGAAGCTTTTGGATGAACAGAACGGAACCCACGAATATGAGGAATATCTACGCAGCTGCAAGGAGAACCCATTGACCGAGGAAGAGCAGCGGGAATGGACAGAAAGCGCCCGTGCAGCGATTGCAGAGCTGGAACAATTGAACGCAGAGCCGGAGCCCACCAGACAGGCAGCAGAGGCGGAAGCAGATAAAGTGACAGAGGTAGAAGTGGTGCCTGCAGAAGCGATCGTGCCATTGGGACAGACAGGAGAGGACGCCCCGGCGGAGAAGGAGCGGTGGGCGTATGCTTCAGAATTGATCGGTGATGCGTTCCAGCATTGGGGGAACGGAAGAGTCCTTCTGGATATGGGAACCGGACGTGGCAAGAACGAATTTATCATTAAAAAGCTGGTGAGCTGGCGCGTTGATGAGATGCTGAAAAAAACGACCATAGGCCGGGTTCTATGCCTCTGCCCGCTAAATACCCTTCACGCCGAGATGCTCCAACGCAGAACGGAAGCCGCTATTGCCGAGGTCGATGGTGAGCCAATGGAAATAGCAATGACTAATGATGCGTTCTACGAGAACATGCTAGAGGTCCGGACCTATCAGAATATTGAGACGAAATACAGGAATGATCCTGCGTCGCTGAAAAAGTATCTGACGGGGTTCAAGTACATCGTTGCGGATGAATGTCACTATTTTACAGATTTTTCCTCTTATGGAATGAATACCTATTTGTCGCTGGAAGTGCTGCAAAAGGCTGAAGCCGACCATGTGGTTATCTATATGAGCGCAACGGGCGAGGAGACCTATAAGCTGCTGGAGGAGACCTCAAAGACTCCCGAAGACCGCATCTACAAACTGCCGCAAGATTACCAGCATATCAAGCAGAAATATTTCTATTCGAGGGAAAATCTGGTCATGATGCTAAAATGTCTCCCGGAAGACGAAAAGGCCGTTATCTTTGTATCATCTGGCGAAGACCTGCTCAAAATGAAGGAGATATTCGGCGATACAGCTGCCTATTATTGCTCCGAGAACAACCCGAAATACGGCAAAATGTTCAATAAGCTGACGGAATGTGTCAAGGACAGAGAACTCCAAAAAAGATATTTGTTCACCACAAAGGCGTTTGGCATAGGCACCGAGATCAAAGACCGCACTGTAAAACACCTGTATATTGACCAATGGAAGCCGACGGACATCATTCAGTCAACAGGTCGAAAGCGCCCACTTGATGTCGACGACACCTGCACGGTCTATTTTCGTGATTATGATGCGGATTGGTATTATGGTGACTTGAAGAAATTTAAGGCCATCGTGACAGAAGAACTGAAGCCAGCAGTGGCATATCTTGCGGGGGCGGAGGCATTTGAAGTGTTCCGAAACAGTGGAAAGCCCGATAGTATCAATAACAAAATAAGAAAGTGCAAGATTATGGAGTTCGATGATGCAAAAGGTGAATACCGCGTGAATCCGCTTGGTGTCCGGCAATTGAAGCGAGAATTGGAGCTGCTTAACGAAATGCTCGAAACGTCATATAAGCAGGTCTTTGCAAAGTATGCGCCGGTGTTAGCAGAGGAAACGGTGCCGTATTGCTTTGATTCGGTGGTGGACTGGATAAATGCACACTTGAATCAGCCGATGTTGAAGGAAGATATGTACGAAAGTATCAGGGCCTTGAAGGTGTTCAAAGAGTATAAAGGACGTCCGATGGGGCAAGACGCGTTAAATCGTAAACTTCAAATCTATGGTGTCAAGATTATTACAGTTCGAGAATTTAAGAGAAATGAGAACCGCAATAAAACATTATGGAAATTGATTCGGATCTGATATGATTTTGGCGCAAAAACTGTACTCGCTCTATATAGAATAGGTACAAAAAATGAGCCAAATTCAGACAACAGAATAGAGAACAAGAAAAAATAACAGACTTATGATATATTTATAATTTGAGATTCGTGAATACTTTGATATCTCACTCGCGAGCATCGAGCGTGCGAGATATTAAAGTGTTTACGAAAAAAGAGGAAAGAAGATGAGGGGGTGGGAGAAGAGGGAAACCCACCATTGATTCGATCATAGTGAAATATCTCAAATAGTTGAGAAAAACGTCTGCTGCAGTGTGATTCTGGCTGGTTTTGATGCCATTAAAAAGTATACCTTGAGAAGAATATATCGAGTTATCGTACAATACAAGGCCGTCTGCGCTGTGGATATCGTTTGATGACTGGATTTTGAGCTGCCAAAAGGGAGTCACATTCCACGACCACCCTGACCTCGTACCAAACAACACGCCCCTATCAAGACGAAAAAACACCCCACTGCTCGACATAGAGTAGCGGGGCGCTTGTTGTTGAGGAACCCTTATTTCAGAATAGAGAGATCGTCATAGCGGGCGACACCATTATAGAGCAGCTCGAGCATGGTCACGGCAGAGGGGCGACCATTCAACGGATAGCCAGCCAGCTCCTGAACACGCTCGGGGCAGAGATCCCATGCGACCTTGGATGCCCGGCGGATCGTGCTCTGAACTGCTTTTGGCTCGTACAGCTTCTTGTCGGCAATAGGCGTGTAGATTTCTTTTTCCACGGCTCGCAGGCGGTCTTCGTCCTCGGCAATCAGCGTCAGAGCTTGTGATAGAATAATGTAGGCGATCATGTTACGGGTGATCCCGACATAGCGCAGTACATCATTGATACGGGCGGATAAATCGGAAGTAACCATTTTGACATCATCCCTGTTACATATATTTGGACCAGTTTTATCCAGTTCGAAATAAATGTAACGTAAAATATGCCAAAACTGGCGAAAAGCGTCTAAATGCGTCATAAAGTGCCAAAATATGTCGCAAATGTATGGCAGTGGCGTACACCAGCAGGGGATAGGAGCACGGCAGCAGGGCGCTTGACTATGATATATACAGTCTATAAGAGCGTTGGTTGTGGGATGGGTGCTGTAGCGGCAGATCTCCATGACGCCGCGCAGATTGTAGCAAACAACTTCGCGCATCACCGTTCTTTTGCCCTCAACCGTCGACATTTTGACGACAGTTGAAAGTGGGTCGAGGCGGTCTTTGTTCCGCCGATAGAATCGCCATACACGACCCTGTACCAAACAGTACGCACCTGTCACGACATAGGTTCAGATGAGGTCGCTTAGACTGACTCCATTAAGAAAGGTGTGTCCAATTTTGGACAAACGCAGACGGTGCTCAAACATGTTATCCGTGACCACAAGTGGATACGCTCAAAAATGAGCTGTCCTCTATGTTCTATAAAACCAATAACTTTTGACCAAAAGTGGTTGAATGAAACTGTTCCCCCACAATTTCGGGGAGCCCCATAATCGAACCGCAAATCCGCCGGATGGGTGCGGTCTGATATTAAACGCAGCTCTTTAAGTACACTTCCTGACCGAATACCGTATAAAAAGAAGCCCTGCTACTCGTGTCTGAGCGGCAGAGCTCTGTTGCTGTTATAGGAAATGATGGTTGGTGTTAGCGTTCAATGATTTCTGTGGTAACTTTCGTTTGACCCTTGCCAAAAAGTCCGGCATAGCCAAAATCAGCCAAATCCTTGAGCTCCTGTGCTTTTTCTCGTGTTTCACGGTAATCTTCACGAAGCAGAGTATCTCCATTTTCATCATAGAATACCGTTTTGACAACGAATTTATTTTCAGCCATAAGCTTACCTCCTGCTGATGATAGAAGTGGTGACGATGGGTGCGATGTCTATTACCGCAGCTTTCTCATATATGCTTGGGACGTCCTTTTCTGGCTCTCGTAGAAGGTAACGCCGGTAACATCGTCCACGACCAGATCATCATAAGGAATGCCCTTTTTGTTCAGATGATCAATGAACCAGCGCTTTTTCAGATAGCACCACGGGGTTCTGCTGAGGTCGCCGTAACTCGATGCAGGCCGCTCACATGCGTTGTAGGTTTTGCCGCAGATGCTCCACCATTCTTTACGCACTCGTTCCCGCATTTGCAGAACCTCAGAGGTGCCATGAAGGCCATGCTCCTCACCATACTGATAATCTGCCTTCTTGATTTTTGCGTTCTGTCCCGCGCTGACTGCACCAGCTGCACCAAGACCCAACATGCCTAAAAATAACGAAAAAGCGCCTGCCATAATATTATCCTCCTGTATTTTGAAGTGTGTTTGCTTTGCTGTATCTGAAGTCTACCAAATGATGCATCCGATAAGATGGACTTACAAGTGTGCTGTTAAAAATATGGAGCGTTGTGGCTGCCGTCGCGCGGACTGATGGTTGACCGCACTATAGCAGGCAAAAAGTCTCCGGTAAGGCCTCCGGCGGCAGGGGACACCTCACTCGGCCAGCCCCAATAGATAATCGGTCGACACCTGATAGAATTGGGCAAGCTGGATCAGATGGGGGATCTCGGGGCATTTGTCGTGCTCCCATGCGTAGACTGCCCGGCGGCTCACACCCATGGTTCGTGCAAGCTCGGTCTGGGTATAGCCGTGCGTCAGGCGCAGATGCTGCAAACGTTCTGATATAATGGTCATAGCTGCTCTCCTTTATCGCAATTTTCAAAAATAGTGCCTATCAAAATAGCATATTTGCGATATGCAGTTTGCGGATGTTGCTTGTGCATTAAAAACGCAAACTGCTATAGATAATGGGCGTCCTCTCACAGCCCGGCGGATCTCTGTTTTACGGGTGCACTTTTAAAACCGGCACTACTCTCACTCGTGCCCTCGCTCTCTGTCTTGCTGTGATTAGTCAGCCTTCACGAACAGCTTCATGCAGTCTGCACAGATGACCCGCACTTCCTTGGTGCTCCGGATGATGGTACCGCACTTGGGGCATACCCACCGCCGGGTGCTGCTCTTTGCTTTGGGAGGCTTGGGAGCTCCGGTCTGACTGCTGCCGGGTGCCTTGCTGCCTGCTCCGGTGCCTGCCATATCCGACCATGCCAGCCGCTCGCCCATCTGGATATCCTGCCAGCCCTGAAAGATGATGAAGTCCAGCAGCTCTTCGGACGGGCTCGTGATGGTCCAGCCGTACTTTTCGTGGTGGTCGACGGTCAAGCCGTGTGCCTCGGCCTGCTCCTTAAAGCGCCGGTTGTGATAGACCCCGTTGTTGCTGGTGTCTTTGATACCGGTCTCCATGCAGTGCTCGTGCACCATCTCATGTAGCAGGGTGGAAGCGGTCTCCTCGATGGGACGGTCAAGGGTAGCCGACGAAATATTGATCTCGTACTTGTTCTCGCCGCCTGCCTGCCAGACCTTGGAACAGGTGATATGACCATAGGCGGACGGGGTCTTTTTCAGGCTGATGATGGGCTCGGGCAGCTTGCCTGCAAAGTAGTGCTTGTTGAGCTCGCGGAACATCTTTTCCAGCTGACCAGCAGCGCGGGAGGTTTTGACAGTCTGTTTCATGATTTTTCGAACCTTTCTCTTGATAAAAAAGGCCGGGACAGGTATAATATTGGTGTAGCCCGCCCCGGCGGGTGTTGTGGGCTCTGTACAGCGCAAACTTTGGTAGGGGAGCGCTGTATGGGGCTTTTCTTTTCAGGTAATGCTCAGGCGGATGTCGGTGACCGTTTTGCTGTACTGGTCGTATAGGTTGGGAGCTACGGCCTTGATGGCTTTGCTGTCGAGTCGGGTGCTGGAAAAATCGGACAGGCGGACTTTGTGGCAGCCTACTTCCAGATAATTGGTGGAGCGCTCAGCCAATGCCTCGCGGATCTGGATCTTCAGCTGTTCCTGCTCAGCCTGTGCGGCCTCGATCAGTTGGGCAGCCTCCTTGTACTGCTCGACAAGGGTCAGTAAAACGTTGATACTCATGTGTGTACCTCTCTTCAAATCGTTGGTGAATGGTCGGATGTGAGAACCGGTGTTCCCGATGGCATGAGTATACCAGTTAACTGGATGCGTGTCTATTGATATAATCGACAGCGTTAACTGGTTTCATCCAAGAGAAATTGTACGAAATGCCAATTAACTGGCATCTTGAAAATTTACTATAATAGGTGTATTTATGGCAACAAAAGAAGCACACAGCAAAGCAAACATAGAATATAATCGGCGACAGGATAACATCATGATTCGACCTTCCAAGGAGATGGGCGCAATAATCCGCCAGTCTGCTGCAGCCGAAAACATGAGTGTGCAGAGGTATGTTTTGCAGACCCTCTACGCAAGAACCGGCGCAACAGGGGGCGGGGTGGTTAAAAATCCGGAGACGGGCTCCCTTTCCTTAGAACGGAGGAGTTGTCTTATCTCCCCAGACCGGGAAAAAATTTTGCGGGACATTCTGCGGGATATCGTGCTGAACACAGCTCCAGGTGAACGAAATGCGCTTTCAGACCTGCTGGTGCAGATTATAAATGAGAGCATAGAGCAAAATGCGGACAGCGTTTATCAGACGGTGACGGATTCGTTGCTGTAAAATCAGCCTCTGTCTTTCACAGAAATGTGATCGGCGGGGGCCTTTTTAGCACAAAAAATAACCTGACCTATGCAAAAGAGCACAAACCAGGTGGTGCGCTGTATTGATGATTAATTATACCTATATATAATAGGGAAATCGGGGGAGAAAGTAAAAATTATATAGTATAATGCGATACGTCTAGTCTGAACCCATGACCAATGCAATGGTATGAACCATTTTTTTAGTGCGAAGGGATGCACTATTTAGCGGCTATCATTACATTGAAACTGCTATCTCACCTGACCGTGCTATCCAGCGTTATAGACAACTATATGACCACACATTTTTCTGCCAGTGATTTCATCTGGGATTTTCAGGCGAAACTGGGCAATGTGTGGAAAAGATTAGGTTGAGTCGAAATTTTTTCTAAAACATAGATAGATACAATTCCTCGGATTTCTATTGATTCCCAGATATAACCATGATAGAATAATAAGAGAATTCAGACGGCCACGTAGAAGAACTGGTATCCTCTGTTTTGTGATGGAAGGATACGCCTTGATTGCGGTAAGGAGGTGAATCCAGTGGGCTTATGTCTGTTTGCGAACAATCATGTGATAGATCATGAGGAAACCCGAATGATAGATCAAAATAAAAAGCCCACTGCTGTTTTCATTACTGGCGTGATGCGCAAAGGTGAAAATGAAGTGGGCTTGTTGAGGTTCTACAAAAATGTGAAGTATTGCATACTGGAAACAATGCACATACGGCGCTTGAGCTGTAGCATGACGTTCTGGCTTTCATTACGGCCACATTGCATTTAAAATGACCTTGGGCGAAGCTGTCGTCCGAGGGCTTTTGCTTGCCCGGAGATCAGGAATAACGGTCTGCCAGTTTTAGGAAAAGAGGAACGGTTATCTAAAAGGAAGGTGCTTGCGGGAACGGTGTGAGTTAAAGGGATTACTTTATAGCAGTTGGTGTTTTTAATGCGCAAGCAGCATCCGCAAACTGCATATCGCAAATATGCCGTGTTGATAGGGCACTATTTCTGAAAATTGCGATAAAACGTATGACGATAAGAAGTGCATAGACAAGGATTTATGTGAGGAGAAAAATGGCTACGAATACTGTCGGAATCGATAAGGAAGTTGAAATCAACCGAAAAGAGAATCTGCGCGACCATCGCCTATACTGGATCGGGCGTCGGACGCAGGACGTGATCTTGTCATCTCTGGCGCTGGTGGTGCTGTCGCCGGTCATGCTGGCTACGGCAATTGCCATTGTAGTGGATGACCCGTCTGCTGGCCCTGTTTTCAGTCAGGAGCGCATCGGCCGCAACGGCAAGCCCTTCAAGTTCTATAAGTTCCGCTCCATGTGCCCCAATGCTGAGGCAAAGCTGGACGACCTGCTGGATCAGAACGAGATGGATGGTCCTGTGTTCAAAATCAAAGACGACCCCCGCATTACCCGTGTGGGCAAGTTTATCCGCAAGACCAGCCTCGATGAGCTGCCGCAGCTGTGGAACATCCTGAAGGGCGATATGAGCATCGTTGGCCCCCGCCCGGCACTTCCCCGCGAAGTGGAACAGTACGGCGACTACGAAAAGCAGCGTCTGTATGTGACTCCCGGCTTGAGTTGCTATTGGCAGATTGCCCCGCACCGCAACGACCTCTCTTTTGAGGAGTGGATGGATCTGGATGTGAAATACGTCAAGGAGCGTAGCTTCTGGGTGGATTGGAAAATTATTTTTAAGACGTTTAAGGTGTGCCTGCTGGGGCGTGGGGAGTAAGGGGTATCAGCTTACATAAAGATTGGGAGAATAGCCGTGGGAAAAAAGAAAAAAATCTTAATGGTTCATAATTTTTATCAAATAGGTGGCGGAGAACATACGGTTTTCAAAAACGAAGTAGAACTGCTTCGAGATAATGGCCATGAAGTAATAGAGTATACGCGTAGCAACGATGAGCTGAAATCTGATAAATGGAAATTGCTCTTTTTGCCTTTTACAACAGTGTGGTCTCTTAGAACCTATATAGAAATCAGAAAACTGATAAAGAACGAACAAATCGATGTTGTACATTGCCATAACACGTTTCCATTGATTTCGCCATCTGTGTATTATGCTGCAAGAAGTATGAAAGTTCCTGTGGTTCAGACAATCCATAATTTCAGACTTCTCTGCCCGAATGGGTCTTTTTACTGCAAAGGCAAGGTGTGCGAAAAGTGCCGCGAGAACGGAAACTTCAAAGAAGCAATAAAAAACAAATGTTATCGAAACTCTACAGTTGGAACAATAATTGTTGCAACAATGTTAACGGTTAACAGAAAACTAGGAATCTATAAAAAAATATCATATATCTTTTTGACCGAATTCAACAAAAGTAAATTCGATAAACTCATCGATATAAATTCAAATCAGGTATTCGTAAAACCTAATTTTGTAAGCAGAAAAGGGGAGCCAAGCAAAGGAGCACACAAGCGAGTGTTCATTTTTGCAAGTAGACTTGAAGAAAACAAAGGAATAAAACTCCTTTTGGAATTGTGGAAGTTGCTTCCTAAGGATTATTGCCTGCACATTTATGGAGATGGAACTCTCAAAAATTTCGTTGAAGAAAATGTGAAAGAGAATATTTCCTTTTACGGATTTACTCCACAGAAAACTATTTTTGAAGATTTATCAACTGCAACAGCACTTGTATTTCCAAGTATCTGGTATGAAGGCTTCCCAATGATTCTTGCAGAGGCAATGGCCATTGGTTGCCCTGTTGTATCGACAAATATAGGCAATGCAGGAGATATTCTTGTCAATTCAAAAGGTGGAACAACATTTGAACCTGACAAGCCCGATACATTTATAAATGCTATTGAAGATGTTTTGCAGAACAACAAAATATATCAGAAAAATGCACTGGCCTATTACAGCGAAACACTGTCAAAAGATAAAAATTATGTTCTCCAAAACGATATATATGAACATTTGTTCGGGGGGGGGTAAGAACATATATTTATGCCGGAAGACTTGATAAAGGAAAAGGAATACTAAAACTGCTTAATGAATGGATCAATCTGCCGGGCACCTATGTACTTGAAGTTTATGGAGAGGGTGAGTGCGCAGCCGAGGTTCGAAAGTTAGCAGCTAAATGTCCGAACATTCATTTGAATGGATTCTGTCCACAAAAAGAATTATTCAATTCCTTAAAATCCGCAGTCGCATTGATTACGCCCTATATATGGTATGAGGGCTACCCTATGAATATTGCAGAATGTTTCTCTTTGGGAGTTCCGGTCGTATCAACAAGTATTGGAAATGCTGGCGACTTAGTTTCAAAATCAAATGCAGGAACTCTATTTGATTTTGAAGTCAAGGGCTCTTTTAGGAAAGCGTTGGATGCAGTTTGTGAACAACGAACGAAATTTTCGTTTAATGCTTATAACTATTACTTGTGCAACCAGACACCTGCTTCAAACTATGAAAGACTAAATAAAATATATGATACATTGTAACAAACTAAAGAATATTCCTACACGCGTAAATATAATCGGTGTGCCGATTTCAGTAGTGAATATGGAGAGTTGTATTTCCTTTTTATTCTCCAATTGGGATGCTGTACATGGAAATTACGTCTGTGTTTCCAATGTGCATACGACAGTTATGGCACATGATAATCCCCAATATTATAAGGTGCAAGCGGAGTCTTTGCTGTCTGTGCCAGACGGGAAACCACTTTCTGTAATTGGAAGAAAGAAATTTCCACAGATGAATCGTGTCACCGGACCGGATTTGATGCGAAGGCTTTTTGAAGAGTCGAAAGAAAAGAAAATCCGGCATTACTTTTATGGAACAACGCAAGAAAATATAAATGCGCTTCTTGAGAAAATCAAAAAGCAGTATCCATGGGTTGAAGTAGTTGGATATGAGCCTTCCGTGTTTCGTCCACTCAGTGAAGAGGAGGAGGACGCACTCATAGCGCGAATCAATCAAACCAATCCAGATATTGTCTGGGTCGCCTTGGGCGCTCCACGCCAAGAAGAGTTCTGCTATAAAATGCAAGGGAAAATCAACGGCCTTATGATTGGCGTTGGTGGAGCATTTAATGTCGTCTCTGGCGTAATTGATGAAGCACCTCAATGGATGCAGGATATTAGCATGGAATGGTTTTATCGCTTCATGAAGGAACCCAAAAGATTATTTAGAAGATATTTGGTTACCAATTCTAAGTTTATATGGTTATCGCTACTAAATGAACACACAAAAATTCGATGATTAGAAATTTCTGTAAATATGAAACAACTTAAAGTGAAAATCCATACACATCCAATATATATTTTCTGGATGCTAAAAATAATATTTGATATGTTTTATCAGCTAAAAATGCTGACTGTTATAATAACGGCTTTTGCCATTCTATTGCTTATAATTGCAATAACAAAAAGATTCCCTCTGAAACCTTGTATCAGTGATACAATCGTTATTTTGATTGCGTTGATGTTTACGGGATCATGGCTTAAATCACCAGAACTATATCTTGATTATTTGAAAATAATTTCTTCGCTGCTTTTATACTTTTTAGGCAGATTCTATGTAAAAGATATTGATACGGTTTGGGAGAGCTTAACATCATCGCTTCTTTTTGCTCTAGTTATAAATCTTATTGTTTGCCTCGCCGGAAAAGGAACAATAGTATGGGGGTCAGCTGTCACATATAGAGGAATGTATTTTTTCAAAACGGATTTTGCTGTCATGCTCTGCTACTTTCTAATCACATGGATTTATAACAAAAAGATGGAAAAATCAGATTTTATTCCTCTTGCTATCGCAGTGATACTAATTGTACTTTGTAACGCACGAATTATTTATCTATGCACTATCGTCGCCTTATTTATTTTCTTTCAGTATAGAAAAAATAAAAAAATCATTTCATTCAAAAATGTTTTGATGCTTGGGTGTGCGTTTTTAGTTTGCATATATGCTCTTCGCTTTGTTTCAAACACCAAATTTTTTCAGGATAGAGGACTACTCAGCTTGCATTTCGATAAATTATCAGATTTGATGAATGCAAGCAATACTCAGGGCAGAAATGAAATCTGGACATTGTTACTAACAGCATTTAACAGACAAAATATTTTTACGAAAATATTTGGAGCAGCAATGAACTTCAATCAAATATTTGGATATTCAGGATTGAACGAGCATAACACATATGTAAAAGTTCTTATAAATACGGGATATTGCGGATTGGTATTGTTTGCATTGCTTTTTTTTATCGCAATTAAAGAAATAAATGATACACCTGATAGAAAACTTAGCTGCTATACATTATCTGTTTTAATGGTGTTTTTGATAGTCGGTTTTTCAGTTCCTACCATTCTATATACAAACTGTTCTTGGATACCATTATTTATGATTGGTGGTTGTATATCCTCCGCACAAGAAAATTATAATGTAGAGGTAGTTGAAACGTGAAAAGCAATGTAATTAAAAATACTATGATGCTCTATGGTATGTCAATCGCCAAAATCGTATTTCCCCTTTTGACATTGCCGTATCTGACCCGTGTGCTTTCCGTAGAAAGCTACGGCGTGGTTTCGTATGTAAAAGCCGTAATGCAGTATATGCAGTTGGTTGTAGATTTTGGCTTTATGCTGTCCGGCACAAAGGATATTGTAAACGCGAAGAACGACCACGAAAAATTGGAAAAAGAAGTTGGTGACATTCTCCTTGCCCGCGTTTTGTTGGCTGCGGCGGCTTTTGTTGCCTTGCTGGGAATGACTGCGGTGATTCCCCTGCTGCGCACCAACATCGGATATACGCTGTTGGCATTTGTGACAGTGTTTTTGTCGGTGTTTTTGTTTGATTATTTCTTCCGAGGTATCGAAAAAATGCAGGTCATCACGCTGCGCTTTGTCACTATGCGCGGCATCGCAACAGCATTGACTTTTGTTTTTGTCCACTCTGATAAGGACATTTTGTTTGTCCCCTTACTGGATGCAGTTGGTTCGCTGGTGGCTGTTATCCTTGTGTTTGTTGAACTGAAGAAAGAAAACATTAAGATTCACTTTTCCGGTGTAAGTACAGCGTGGAAAAAGCTAAAAAATTCGTTTGTCTATTTTGCATCCAACATGGCAACAACTGCATTTGGTGCATTGAATACGCTGCTGATTGGCGCATTCCTTCCAGCAACGGAAGTTGCATATTGGAGTGTCTGTATGCAGCTAATTGGCGCGGTGCAGACGATGTATACCCCTATTACGGATGGCATTTACCCAGAGATGATTAAGACAAAAAGCTGGAAGTTTATCAAGCGGCTTCTGATGATTTTTATGCCCATTGTATTCGCGGGCAGTGCGTTTTCAATTGCGGTAGCTCCGTATGTACTTCAGATTGTTGGCGGTGAGCAGTATATTGCAGCGACTTCCCTGTTCCGTACATTGGTTCCAGTACTGATTTTCAGTTTCCCGGGAATCGTGCTGGGCTGGCCGACATTGGGCGCACTGGACAAGGCCGCACAGGTGACAAAGACAACAATTCTGTCCGCCGTTGTTCAGGTGGCAAGCCTGCTATTGCTGATTGCAACGGGGCATTTTACCGTGATGTGGATCGCGATATTCCGCTGTGTAACGGAGTTTGTCCTTATGGCAAGCCGCGGATGGTATTGTTGGAAATATAGAAAAGAGTTTTACTAAGCCAATATGGGAAGTAACAGGAGGATATCGTGACGGAAGTAGAGGAAAAGAATGCAAAAGAAACCGATAAAGTAGAATCGGCATTACAAAGAGCGATTCATATAACAAAATTGCTTATTATATGGGCGGCTCGCTCATTCTTGTATTCAGGATGCACATTTTGTGTGTTTCTTGTTTTTCATTTTGTTTACGGAAAAGCTTCCAGCAATGAACTTGTCGAAGTTGGAGCACTTGTATGTGGAATAGTATGGCCGACATTGTTTGAAAACAATCAGGTCGATAAAATTCACGGATTTTTGAAAGGATGGCTTTTGGTTTCATTCTTTATTTTCGCTATAAATTATATAGTAGTGTACCGTAGTGCATTTATTGGTGTTCCATTGTCAGATAGAGAGGAAACCTCATGTGCTTTTTTGCTTCTTGCATTTGGGATATTATCCTGGATTTTATGTGCGGCAGTTTCGATTTATAAGGAGGTGCGCTCCGTATGTTGATTGAAAAAGTTATCACAAACTTTTCTGATGTAAGCCTCTGGGCAATAGCACTTGTAGTTGGGTATGTCCTAATTGGTGCGATTTTGCTATTAAGATTGGCATGGAAAAGAAAACATACCAAGATGGAGAATGTCACTCAAAACACATCCATTGAACAAAGTAAAGAAATATACAGAGAGAGTCAAAATGACACAAAATCTGAAAATTCAGACGCCACAAAATATCTACCTGTCCCACAAGAACACGTTAGCATAATTGAGCAAAAAGATTTCTCACATTTTTATATCACTCTCGAGCATCATCTTAAAGCTCCGTCAAAATTTCTAGATACCCTAAAAGATTTGTGGGAAGAGCCAAATATTTCTACCGGTATGGTTGCTACACCTGAAATGTTTTTCTCCAGTCAAGAATTTTATGGAAGTTATTATGACAATCTTGCACATGTCGAAAAGAAGCAAAATAGCGTTGTTAAACTCCGTGAGGGCACACTTATAAATTTAAACGGAAAAATCTACCGAGTTCGAAAAATTGAGATTCAAAATAAGGCCACGTCATCAAGCGTTCGCTTAGATTTAGAAAAACTATCGGTTAGCAACTATTCGCTAGAGAAAAGAGATAACCATTATGCAAGACTTAGAAGGTCAAATAGTTGATTGCCTATTAAGGAGAATCATATGAAACAACTTAACGAAGAAGAAGTAAAAATCTATCAGCTTGGCATTTTAAATACCGTTGCTGATTTTTGCGAGAAAAACCAAATTCAGTATTGGCTTGATTCTGGAACATTACTTGGCGCAATTCGCCACAAAGGGTATATTCCTTGGGATGATGATATTGATATTGGAATGTTGCGGCCAGATTTTGACCGATTTATGAATATTTTTAATCAAGCGAATGGTCGCTATAAATTTATTTGTCGGGAGCTTGGCAATAGTTTCTATTACCCCTATGGAAAAGTGCTGGACACGGAAACTGTTTTGTATGAACCAGATGAAAACGGCATGAAGATCAGTGTGAATATTGACGTTTTTGTCTATGACAATGCTCCTGAAAGCAACCAAAAAGTTGCAGAAATGTACAAACTAAGAGATTGGTATACAAAATTAAATGCTGTTCAAAATGGTGTTGTTGGAACGCATGGAATTATAAAAGACATTGTAAAAACGGTTGGCTTTGAAGTTTTGAAGATTTTCCCGAAAGGATACTTTTCCAAAAAGATTGTTGATAATTCAAAGAAATATGCTGATACGAATGCATCGGCAGTCGGAAACTTCACTTCCGTTTCCAAAATCGTTTGCGAGAAGGATATTTTTTCTTCTTTCATAAAGGTTTCTTTTGAGGGAAGAGAGTACAATGCACCGGTTGGATATGATAAGTGGCTGACCGCATTTTACGGCGACTATATGCAGCTTCCTCCCGAAGAGAAAAGAGTATCCCATCATATGTATAAAGCATACCAGAAGTAAAAGTGCAGTGGGTGTGAGAGAATGTCAGACTATATATTCCTATTCGATATGGATTCAACTATTACACGCAAGGAAGTTTTACCGGAGGTCTCTAAGAGAATTGGAAAACTAGATGAGATGCGCCGGTTAACAGAGGCAACCATGCGTGGCGAAATTCCATTTCGGACAAGCTTTTTAAACCGTGTAAAAATACTGAGTGATATTTCCGTGAGCGAAGTCAATCAGGTCGTTTCAGAAATTCCGCTGAATCCATATATCGCTGATTTTATTGAGAATAATCGAGATCGCTGTTATGTTGTTACCGGTAATTTGGATGTTTGGATCAGCGGCTTGATGAAAAAGCTAAAGATGGAAAATCACTGTTATTGTTCAAAGGCAGATGTCGTTGACGATAGAATTTCTAAAGTTGTAAGCGTGGCGGATAAAGAACTGATGGTTAGACAGTTTGTGCAGCCTTTAGTTGTGGTTGGCGATGGCGATAATGATTCTGGCATGGCGCGCATGGCTGACATTGCAGTTGGTTTCGGTGGCGTAAGACCCATTGCGCAGTCGCTTCTCAGAAACTCTGATTTCGCGTTTTACGATGATAAAAGATGTGCAGAATTTCTGTGGCAGCTGTTGTAAAGGGGGATGACCGTGATTAAAAAGACAGATGTTACCGTTATCATCTGCTGTGCAGGAATGGGTACAAGACTTGGCATCGGAACAACAAAGGCTCTTGTTGACGTTGGTGGTGAGCCGCTTATTATCCGTCAGCTCAAGCTTTTGGATGCGTTTGATGATATAAGAGTTGTTGTTGGATTTGATGCAGAGCGCGTCATCAACGTAGTAAAAGAATATCGTAAGGATATTATGTTTGTCTGCAACTACGAGTATGAGCATAACGGTCCTGCTGACAGCTTAAAAAAAGCTCTTCTTGGCGTCCGTAAATATGTTATCACTTTAGATGGTGACACAATTATGAATCCAGAAGATTTCAAGCGTTTCGTTGAATTTCCCAATGAATGCATTGCGGTGACAGAAAACGCGTCCGGTGAAACAATCAGTGCGATGGCACAAAACGGAATGGTTGAAGTTTTGTCTAAAAAGCCTGGAAATATGCAGTGGTCAGGCATTACAAAAGTGCAAGCGGATAAATTGAGAGGAACTTCTTCCCATGTGTACGAGGTACTTACACCATATCTTCCAATGACTGCTTTTCCATTGCGCTTGAAAGAAATCAACACGCCGAAAGACTATGAAAATGCGATGGAATGGTTTGTTGACGGAATGAGTGAGGAGTAAAACGATGAAAGATTTGGTAATTGGTGTTTTAGGCGGTATGGGAACATATGCCACTATCAACCTTTTCAAGCAGTATGCAGAGGTTTTTCCAGCGGAGAAAGAATGGGAGAGGCCGCGTATTATCATTGATAACAGATGCACTATGCCAAGCCGTGTGCGGGCATTTCTTTATCATGAAAATGTCGAAAGATTGATTGACGAAATGGCTGACTCGATTGATGGGCTTTTGAAAATCGGGGGGGGGTCAGCAAGGATCATTCTTGCTTGCAATACATCGCATCTTTTCCTGCCTCAAATTTATAAAAAAGTTCCGGAAGCAAAATCCGCTGTTATAAATATTATTCATTCCTGTGTAGAGCAAATCAGCAAAGATAATGTAAAACAGGTTTTCCTGCTTGGTTCTGAAGGGACGATTGAATCCAAAGTATATCAAGAGGCACTTTCCGAAAAGGGAATTATTTGTAAAGTTCCTCAGAAAGAACAATATGTCCTTTTGCGAAATTGCATTGAGGCTGTGAAGCAAAATAAGTATTCGGACGAGGTAAAAAAGTCATTCCAAGAGCTTATGGATGAATATGATGTCCCGATTATTTTGGGCTGCACAGAGCTGCCGATTCTTTATGAAAAATATAAAGATGGTATCGATGTAACAGTATACGACCCTTTGCTGATTGCATTAAAAAAACTGAAAGAAGAATGTGAAAATGAGTAAAATTCTAACCTTTGGAGTATATGATTACTTTCATTTAGGACATTTGAGACTGTTCAAGCAGTGTAAAGCATATGCAGATTATTTAATTGTGGCTGTTCAAGACGGAAATTATATCAAAAAATTTAAGCCGGACGCAAAGGTGCTTTATACAACCGAAGAACGGGTCGAAATGCTAGAAGCATTACGAATTGTTGATAAAGTTGTAGTGTACGAGTCTGTCGATCCTAAATTTTTAGAGACAATTGATTTTGATATTCTTGCGCTTGGCGAAGATCACCGTGGTGGACGTTTTGATGCTGTGGAGCAGTGGTGTGAAGATCACAACAAAAGAGTTGTTCGTTTAAAAAGAACAGAGGGAATTTGTTCTTCTGATATAAAGAAAACGCTTGAAGCAAAGTAAGAGAGGAAAATTAAAATGTCTGCATTTGATAACGCAACCCTTATGATCACTGGTGGTACTGGTTCTTTTGGTTCTACCGTTCTGAAGCATTTCTTGGATTCCGATTTGAAGGAGATCCGCATCTTCTCCCGTGACGAGAAGAAGCAGGACGATATGCGCCATGAGCTTCAGGCCAAGCACCCGGAGAACGCCAAAAAGGTGAAGTTCTACATCGGTGATGTCCGCAACCCCCAGTCCATCCGTGACGCAATGCCCGGTGTTGACTACATCTTCCACGCTGCCGCTTTGAAGCAGGTTCCCTCCTGCGAGTTCTTCCCCATGCAGGCCGTTCAGACCAACATCATCGGCACGGATAACGTGCTGCACGCCGCTATTGATGCCGGTGTAAAGCGAGTGGTTTGCCTGTCCACCGATAAGGCAGCTTACCCCATCAACGCAATGGGCATCTCCAAGGCTATGATGGAGCACGTCATCTACGCCAATGCCCGTGTGGCTGCTGAACGTGGCGGTACCACCATCTGCTGCACCCGTTACGGCAACGTTATGTGCAGCCGTGGCTCTGTCATTCCGCTGTTCATTGACCAGATCAAGGCTGGTAACCCCATCACCATTACCGACCCCAACATGACCCGCTTTCTGATGAACCTAGACGAGGCTGTGGAGCTGGTCTTGTTCGCTTTCCAACATGCAAATCCCGGTGATTTGTTCATCCAGAAGTCTGATGCTTCCACCATCGGCGATCTGGCTAAGGCCGTCCAGCAGCTGTTCGGTGACACCGGCACCAACATCATCGGAACTCGTCACGGCGAGAAGGTGTTTGAGACCCTGATGACCCGTGAGGAGCGTCTGCGTAGTCAGGATATGGGGCACTACTTCCGTGTTGCTGCGGATAACCGCGATCTGAACTACGATAAGTTCGTGGTGAAGGGCGAAGTACATACCATGGCAGACGAGTCCTACACCAGCCACAACACCGAGCGTCTGGACGTGGAAGGCACTGTGAAGAAGATTCTGACCACCGAGTATGTTCAGAATGCACTGAAGGGCATCCCGAATGTCTAAAGAAAAGCTGTTGCTGGTTGGTGCCGGGGGATTCGGGCGCATGGTAGCAGAGCAGGCAATGCTCCAATACGACTGTGCTTTTGTGGATGATGGACAACTTGTGGGTGTTGAGATCTGTGGCATTTCGGTGGTTGGCGGTCTTGCCGATCTGCCGGAGCTGCGAAAGGAATATAGCTTGCTGGTGGTGGGCATCGGCAACAACCAGTTCCGGGCACAGGTGTATGAGAAAGCAAATGCACTTGGCTATGGGTTCCCCAATATCGTTGCCCTCAGTGCCTACATCAGTCCATACGCCAAGTTGGGATGTGGTTGTGTGGTGCTGCAAAACGCCTGTGTCCAGAACGGTGCATCTGTTGGTAACGGCGTTCTGTTGAACGCCGGAACAGAAGTCCACTGTGATGCAGCGGTAGGAGACTACGCCCTTATCTACACCAACAGTGTGATCCGCACCGGTGCGACTGTGGGCAGCCTTACCCGCATCGGCAGCAATGTTACCGTCTGCAACCATGCAGTCGTGCCGGACGGTGCAGATATTCCGGACTGCACCGCAGTACATTCAGAGGTGAAACAATGAATATTCTAGTCACAGGTGCCAAGGGCATGGTGGGAACCGCCCTGTGCAACAACCTGAAAAACATCCGGGATGGGAAAAATAAGACCCACCCGGCATTGAATATTGAAGAAATCTTCGAGTACGATTTGGATTCCACCCCGGAGGAGTTAGACGAGTACTGCCAGAAAGCAGACTTCGTGTTCAATCTGGCAGGCGTGAATCGCCCGGAAAACCCGGAAGACTTCATGAAGGGCAATTTCGGCTTTGCATCCGATCTGCTGAACTGTCTGAAAAAGCACAACAATAAGGCAACCATCATGCTGTCCTCCTCCATTCAAGCCACGCTGGCTGGACGTTTCGGCAACAGTGAGTATGGTCGGAGCAAAAAGGCTGGCGAGGAGCTGTTCTTCCAGTATGCTCAGGAGACTGGGGCTAAGGTTGCGGTTTACCGTTTCGTGAACCTGATGGGACATAGCCGCCCCAAGTACAACAGTGCCGTCAGCACCTTCTGCTGGGCGGTTGCCAATGACGAGCCTTTCACCGTCAACGACCGCAGTACCGAGTTAGAACTGCTGTACATCGATGATCTGGTAGAAGGAATGTTCGACCTGCTGGAGGGCAAGGAGCAACACTGTGAATTTGACGGTGTGGAGACCGTTCTGAAAGCAGATGGTCGCTACTGCTGCGTCCCCGTGACCCACAAGGTCACGCTGGGCGAGATTGTAGACTTGCTGCAGGAGTTCAAAGCACAGCCCACCACCCTGATGATGCCGAAAATGCCGGACGGTTCCTTCGCAAAGAAGCTGTACTCCCTGTATCTGACCTATCTGCCCACCGACAAATTTAAGTACGCTCTGAAAATGAACGTGGACAACCGTGGCTCTTTTACTGAACTGGTGCATACCGCCGATTGCGGTCAGGTGTCCATCAACATCAGCCGCCCGGGCATCACGAAAGGGCAACACTGGCACAACTCCAAGTGGGAACTGTTCATCGTGGTGGCTGGTCACGGCTTGATTCAGGAACGTAATATCAACACCGGGGAAACGGTTGAGTTTGAGGTTTCCGGGGACAAAATTGAGGTTGTCCACATGATTCCCGGCTGGACGCACAACATTATCAACCTGTCGGAAACGGAGAATCTGGTGACGGTGATGACCTGCAACGAAGTTTTCAACCCGAACCACCCGGACACCTTCTTCGAGCCGGTGTAAAAGAAGATACTGGTTGTCAATAGGAGAATGATATGGAACACAATTTTACATGGAAAAACGACGGTCGCACCAAGGTCATGATTGGTTGTGGCACCCGTCCGGAGATTATTCGACTGGCTGCGGTCATCAAGCGCTGCCGGGAATATTTTGACTGCTGCGTGGTCTATTACAATCAAAACTGGGACAGAAACCTCTCCACCGTGTTCTGGGAGGATTTCGAGCTGAAAAACACCTTCGGGGAATATGGCCCGGACATTCTTGTACCTGTGGTGGGCGAGAATCTCGGCGTGACCTGTGGAAACATCATGGGACGCAGCTATGAACTCCTCTCTGAATTGCAGCCGGAGGGCT
>ENA-OWPL01000618-OWPL01000618.1-human-gut-metagenome-genome-assembly--contig:-NODE-618-length-24430-cov-3.266051_pt1 | contig 24430 bp, 23 predicted proteins | sample MGYA00248263_ERZ651844 | MGnify/ENA primary metagenome ERZ651844 (study PRJEB26924, sample SAMEA4378256) | human gut metagenome | biome: human gut; feature: human-associated habitat; material: faeces...
CACGGTGAATTCCATATCCTGCATATCATGATAGTGATTTTCAAGCACATTACAAATATTTTGAAATTGTTCATAACACTCTGGCATTACATCTTTTAATGTACTTATATCCTGTGGTGTTCTAATACCTGCAACTACATCTTCTCCCTGAGCATTCATTAAATATTCGCCAAACAACTTTTTGTCCCCTGTTGCCGGATTCCTTGTAAAACAAACACCAGTACCAGAATTTTTGTCTCTATTTCCATAAACCATTTGTTGAACATTAACTGCTGTTCCCCAATCAGAAGGAATATCATTTAATCTACGATAAGTAATTGCCCTTTCTGTATTCCAACTTCTAAAAACAGCCTTAACTGCCTCTAACAATTGAACCATTGGATCACTAGGAAAATTATCTCCTGCTAATTTTAAATATTCATTCTTATAAAGTCTAATAATTTCTTTTAAATCATCATTTGAAAGTTCAGTATCAAGGGTTATGCCCTTATCTTCCTTAAATTTATCAAAAACTCCTTCAAAACTACTCTTAGGAAAGCCCATAACAACATCACTATACATTTGAATTAATCTGCGATAACTATCTAAAGCAAATCTTGGATTATCCAAAGTTTTTTCTAAATTATCACATATAGCATCATTCATTCCTAAATTCAAAACAGTGTCCATCATTCCAGGCATTGAAACTCTTGCTCCGCTTCTAACAGATACTAAAAGTGGATTAGAAAGATCTCCAAACTTTTTACCTGTAATTTTTTCCAATTCTTCTAATTTAGAAAAAATTTCTGTCTCAATTTCTGGTATTATCTTTTCTCCATTATTATAGTAGCTAAGGCAAGCATCAGTTGATACCGTAAAACCTTGTGGCACTGGCAATCCTAGAGAAGTCATTTCGGCAAGGTTTGCACCCTTACCACCTAGAATTTCCCTCATATTTTTATTACCTTCACTAAATAAATAAACGTATTTCATCAAATCACCTTTCTATTCTAATTAATTATATCAGACAATAATAAAATATTCTATATAAAAGATTAAACAATTCTAATAAAAGTGGCAAAAAAAAGAAGACTAAGTCCTCTATCTAGTATTAGCAAGTTCTAAACTAATAATCTTTATCTCTTTTTTTAGTTTTATTTTTCTGAAACTAAAACCAGCAGGCAATAACTTTATGATTATCTGTCTAGATTTTAGTTCTCTAGTATAATATTCTATAAATAATTTATCTTTATTTTTAAGTAATAAAGGTCCAAAAAAGTATTCTCGACTACTATAGTGGGCCTTACCCCTCACAAATTTAATGACTTGATAAATATACTTTCCATCCTTCACTAAAACTTCTTTTTCAATTTTAAAATTAGACTTTACTAAAAATTTTTTTAAGTCAACTTGAAAATTATTTGGTGATAAGATAAAAGTATTTATATTTTTAAGGTATTCAGGATGAGCCTTAAAAATTCCAATCATATTTCTGCCACCCATTCCAGAAATAATTACTGTATCTATATCACTAGTGTAAACATCTAATCCATTTCCGAGTCTAAGTTCTATAAGTTCACTTAACTTATGTTGTAAAATGTTATTTTTAGCTTGCTCTAGTGGACCTTCTTTATTATCACTAGCTACTATTTTTTTTAGTTTTTTAGTTTTATCTTGTGCCAAAAAGATATCTAAAAAAGCATGGTCACACCCTACATCTAAAATACTACTTCCGTCATCTACAAGTTTTGAAACCTCTTTTAATCTTTTATTTACTATCATTAGTCAGTCATGAAATCCTTTAATTTTCTTGAACGTGATGGATGTCTTAATTTTCTTAAAGCCTTAGCTTCAATTTGACGAATACGTTCTCTAGTAACTCCAAAGATTTGGCCTACTTCTTCTAGTGTTCTACACTGACCGTCATCAAGTCCAAAACGAAGGCGAAGAACTTTTTCTTCACGATCAGTCAAGGTAAGTAAGACACCATCTAACTCTTCTTTTAACATTTCTTGCGTTGTAAATTCTTCTGGTCCCATTGTTCTCTCATCTGGTAAGAAATCTCCAAGATGTGAATCTTCTTCCTCACCAATTGGTGTTTCTAATGATACAGGATCTTGACTTATTTTATATACTTCTCTTACTTTTTCTACTGGAATATCTAATTTTTTAGCGATTTCTTCATCTGTAGGTTCACGATTTAACTCTTGTGTTAATTGTCTTTGAACACGAGATAATTTATTGATTGTTTCAACCATATGAACAGGAACTCTGATAGTTCTTGCTTGATCTGCAATAGCACGAGTTATAGCTTGTCTTATCCACCAAGTAGCGTAAGTTGAAAACTTATATCCTTTAGTTGGATCAAACTTATCTACTGCCTTCATAAGTCCAATATTTCCCTCTTGAATAAGATCAAGAAATAACATACCACGTCCTACATAACGTTTAGCAATAGAAACAACTAATCTTAAATTTGATTCAGCAAGCATTTTCTTTGCTTCTTCATCTCCATCAATAGCCCTTCTAGCATATTCAAACTCCTCATCTGATGTAAGTAAGTTAATACGACCAATTTCTTTTAAATACATTCTAACAGGGTCATTGATTTTAACATCTTTTGATAAAGTTAACTCTTCAACTGATATATCTTGAGTAATATCACTACCATCATCACCATCACTGCTACCATCTTCTGCTACTATTTCAATACCCACTTCAACCAAAGAATTATAAAGGTCATCTAAAACATCACTATCAATATCTAATCCTTTTAACTCATCAGCAAGTTGTTCATAAGTAATATATCCCTGCTTCTTACCTAAATTGATTAACTTATTTTTTCTCTCATCCATTGTTTTTATTTCTTCAACCATTATTACTTTCTCCTATTCGTAACTTTCTAATCATATCAGCCAACTTAGCTTGTTCTAGTGGATCTATTTCTTTGACTAATTTTTCTTCCAACCTCTTAATCTCTTTATTCTTTACATTTTCCCTAATAACATCAAAATATAAATATAAAACTTCCTTACTAACTTCATCATTATAATTGCTATTTAAGATACTATTAAAAGTCTCTAATAATTCTTGCTTATCTTGTAAATATGTATAAAAATCAGCAATTGAAACTGCCCCATATGTTTTATAATAATATATTATTTCTTGTACTAGTATTCTAATTTTATCATCTGGTAATAAGAGTCTTTCTTTATCGACTTCACTAATTACCCATTCATTAGTAAGCATATAATATATTACTTGTTCTATGGCTTGTCTATATTTATCTTTTCTTTTCGATGTATTTTTTGGCACAAATTTAATCTCTTCTTGAGGTTTGTTATTTTTAATGTTAGAAAACTTTTTTTCCAACGTATTATACCCCAAATTGAATTCTTTTGCAAGCTTTTTTAAAATAATTTCTATTCTTATTTCATCATTTACTTCTGTTAATTCTTTTAAAACGTTATTAATATAATTAGCTTTTTCTATATCACTTTGAAAATTAACATTATCACGCATTACTCTAATTTTATAATCATTATAATTTTCTGCTTCTTCTATATATCTTGCAAACTTTTCTTTTCCTTCTTTTAAAATAAAACTATCTGGATCATCATTATTAGGTAAGGTAACGACTTTTACTTCTATTTTTTCTTTTAAAAATTCTTCTCCTAATTTATAGGCCGCAGCTTTTCCTGGATTATCTCCATCTAAGCACAATATAATGTTATTAGAAAGTCTCTTTATTAATTTCATTTGTTCATGAGTAAGAGCTGTTCCCATTAAAGCTATTACATTTTCATACCCAATAGTACTAGCTCTAATAACATCCATAAACCCTTCCATAATAATTACATATTTTAAAATTCTAGCTTTCTCTTTAGCAATATGATAATTATATAGTTGTTCTCCCTTAACAAATATAGGAGTCTCTTTTGTATTCAAATACTTATTATCTTGGCTATCTTTATATATTCTTCCTGAAAATCCTACTACTTTTCCATTTATATCAAAAAGGGGAAACATAATTCTATCTTTATACACATCGTAATTACTATTAGTAAGCCCTGCTTTATTAAGATCAACTATATCATACTTCTTCTTCAAAAGTAATTCTGTTAAATCAGCATTATTAGGAAGAGAAAGACCTATTTCAAATTTTTTAATGATATCTTTATCTATTCCTCTTTTCGAAAGATAAGTTCTAGCCATACTACCAGCTGGAGATAAAATATTATTTTGATAATATTTAGTTGCAAAGTCATACATTTCATAATATTTATCATTATTATTATTTACTTTTTTTAGCCTTACACTATTTGTATCTACTCCTACTCTATCCCCCAAATACTTTAAAGCCTCAGGAAAACTCATTTTTTCATAATCCATTAAAAACTTAAAAACATTTCCCGTAGCGTGACAAGTAAAACAAGTGTATATTTGTTTTTCTCTAGAAACAGACATTGAAGGATTAGTATCATCATGAAACGGACAAATTCCAAAAAAGTTCTTTCCTTTTTTTACTAAAGGTATTCTTTCTCCTATAATATCTACTATATCAGTTTTACTTCTAATTAAATTACTCACAGTCTGTCCATTCATAGTATCGTCTCCAAACATTTATATTATGTCATAAATTTAGTATAATTTCAATTATATTATACTCTCTTATACTTGTTTAGAATTATTGTTAATAATCTTTTCTATCTCTTTTTTAATATCATCTTTAGAGTAATTTCCTAAAAAATCAAATATATCTTCTATTTCCTCTTCTACATTAGCGTCAGAATAACCCTCCCTAAGTTTTACATTATAAAGTAATTCTATAAACTTAGATTGTTCTAACTCCTTACTACCTAAGGTATCATCATCAAATGTCTTTCCTGATGAAGAAATCTTTTCCGCATATTTAAAATCTGGATAAGGCTCCCCTGGAAAACAACTATTATATCTGTTATCAGAAATTAAAAAGTATCTATAAAGAACTAAATTATCATAATGTTTTACTACTTGATCAGTATCTAATATAGGACTACTTTTACTTCTTAAAACATTTTTCCCTTCACTATCAATACATTTAGTTATGTTTTTAGCAGAGTCCCATGTTACATCAAAGACATAATTTCCATGTATATCATACTTATCATCATCAACAACTATCACATTTCTTTCATGACCTATAACATCATCCCCTACCGGAACAGATGTACTTATTGTATAACTATCTACTCCTGTTTCTTTTAGAATTTGAGATAATAATTGCGAATATCCTACACAAACAATATTACCATCTTTAATAATAGTCGCTACCTCTCGAGGTATCCTTAAATTATCTTTTCTTTCCTTATAAGGAAAAGACTTAACAATATCATAAGCAAGCATTATTTTTTCTAAATTAGATGAGTTACTATTATTTATTACATCTTTATAATAGTCTATGCTATCTCTCATTCCCACAAAAGTATTACTATCTATTACCTGTAAAGACCCATCATATTTTATTTTTAAATCATATTTTTTGTCTAGTTGTCTTAATAAATTCATATCATCATAAGTTTTATTCTCTAAAAATAAATAAATTGCTTCTACCTCAAATCCTCTTTCCTGAAAGCTGTTAACTATATCAAAAACATCCATTATATGCTCTATATTTTTTATTTTTATAGCTTTAACATCTTTTTGACATTCGGTATCGCCAAATTCAATAATTGAGCCTTTTTTATATTTCTGATAATCAATTTTATCATTTCCATACCCACATTTATAGTTATTATAAATTTTTATACCTTCTATATCTGAGGTTTTATTTTTTAAAGCTAAATCCAAAACTTCATTAACTCCCGTACCATCCTTTTTTACGAAGCCTTCTACTTTAGGATTAAATTGATAGTTTCTTGAATTTATATTTAAGCCATCCATATTAAGTTTACTTCCCATAAAGGACTTAATTCCACAACAATTCTCTAATAATACCTGATCATCAAGATAACAATCTACATCAAGCTTTCTTATTTTTGTTTGATTTAATAATTGTTTCATTGTCTTCAAATCTATTTTAAATAAATCATATTTATTTATATTCAGGTTAAGCTCTTCTAAATTTGGATATTTAAAAACACTATTTTTATTAAAATAAGAAGCTGGAATAGTTAATGAAGATATAGAAGAAGACATATGCTTACTAACTAAATCTATAAATTTTTTATTAAAGTGATATGTCTTAATACCATTATCAGCCACCTCTATTTGCCTTTTTTCTAAGATTAGCGAAGGATTCTTAGCAAAAGAAATAATATCAGTGAGAGAAAATTCCTGCTTTTCAATTACTATTTTTTCTTTATTATTTTCTAAGTAATTAATAATATCATCTGTATTTTTATCTAATTCTAAATTGCCAAGTCTTCCTAAAGCCTCTTCTAACTTTGTCATAAATATCACCTTACCTATACAGATTATAACATAATAAACTAATAGAAAAAGAAAACAGCATATACTTTACATGCCATTTTACTTATTAAATAAGATTATCTCTTAAAAATGTCTCTACTCTCTGATTTAAATATATATCAACTACTCCTCTATTTACTACTTTTATAAAACCAAGTCCTTTGATAACAATATCTTGATTAAAAGGAAGTTGATATGTTCTTTTTGCTAAATTTTTAAGGTCATCATGTCTCGATGAAATAATTCTTTTAGTTTTGATATCATTAGATATATATAAGGTAAAACTATTTTTTTCCCCATCAACATAATCAATTCTAACTAAATCTCCTATGATAATAGATTGCCCTCTTCTTAACTGATAAGTCTTTGTTTTTATTTCTTTTTTAGGTGTAATTATTTTTAGTAGTTCATTATCAACATAATTCGTAATAGATCCTTCATCAATTAGTCCAGGAGTATCGATGATTGTTAAATAATCATTAATCTCTATATTTATTAGATTAAGTGTTGTAGAAGGAAGTGGTGAAATTGTAAGTTCTTGTTTACTATCTGAATAATTTTTTATAAGTTTATTAATTAGACTACTCTTACCTGCATTAGTATGACCTACTATATAGACTTGTTTAGTTACTTGAAAAAACTTAATCCTATTTAATAAATGATCAATATTCATATTTTTCTCGCAACTAACTACTACTATATCATTAAAGAAATCATATTTGTCTTTAAAGTATTGAATCAATTTTTCATCTTTTACAGATTTAGGAATTACATCTCTTTTATTTAATACTAATAATATTTTATTAGGTAAAAACTTTCTAATATCATATAAATCTTGTTCTACATTTAAAACATCTGTAACATAAACAACTAAATCCTTTGTCTTTCCAACTGCTTCAAGTATTTGTTGGTATTCTTCATTTGTTTTAGTTGTTGCTTGATATTCTCCATAATTTTTTAACCTAAAACATCTTTGACACAAATCATTTTCTAAATTAACTGTATACCCATCCAAGAGCATATTTTCATCTTGTAATTCTACTCCACATCCAAGACATTTCTTATTCATAATATCTACCTCTTTCGAATAAGTTTTCTTTTTTATATTTACTAATTTTTTGATTCTCTATAAATCTATTAAAACTAGTAATTTTTAAATCTTTCTTACCTAATGGATCAACCAAAATAGTTTTAATACCAAATTTTACGCCAGATTTAATATCAGTAACTAATTGATCTCCTATCATTATCATTTCACTTTTCTGAAATCCATACTTCTTTTGGACTTTTCTAAGTCCTCGTGTAAATGGTTTCATTGCTAAGTATATAGCATCAACTCCTAAAGTCATTTGATAAGGAATTATACGTTTCCTTGTATTATTAGTAATAATTAAAACCGTAAATTCCTTTTTTAACTTTTCAATTAATTTCATTGTTTTAAGAGGACATTCTCTTTCATCAATCAATGCCAAAGTATTATCTAAATCAAATATCAAACATTTAATATTCTCTTTCTTTAACTTATCGTATGGAATATCAAAAATAGTTTTTTTATATATATACGGAATATACTTCAAATAAATCACCAGTCTTATTATACAATATTATTGTAAAAAAGCAAACTAGAACACCTAAAGTTCTAGTTATTAACTTTTTGCTTTATCATTTGTGTATTATCAGTAATAGATGCAAAGGTATAACCATTGTTTTTTCCATACTGAATTATATTTCTTAAAGCATCACGGGTATAAGGTTTTATATCATGCATCAAAACCATGTTTACTCTATCTTTGGAAAGACCATTAACAACGTTATTATAAATCTCATCCGCATCATGTCTTCCACCTTCAGCATCACCACTACTTAAATTCCAATCATAATAACGATATCCTCTATTTAAAACTTCTGTCGTAAGAATACTCATAATCCCGTTTTGATATCTTCTACTAACTGTATTACTGCTACCACCAGGGAATCTAATAATCATAGTATTAATTCCTGTTATATTTTTTACTCTATTTTGAACACTAAGTAAATCATTAAAGTAACCATCAACACTTTGATAAACCGTTTTATAATCATGACTCGCAGTATGTAACCCTATAGCATGACCTTCATCATACTCTCTTTTTATCAAGTAATCAGGTCCACCGTTAGTTACAAAAAATGTTGCCTTGACATTTTCTTCTTTTAAAATATCCAAAATAACATCGGTCGTTCCTTCACGAGGGCCATCATCAAAAGTTAAATAAATAGTACCTGGAGCATCATTTTTCATTACATGTATTTTCTGCAAAACATCATCTTGATTTAAAGAACTATCTTTAACAGAATACTTTAAACTATATTCTCCTGCCTTACTTGTATCAATACTTCCAACAACCTTAACATTTTTAGTAATATCGCCATCGCAGTTATCATACGCCTTATAATCTTTTTTAAACTCTTCCCCTTCTAAAAGATAAATATTTTTATTAACTGAAATAACAGGTTTAACTTTATCTTCATAAGTAATATTTCTTTTAATAGAAGTTTTATTACCATTACTATCACTTACTTTATATAAGTAAAATTTCTCATTCTTTATAACTTCTACTTTTTTAGTAATATCACCATCATAATTGTCATAAGCTCTATATCCTTCTTCCTTATATTCTTTATTAGGACACACAGAAGTATTTTCATGACCATTAAGCTTAATTACAGGCTGTGATAAATCTTTAACTTTAACAATCCTTACTCTCCTATTGTTAAAACCTTTATACCCCATACTATATTTTATTTTATAAGTACCAAGTTTAGAGGAGTTAACTCCTCCTGTGACTACAACCTTATTAGTTAATTTTTTATTTAGAAAATAAGCTCTATAACCGGGTTCAACATACTTTTCTTTATAGTTAATAACCATTACTCTTTTACCATTTAATCTTACTTGCGGTACAATAAATAAGAATATAAAAGATGCAAGAAGTATAATTATACTCAAAATAACACCAACCACAAGTTTCTTATTCCTATGCTCTTTTTCATCATTTTCTAAAAATAAATCATCAAGTTTTACTGTCGTATCCAAAACGTCAAATAAATCATCTACATCATCTGAAATATTAACATCTTTAGTATTTTCCTTTTTCTCACTTTTACTACCATGAGTATCAGAAGAACTAGTAGTTAAATCCATTTTCAATGTTCCATTTTTCAAGTTTATTTTTTCCTGCAACTTAAGAAAATCCTCTTCCAAATTATTTTCCTTATTTTCAATAGTACTACTTGCCTTAATTCTTTTTGAGCTTTGTTTATAGTTTACTTTTTTACCAACTTGATTTATATTTTTTAACTTTGTCCCATTTTTCTTTTTATTATTTTTCTTCTTTTTTTTGCCATTTTTCTTTGCCACAAATATCACCACTAGTCTTATTATACCCTAAATTAAATTTTTGAAAACATTTTTTCTAATCTATTTGATTATTCTTAATAAATTCCCGTAAAATTTTGGTAAGTGCTCTTTTTTCTATTCGAGAAACATAACTTCTAGAAATATGCAGTGTTTTAGCTATTTCTTTTTGTGTATGTTCATCATTTTCATAAAGTCCATATCGTCGTATCAATATATCTTTTTCCCTTTCTGAAAGGACTTCAAAATATTGATTTAAAAGATTTATATCATCCTTTAAGGCAATTCCCTCAAAAAAGTCCTCCTTCGGAGTCTTTAAAACATCTAAAATAGCTATTTCATTGCCATCTTTATCATATCCAACCGCATCATTTAAGGATACATTCTTATTATTTTTGTTATTTGATCTAAAAAACATCAAAATTTCATTTTCTATACATCTAGCACAATATGTTGTTAATTTAACGCTTTTAAGATTAGAAAAAGTATCTACTCCCTTAATTAATCCAATAGTACCTATACTAATTAAATCATCCTGGTCTCCTTCTTTAAAATCAAACTTTTTTACTATATGTGCGACTAAACGTAAATTATGTTCAATTAATTTATTTCGAGCCTCCTTATCCCCCTTTAACATTTTTTCAATAGTAACTGTTTCTTCTTCTAAAGACAATGGTTCTGGAAACACCTGATTAGAATAACTTCCCGTAAAAAACAAATGATGAACCATTTCAAACACATGAAAAAACATATAAATCACCTCACTAATTTATATGTTTTTTTTGTCTAAATTTGACATTTTACTAAACAGTTAATAATTCTTGTTCTTTTTGTTTTAAATATTCATCTATTTTTTTATTATATGTATTAACTAATTCTTGAATTCTATTTTCAACACCCTTAAGTTCATCCTCAGAAAGTTCTAAGTCTTTAGCATCTCCAATAGCGTCATGTCTAATATTTCTAACTGCTACCTTACCATCCTCACAAATACCTTTAACTTGTTTAATAAGTTCTTTTCTTCTTTCTTCTGTAAGTGCTGGAACGATTATTCTTATTGTTTCTCCATCATTAGATGGATTATATCCAAGATTAGCGGCTATTATAGCCTTTTCAATTGCGCCTAATGCACTCTTATCAAATGGTTTAATAAGTAATTGATTACCTTCTGGTACTGAAATAATACTAAGTTGTTTTAATGGTGTCATAACACCATAATATTCGCACATAACACCATCTAAACTTGATGGATTAGCTCTTCCTGCTCTAACAGTAGACATCCTCTTATTAAGGTTTTCCATACTTTTTTCCATTTTTTCTTTAGTCTCTTTTATCAAATCTTCTTGCATGAATCTCTCTCCTCTATGTTTAGTTTACTATAATTTAAAAATATATACAAGTCTTTAACCTCACAATCAGTTGAAATAATTTTAATAATATGATACCTTTATAAGCGAAAGGATGGAAAAATGAAAAAGATTGGTTATTTATTAATAGTTGTTTTAACTTGTTTTCTAATAACTGGTTGTAGTAGTGATGGTGATGATAAAATGTTAAGTGGAAAAATAAATGCTGAAATAAACATCAAGGATTATGGAGTTATTAAATTAGAACTAGATGCAGATAGTGCTCCTATTACAGTTACTAATTTCGTAAATCTGGTAAATGACAAATTCTATGATGGACTTACTTTTCATCGTATAATAGATGGTTTTATGATCCAAGGTGGAGACCCTCTAGGAAACGGTACTGGTGGTTCCGAAAAAACTATAAAGGGCGAATTTAAAAATAATGGTATTGAAAATAATATTTCTCACACTAGAGGTACAATATCTATGGCTAGAAGCCAAGCAAATGACAGTGCTTCATCACAATTTTTTATAGTTCAAAGCGATAGTACATTTCTAGATGGTTCATACGCCGGTTTTGGTCACGTAACATCTGGTATGGAAATAGTCGATAAGATTTGCAAAGACACCAAAACAGAAGATGATAATGGTACAGTCAAAAAAGAAAATCAACCAGTAATAGAAAGTATAAAAATAACAAAATAAGTTATTATTTATTATAGTAAAATATGGAGCAAATCTTACTTTGCTTCTTTTTTTATAACTCACTAATTAAATAAGTATTGTCATCTAGATTTTTTTAATTTCTATAACCATAGTCTGTCGTTTTAAATAAGAATCTACTACTTTCCATAATAAAAATCCTTCCGTTATATTTATTTCATCATGGAAGGGTTTCTTATTTATACAAACATATTGTTTGTAAAATTAATAATTATAAAATTTTACTTCACCAATTCTATACTATTAAATACATAATTATTACTATCCTTATCATAAGTAAATGTATATTTGTACTGATTTAATTTTTTAACATTATCCAAAACATTAAATCCATCTGTAGTAACATCTTTAACTTCATCTGATACATTATTAGAGCCATCTATCTTCTTATAAATTTTATCATCTTTAATAAACGCTACTGCCTCATAAATAGTAATACTTTTATTTTCAATAATACGAGCCTCTACTACATCATACGAAATAGAAATATCATTTGTAATATTACACTCACTACTATCTCTCTTATAACTTCTCTTTTCTGTATTATATTTAAATACTGGACAACTACCTACTTCTTTATCAGTTGGAATAATTATTTCATAGTTTTTTCCAAATAAGTTTATTCTTGCCTGTTCTAAGTCTTTAACTTTAACTTCTTCATTGAAGTTAGACTCTGTTCTATAAGCTTCTTTTAATAACAGATTATCCAAAAAATCCCCTGGTAAATCTTTCGCAATTGTTCTTTCATTAACATATAATGCTTTTTCAATATTAGTACCATCGACAAAATGCATTCCCGTTATTAATCTTTTAACAACATAGCTATCAGTCGGAAGACTTACCTCTTTTTCTTCATTACTATTTGTATTATTTTTAGGTACTGATGTATTTACACTTTTCTTATCATCTTTCATGTATATATCTAAATAATAATACATTATAACTCCACCTAAACAAATACCAATAATTAACGTTAATAAAATCTTTCCAAAAATATGCTTTTTCTTGGGCTTTAAACTAGGTGCCCCTACTGTAACCACATCTTTTTTCTTTGCCATTTTTACCTCCATCTTTCTTTTTAATTATATACCAAGTTTTAAAATAAGAAAAGATATTTAAAATGCCTATTTAAGTTTTTTCACTTTACTGTCTTCTTTTTCTTTGACAAATATCTTATTAAGAGCTACCCCGCCTCCTAAAATGGCTAATAAACCAGATATATATAATGAGGTAACGGTGAAGTCTTTTCCTCTGTCATTAACAGTAATAGTATCATCTAAATAAACATCAAATGTTGCGCAACTTATCTCATATGGATTTTCTTGAGGTAATTCTTCTACTTCATCATAAGTAAATATTTTCATATCGGTAGCTTCATTTGATAAATCGATAATTTCTGAAATATAATCTTGTTCTAAAAGCAATTCTTGATTATCAATATTTTCTTTAGTGTATTGATATTCAACATTAGAAAAACACTTTTTAGGAACAATCAAAACTTCTCTTTCATATTTACCATTCGTATTATCTTCATATGGTCTCTTCAAAAGAATAGCATCTCCTGTATCATAAGAAGATACAGCATATTTTTGATAAGTAAAATCACCATCTTTAGTAGTTTCTTGAACTTGAACTAAATGGGCAGTATAATCATTTTTTACAAAAGGATATCTATCATTGGCAAAGAAAGCAGCTGAAAATGCCCCTTGGCCCAAGATTATCCCTCCTGCTGTTAAAACTGCAGCTTTATTTTTAATATTTAAATTTTTGATTTTCATAACGAACCATCCCTTCACATATTACTTAGCATAACACGTAAGAGTATATCAAGCAAGAAAAAAAGAACCCTAAGGTTCTAGTTTCCATTTACTTGATTCATTACTTCTTGAGCGAAATCCTCTTCTTTTTTCTCAATACCTTCGCCAACAGCAAATCTAACAAATTTAACAATTTCTCCACCATTATTTTTAACATATGTAGAAACATTAACACTTGAATCTTTAATAAATTCTTGATCAGCTAAACAAATTTCTTTATAGAATTTATTAATACGCCCATTTACCATTTTTAAAGCTATTTCTTGAGGTTTTCCTTCATTCATAACTTGTTCTGTAATTACTGTTTTTTCATGCTCTATCATATCAGCTGGAACATCTTCTTTATTTAAACAAACTGGAGCCATAGCTGCTATATGCATACAAACATCTTTAGCAACATCACTATTAGCACCCTTTAAAACAACTAAAGAACCAATCTTTCCACCCATATGAGTATAAGTTCCAAAAACTTCATCATCAGTTTTAGTAACTTTTTCAAAACGACGTAGGCTTAATTTTTCACCAATCTTAGCTGTTAAATTAATTAGCTTATCACCAATAGTTTCTCCGCCATCATTAATTTTTAAAGCATCTTCTACTGTTGTTGCATCATTTTTTAATAATACATCTGCCAAATAATTAGTAAAATCTAAGAATTCTTTGTTTTGCGCTACGAAATCAGTTTCAGAGTTAACTTCAAGAATAACTGCATTACTACCTTCAGCTTTAACAACGCAAACACCTTCAGCAGCAATACGTCCTTCCTTCTTAGCAGCTTTACTAATTCCTTTTTCTCTTAACCAATCAATAGCCTTGTCCATATCACCTTCACAGGCATCCAAAGCTTTTTTACAATCAAGCATACCTGCTCCAGTACGTTCTCTTAATTCCTTAACATCACTAGCTTTAAACATAATTATCTCCTTATTTCTCTAAAGCTTCAATTAATTCAGCTTTTTTCATTGCAGAATAGCCTTTAACGCCAGCTTCTTTTGCTCTATTTTTTAAATCAGATAAAGTTAAAGTATTTAAATCTTCTTCAAAAACTTTCTTCTCTTCTTTTTTAACTTCTTCTTTTACTTCATTAACTGCTTCTTTTTTTACATTTTTTTTGTTGTTTTTGTCATCTTCAGTAACATAATCAACAACTTCATTACCATTAACTTCAGCAATAGCGTTAGTAAGTACACCCATTACTAATTTAACAGCTCTAACAGCATCATCATTACCAGGAATAACATAATCAACTAAATCTGGATCACAGTTAGTATCAACAATACCAAATACAGGTATTCCTAAAATACGAGCTTCTTTAATAGCGTTTTCTTCTTTACGTGGATCAACAATAACTAATGCTTGAGGTAATTTCTTCATTTCACGAATACCACGTAAGTTTTTATTTAATTTTTCATATTCTTTCTTAATTTGGATAACTTCTTTTTTAGGTAAAAGATTAAATGTTCCATCTTCTTCCATTTTATCGATTTCATCCATTCTACGTACTCTTGAACGAATAGTTCTAAAGTTTGTAAGAGTTCCACCTAACCATCTTTCAGTAACAAAATAGTTATTAGTACGAACAGCACATTCTTCAGCTGCTTCTTGAGCTTGTTTCTTTGTACCTACAAATAAAACCTTTCCACCCTCTTCAGCAATCTTTTTCATAGCTTCATATGCTTCTTCTAACTTCTTAACTGTTTTTGTTAAATCGATAATATAAATATCATCTCTTGTAGTATAGATGTATTCCTTCATTTTTGGATTCCATCTTCTTCTTTGATGTCCGAAATGAACACCAGCTTCTAATAAATAATTCATTGATACAATTGTACTCATATATTTTTCTCCTTTTGTTTTTTTCATCTACAAGTCTTATAACTTACCACCATATAGGCACTAGGCAAGAAAATAACTTATATGTCTATTTTTTTATTTACTTAATTCAGCAACTATTTCTGCTTTTTTCATACCCGTTACATTAATATTTTTTTCTTTTGCAACTTCTTTTAATTCAGCAACAGTCATTTTGCTGTAATCAACATCTTTTACTTCTTCTTTAACAGCTTTCTTTACTGTTTCTTTTTTTGTTTTCTTACTTGCTGTTTTGTTAATAGTTACTTCTTTAGTATTTTCACTCTTGTTAGCAGCAATCTTACCAGCTTTTCCATCTTTAGCAACTTTTACTAATTCACTGAAAGCCTTAGGATCATTAATAGCTATTTCAGATAACATTTTACGGTTAACTTCAACACCTGCTTTGTTAAGTCCTTCAATAAATCTTGAATAACTAATTTCATTTTCACGACAAGCAGCATTAATTCTTGTAATCCATAATTTACGGAAATCTCTCTTCTTTTGTTTACGATCACGGAATGCATATTGTCCTGAATGCATTAATTGTTCTTTTGCAGTTTTATATAAACGATGTTTACTACCAAAGTATCCTTTTGCTTGTTTTAATACTTTCTTATGACGAGCCTTAGTAACAGCTCCATTTTTTACTCTTGCCATCTTTCTTCCTCCTCTTACTTATCTTAGATTAAGTTCTTTAATCTGTTATAATCAGCTTTACTTAAACTATTTCCTTTTCTATTTTTTCTATTGAATTTAGCGTTTTTACTACCTGTGTTATGACGAGAACCTGGGCAATAAATTTTTACTTTTCCACTTTTTCTAACTTTTAGAACTTTGGCTGTTCCTTTATGTGTTTTAATTTTTGGCATATTTAATTCCTCCTATTATTTTTTATCTTTCTTAGGTACTAGTAACATTGTCATCTGTCTACCCTCTAATTTTGGTTTTTCTTGTATATCAGCATACTCTTCTAGTTTAGAAGAAAAACGCATTAATACTTCTTCACCAAGCTCAGTATGAGCCATTTGACGTCCTCTAAAACGAACTGATACCTTAATTCTGTCACCTTTTTCTAAGTATTTGATGACATTGCGAAGTTTTGTTTCAAAGTCTCCAACATCAATAGTTGGTGATAATCTAAATTCTTTCAATTCAGATCTACTAGCTTTTTGTTTCTTTAATGCTTCCTTTTGTTTCTTTTGTTTTTCATAACGGAATTTATTATAATCCATAACTTTACATACTGGTGGATTAGCATTAGGACTAATTAAGACTAAATCTAAATTAGCATAACTAGCAAGTGTTAAAGCATCTTTTATGTTTTTAACCCCTACTTGTTCACCCTTAGGTCCAACCACCAAAACTTCTTTTGCTCTAATCTGTTCGTTGATAGGCAAATCGTTCTTACCGTTTGCGATAACTAACACCTCCATAAAATAAGAAAAGCAGATAATTCATATCCGCTTTTAAACACAATTGAAAACACCAGTTTTCTAAAGGCATTTACCCATCGCTACTAACAGCAATCAGGTGGATATAAATCTCTTTCCATTTCTTAACTGTTACTAGTATATGATAAACTCTAGTAAAAGTCAACTATTTTTTTGAATAACTATATCCTTTAGATACATTATCCAAAGTAACTTGCGCTGCATAAGCATTAGCTGTAATTAAATGTTGATACATTTCTATCTTATCATCAACACTCGCATCAACAATAGCCCCACTATTATGTTGAATTATATTATGGGTTAAATTATATATAGTAGTTGTAGGAGTAATATTATAATCATTACTTCCAAATTCATATTTTATATATTCACCATCATACATTGAATTACTATTATCTAAATTAAATGTATGAAATAAAGAAAATATCATATCACTTGAATCTTTATAAGTAAGTCCATAACTAAAGCCATCATTTGCTCTTCTATATGTAACATAATTATTAGTCTCAAGATCACTTATTGTAACAACAGAACCATCACTATTATTAGTATCAAATGAAATCTCCATCTTTCTTAAAGCATCCTCCATTTGTGAAGAACTATATTTATTACTCATAAACGGATTAACACAATTATCAAATTCTATCAAGTTTCTCCTAAGTGTTTGATTACAATTCTGTTCATAAGCCTTCTTACCTGTTTTTCTAAAAGTTAAATGGGCATTCTTTTTAATTGTATTAAAATATTTTTTAGAAAGTTGATCATTACTCCTCATCCACTCATCAGTACTAACTCTAAGATTATATTTACTAATAAGAACCGAAGTCACTCTTTCCAAAGCCTCATAAAAATCATCATAAGAAATATCTCTTTTTCTAAATTTATCCCTAGCCGCACAAACAAACGCTATAAAGCCTTCCTTATTTTCTATAGATAATTTATCATCAAGTCTTAAGATACCAAAATTATTATTAGGATAACTTATCATCACTTCATCACTTATATCATAAATGTCAGAGCCCTCTACTAAAACTCTATCTTGATCATATAAAAAACTAATGTTTCCTAAAACATAACTTTTATCATTACCATTAGAATTAAATAATCTACTACTCCCAATTACGCCAACTTCCAAAACTTTAACGCTTTCATCAAATTCTAACTTATTCATACTGCCTCCATCATTCTTAGAATAGCACAACTATTAGTTTTTGAAAATAAATATTACACAATTAGACGCTTTTTGTCTTTGCCCTGCAAACTATCTTTAATAGTATATAATTCATCAACTGATAACATTGAATTATAAATTATACTATCAAACAAAGCTTCTTCACTAAGATTAGCTGTATTTTTAAGGCATTCTAAATTTCTAAGTACCTTCACTCTAGAAATTATATTTCCTCCTATATTGTAATTTCCCTGGTCTAAATAATTTTCATCCATATATTTTATAAAATTACTATTAATAATCTCTTCACTAATATCTAATCTTGGTGAAAGAGAAAATAACTCTCTTATATCACTATTTTGAAATTCACTAACATGATTACAAGATAGTTTATCTAAATTACTATTAGCTACAAAAAACTTATTGCTCTTAACTTCATTACCTAAACTACCATCATCATTTAAAGAATCCGCTTCTATTAAATTATTAATATGAATTCTTTTAACTATATTTAAAGCATCATCTCTACAAAGTATTTCTTCAATAACATTTTTATCTATATTTTCTTCTATTAACGAATCAATTATATCAAAATTTTTAACATCAAGTAATTTTGCTAAGTCTACATTATCACAAATACTAATATCATAGATATGATATAAATCTAATATAGCTTTTAAATATGAATTTTCATATCTAAGTACTTTATAATTAATGTGATCTATATCATATGCACCATTATCTGCTAATAATAAAATGTTATCACATACCTTCTTTAGTTCCTCATTATCAACTAATATATCTATATTATTATTTATAAATTTAGTATTAATATATTTACGATTTAAAAGCATTTCAATTAACCCTAAATCACCTGTAATATCTTTTTGTAAAATATAACTTAAGTTACTATAAGTAAGACATATTCCCGTTTTAGCCAAAACAGTAAATTTATCTTCTAAAGCACCTAGATCTATTGTTTCAATAATCTTTTTGAAATCGTCATCTATCTTATCATAATCATATCTATATTTTAAAAATAATTGTTTATATTTTTTATCTTTTGTTAATGTTTGTTCATGCGTTTTTACAAAAGAAATATTATGAGAAACAGCATCTTCTAATATATTAACTTGCATTCTTTCACTAATATCAAAATCTTCGAAAAATCTGCCTATTTCATCTCCAGTTACTTGTCCTTCATCAATTTTCTTTTGGAGATGCTTAAAGGCTTTTACTTCTTTTTCCTTTTTCTTCTGAACTTTATTTATATAGCTAATTTTTTCTTTATATTTAGGTATTATTTCATCTCTCGTAATACAAATAACTTCTGCATCGACCATTTCAAAATAAATTAAGGAATGCATTAAATCATCTGTTACATCCACAACATCAAAGCCATCCATTTTTTTAGCAAGAAAGGTTGAAGTTAATAATTCCTCCCTAGTAAATTTTTCCTGTTTTAATTTTTTAATTTCTATAATTAATCTTAAAATAGGACTAGCTATATCACTTTTACATATACAATTAATACTATTAATATAATTTTTATCAAAACAAGTTTTTAAAAATACAGTTGCCACTTCTTTATTTTCTTTAACTCTTTCTATATCAGCTTCTTCTACATCTTCCATATTTACATTTAAATATGTCAATAAAGTAAGTTTTCCTCTATCACGAAGTTCACGTAAATTAACTAGTTTCTCTAAAGCCTCACTTGCATTATAAACGGAAGCCAAATTTTGTTCATAATCACAAGATATAACACCAAATCTAATCAACTCATCTAAGTCTATTTCTCTAATAGTTTTATTAAAAATTTCATCATTAGCTGCTAAGGCACTATCACAAATAGTTTGTAATTGGTTCCACACTTTCATATAATCTTTATAAAAACCTTTTTCAATGCTATTAACTGCAATATCTCTTTGTAATTGTACTAATAACTCATTCATATAAACTACCCCTTTATTAACTTTTTATCAATATCGTTCATAAACTGTTGTTCTATATCATCTTGTAACTTAAAAAACTGTTCTCTTGATGAACTATCTATAATTTTTTTCAATTTATCTTTTACACTACGATATCTATTAACTCTATTTCTAAGTTCCATACGATATCTCTTATTAGTATCTACTTTTTTGGTAAAAGCAGAAATAACTACTACGACGTTAGGCATTAAAAAATGAAAAACTACTCTTTGTTGATTAGCTCTAAGTTCATAAAATTCTGAATAATGGCAAGTAAATCTCTTCAATCCTTTAAATTCTTGTTCTTTAATTGAATTAATCATTCTAACTAAAATATCTTTTTGACAATTTTTACAAACATCTTTTATTATTGGTGAATTATCAAGTTCTCTAACACTATTAGGTAAATAAACTACATGAAAGTCACTTTGAACATCAATTTTAATTTCTTCTTCTTCATACTCATCATAGTCAAGCAATATAGAAAAAAGTCTCTCACAATTCTGCCTTTCTTCACTAAATAAATCATCCTCATCTTCATATTTAGCGACCTCATATGCATCAAGTTCATTTCTAACGGCAAGTAAAATATTTTTCATTTCTTTATTATAAGTAGCTTTATCCTTACGTGGTAAAAGTCCACATCTAATCATGTCTTGATAATTATCACATTGCATCAAAAAATCAAGAGACAAAACATTATAGCTTTCTTCATTTTCTTCTAAAATGTGTTTACTCTTCTTTTCGACTATTCCATTATCACAGATAACATTTATTAACTCTCCTCTATGTTCATCATTATTTTTTAGTTTCTTATTATTAGTATTTATAATGGAAAGTAAAATCTTTTTCTTCTCTTCCGTAGGTAATTGCTGATATTCCTCACTTCCAACAACATCATCAATATCTGTGATAAATCCATAACTATCTTCTTCTAAGTTCTTCATATCTACACCCCTTAAAGTAGTTGCTATTATATCATAAAATTTAAAAATATGCAAGAAAAAAGACCTAAAGTACTAGGTCTTGAGTATAAAATAGTATTAAAACTTAATTTTTTCTTCAATATAAGGTATTACTTTATCTAATTCCAATGTAATTTGTTCCATTGTATCTCTATCTCTAATAGTAACAGTATTATTATTAATAGTATTATCATCAATAGTAATTGAAAAAGGTGTTCCAATAGCATCTTGTCTTCTATAACGTTTACCTATAGAACCAGCCTCATCATAACTACACATAAAGTTTTTGGATAACATATCATATACCTCAGAGGCTTTTTCGCTATGATATTTTTTAGCAAGAGGTAAAACTGCTACTTTATATGGTGCTATTGAAGGTAAAAACTTCATTACATCACGTTCTTCACCGTTTTCTAGTGTTTCCTTATGATAAGCATTAAATAAAACTGCAAGTACTGCTCTATCACAACCTATAGTAGATTCTACAATATAAGGTATAAATTTCTCGTTTGTTTCAGGATCTAAATATTCCATAGAAACACCTGATGTTTTTTGGTGCTGAGATAAATCATAATTAGTACGGCTTGCAATTCCCCATAACTCACCCCATCCAAATGGGAATAAGAATTCGATATCACTTGTTGCTTTAGAGTAGAAAGATAACTCTTCTTTATCATGATCACGAATTCTTAATTCTTCGTCTTTTAATCCAAGGTCTTTTAACCAGTTTACACAGAAATCCTTCCAGTATGCAAACCATTCTAAGTCTGTATCTGGCTTACAGAAGAATTCTAATTCCATCTGCTCAAACTCTCTTGTACGGAAAGTAAAGTTACCTGGTGTAATCTCGTTACGGAATGACTTACCAATCTGTCCAATACCAAAAGGTACTTTCTTTCTTGATGTTCTCTGAACATTCTTGAAGTTTACGAAGATACCCTGAGCTGTCTCTGGTCTTAAATATACTGTGTTCTTGGCATCCTCTGTTACACCCTGGAATGTCTTAAACATAAGGTTAAACTGTCTTATATCTGTGAAGTTATGCTTTCCACATGAAGGACAGCAGATATTCTTCTCATCGATGAAATTCTTCATCTGTTCCTGTGTCCATCCATCAACTGAACCGCCGAGATCATATGAATTCTCATCTGCCCAGTCTTCTATAAGTTTATCTGCTCTGAATCTCTCATGACATTCCTTGCAGTCCATTAATGGATCAGAAAACCCACCAAGATGACCTGATGCTACCCAAGTCTGAGGGTTCATAAGAATTGCACAGTCAACACCTACATTGTATGGGGATTCCTGAATAAATTTCTGCCACCATGCACGTTTTACATTATTTTTTAATTCTACACCGAGATTACCGTAATCCCAGGTATTTGCCAGACCACCGTAAATTTCAGAGCCCGGATAGACGAATCCTCTGGCTTTTGCCAGAGCAACGATTTTCTCCATTGTTTTTTCCATGATAGTTCTCCTCTTTGTTTTATTCGTTGCGTTTTCTCAACATTATACCGCATTTAAAATATATTTCAACTTTTTTATTGGATTTACTTACTTCATGACTTCAAGAATCTGAAGACTTTTGAATTTTCTGTCTGTATTTCGTGCTGTATACAGATGGATGATCTGTTCGAGCTCCAGAAGCACTTCCGGTTCTACACGGAAAGAATAAAGCCGCCCCATCGGCGCTGTAGCTATGTAACGCATGGCATATAAGGCGGATGGCGAGATACGTCTTGCATCTCTCTTTCCCAGAGCACAGGATATGCAGAGAATTCCATGCATATCCTGCGAAAAGAAGCAGTCTTCGCCGTCCGAAATCTCTTTTTCGCAGCCGGTGCACTGAAAAAGCTGTGGGCAAAGTCCCTGCTCGACCATCGTACGCAGCTCATAGATACAGCGTATCAGCCGGTTATCCAGCTGCTGGTTCATCAGTGCTTTTACTGTCACATAGAGAAGATTCATCATCTCTTTTTCGTCGGTTCCTTCTCTTCCGAAATAATCCGCCAGCTCCAGAAAATAATATCCATAATAGACTCCCGGCTGCATTGTCGCCAGTTCTACAAAATGATGGGTAACTGATACCTGATTCAGATTGTAGCTTGTCCGCCCCTCATATAATGTAAAATTACCAAATACAAAAGGATCCGCAGCCGCCATGAACGGACTGTTCAGACGTCTGGCCCCTTTTGCAAAGGCGGAAATCTTGCCGCGCTCTCTGGTCAGAAGTACAATACGTTTATCATATTCGCCTACAGGCATTGCCGAGATTACGACACCCTGTACGGTAATAAGATCACTCATCTTTCAGATTCCCTTTTTCAGATTAATCTTTTTAAATTTCTTTCTTGTCATAACCGAAGTTTTTGATCATAAAGTCGCTGTCGCGCCAGTCTTTTTTGACTTTTACCCAGAGTTTCAGGTTGACTTTTGCATCCAGCATACGCTCCAACTCATAACGTGCATTGCTGCCGATCTTTTTCAGCATGGCACCCTGTTTGCCAATGATAATACCTTTATGAGAATCACGTTCACAGATGATGGTCGCGTCAATATCAACCAGACGGTTTTTGCCCGGACGTTCTTTCATTCGGTCAATGGCAACGGCGATTCCGTGAGGAATCTCAGCATCAAGTGCATGCAGTGCTTTTTCACGGATAATTTCCGCGGCGATCTGTCTCTGCGGCTGGTCTGTCACAGTGTCCTCATCATAAAACATCGGACCGTACGGCAGATATTTCAGAATACATCCGATAATATCCTGCGTATTCTGTCCGCGCAGTGCAGAACACGGAATGATCTCATCAAAATCATACAGCTTACGATAAGTATCGATGGCCTTCAGAATTTCATCTTTATCAACCGTATCGACTTTATTAATCACAAGAATGACCGGCAGATGCAGGCCCTTCAACTGTTCTGCAATATCCGAATAGCGGACGATGGGACCGGCGATCAGCTGAGGAAAGAGTGCCACATATGCAGCCAGGTCTATCGGATTTCTCTGGGCTTTCACATCCTGCCTGTATACATCCACCGTATAGCTGAGTATCTGGAAGGTATAAAAGCTGATTCCGATGGGAAGTTAAGCAGGGAAATCGAACATCCGGTGACGGCATTTACATTGCGGATAAAAAAATCTGCGTATTTAAAATAACCAAGCATGAGAAGGCTGGATGAAACCGAAAGTGCGAGAAAAAGCCTGGCAAGCTTCGGAACACCCTGATAACGCTCGATCAGCAATCCAAATATATAAGCCATCAGGATGGCAAGCATCATCCAAATCACATACCTCGGT
>ENA-OWPL01000619-OWPL01000619.1-human-gut-metagenome-genome-assembly--contig:-NODE-619-length-24414-cov-242.236668_pt1 | contig 24414 bp, 23 predicted proteins | sample MGYA00248263_ERZ651844 | MGnify/ENA primary metagenome ERZ651844 (study PRJEB26924, sample SAMEA4378256) | human gut metagenome | biome: human gut; feature: human-associated habitat; material: faeces...
GCAAAAATTTAGAATAACCAAACATTTCTGAATAAATTTAGATTTTTAAACTTTATGTTTCTATTTATAAATTTAAATCACACTCACTCCACTATCCGGTTTTTAGGTTTAGTTTTATGAATATAAACCTATCAATCAAAATATATTACGAACCTTTTCTTTATAAATTTTGGCTAAATCACTGATTATTCATACCATAAACCACCTAAATAAAGGCATATAGAGCGATTTATGCAATATTTCCACCACACCTATGTAAAAGTCTATGGTTTATAAAACAACTAAAATACATAACTAACTGGGTTTCCGCTACTTACAAATTCAAAATACAGCATGAATATTTATTCATTCATAACTATAAACACCCTATTTTATCTTTATTTTTATAAACATAAAACATAAATTCATGTATTTAGTTTTCTTGTATTTATATTTATAAATCAAAATCACAAATTTTGATTTATGAATTTAAAAATATAAACTTAGGAAACATAAACCTTAACAAATGCAAACGTCTGATTTTAGACAATGGGAAATGGCAAATTTTTCCATTTCTAGCGTATTCCAGCCCATCGGCAAGAAAACGGGCAAATTCGCGAGTAATGAAGAGGGTTAATTTAGCTAAGTTACTGATAACCAATAAAGTTAAGTCTATTTTCAGGCGAAACCGAAAAATGGGCATCTAGCTCAAAAAATCGCTTAAATTCCCCATTTTTGCCCAAAAATCGCCCAAAATGAGCCCAGGTAAGCGCCCCAAAAAGAGCCGAAAATCACCTATTTGGGGCAAATTTATAATGCTAAACGCTAGTTGGTTGCTTTCTGGAAACAGGCGGCAAAGAAGGCCGAAAACGGAAACGAGCTCCTGCCGAGAGAAAACTCTCAGCAGGAGCTCGCCTACTCTCCCCCACCTCGCTCTTCAGCATCAGTGAAGGATAAAAAAGATGAGTTCTTTCATCAGTTCACCCACCGGAGTGGACGGATTATCCAGTCCCTTTATCTTCGCATCCACCTCCTTAAACTTCTCAATAATCGCCATCACTTTCACGCCCGTATAGTTCCTCATTCCTGTAATATATTCGCGCGCCGCCCAAGCTCCGCGCAAATCCAGGAATTTTGCGAGCTCATTTTCGTTCTGCCTGTTGGGTGCATAATAAGCAATCATCAGGTTTTGGAAATAAGTAAAGAGCATCGGGAGAAGCGTGAAGAGAGAACCGCTCTTCGGATTGCTGTCAAAATAATTTATTATCTGATTTGCCTTGAACACATCGCGGCTGACGATGGCACTTCTCAGCTCGAAGGCATTGAAGTCTTTGCTCACCCCTATTTCTCGCTCCACAATCTCCGGAGTAACACGCCGGTCGTTCTCAGGAAGAGAAATGAGCAGTTTGTCGAGCTCGGAAGTGAGTCGGTGCAAATCTGCTCCCACATGATCAGCCACCATCTGGGTAGCTTTGGGTTCTATGGTCGCCTTGCGGGTCTTGAGATAAGTCTCGATGAAGCCCGGCAGATTTCGGTCGTAGAGTTTCTTGCTTTCAAAAACCACACCCGCCTTGGCAGCGAGGGCAGAAAACTTTTTACGACTGTCGAGCTTGCCGTTTTTATGACAGAAAACAAGGATGGTTGTTTTTACCGGATTTTCGAGATACTTCTCGAGTGCTTCCAAATTCCGCAAATTCTGAGCCTCTTTCACAACCACCACTCTATACTCCGCCATCATCGGGTAGCCCTTGCACAAATCTGCCACCTGCGCACCTGTAACATCAGCTCCGAAAACTACCGTCTGGTTGAAGTCACGCTCCTCGGGCTGGAGCACATTTTCTGAAATGTAGTCGCAGATCTTATCTATATAAAAAGGTTCCTCGCCCATCAGAACATAGACGGGCGAATACTTCCGAGCCTTCAAATCTTTCATGATTGACTCGTAACTTATTGCACTTTTCTTTTCTACCATTGGATTATTTTTTGTAACTTTGCACCCAGCAAACTCCGGAGGTGCGGACAAGCATTTGCTCCGCCTCCAGGTTCGCAGTTTTCTGAGGTGCAGTTTTCAGCTGCACTTCGACTGCAAAGTTACAAAAAATAAATTGAACTGCCTATATAAAAGAGGTAGTTTTTGAAAATGAGGTATGGTTAAAAGAAGAAAAGAAACCATATCGAAAACAGAAAAGAAAGAAATATAACCCCTATATATAATAAGGTATAGAAAAATGATTCGCTTAAATTTGCCATCTTTCGACATCAAGGTTTCGGGCTCAAAACAACATCCCCAGATACTGGATGTGCTGCGCCGGAAGTTCATCACGCTCACTCCCGAAGAGTGGGTGCGCCAGCATTTCGTTCATTTTCTCATCGAGCACAAGGGGTATCCTGCCTCGCTGCTCGCCAACGAGATCCAGCTGAAATGTGGCGACAAGGTGCTGCGCGCCGACAGTGTGCTCTACTCCCGTGAGCTGCAGCCCCGCATGATCATCGAGTACAAAGCCCCTCACATCCCCATCACGCAGAAAGTGTTCGACCAGATTTCGGTCTACAATCTTCTGCTCCATGTCGACTTTCTGGTGGTGAGCAACGGGCTGGAGCATTACATCTGCAAGATGGATTATGAAAGTAAAAAATATGTATTTTTAGAGACTATTCCCGATTATTCCGATTTATTGACATTATGAGAGCGTCGGGGATAGTCCGGAAGTTTTTAAACAGAGCTTTCCCCAGCCTTCAAAATTTGCGAATTTCCGCCCAACCGGCCATCCGTTTTAGAATTCGCGAATTTTGAAAGCCTTTTTCTGCCTTCTTTTCCTCTCCCTTTTTCTGCCTCCTTTTCCTCTCCCTTTTTGAGCACTCCTTTCTCTTCCTTTTTGGGTCGCTTCTTTCTCTCCCATCCTCTTTTCCGCGTTATTTTTTAATAAAAAACCCATTTTCATTTTGTAGTCTCCTCCTTTTGCATTATCTTTGCAGATAATATATATATATTAAGGTATAAAAACTGCCCGCAGGCAGCCTATCTTAAAAGAACAGAAAGAAATGGAGAATAAAAAGATAAAAATCGCCGTAGCCGGAACAGGATATGTAGGCCTGAGCATCGCTACCCTGCTGAGCCAGCATCATGAGGTGGTAGCCGTAGACGTGATACCCGAAAAGGTGGAGCTCATCAACTCGCGCCGCTCGCCTATCCAGGACGAATACATAGAGAAATATCTGGCTGAAAAGGAACTCAACCTCAAAGCCACAACCGATGGAGAAGAAGCCTATAAGGATGCCGATTTCGTAGTGATTGCCACACCAACCAACTATGATCCGGTGAAAAACTACTTCGACACCTCGCACGTAGAAGAAGTCATCCGCCTGGTGATGCAGGTGAATCCCGATGCCATCATGGTCATCAAGAGCACCATCCCGGTAGGCTACACCGAAAGCATCCGCCAGAAAACGGGCAGCAAGAACATCATCTTCGCTCCCGAATTTCTGCGCGAAAGCAAGGCACTCTACGACAACCTCTACCCAAGCCGCATCATCGTGGGCAGACCGAACGGTGACGAGCGACTGGAGCAGGCAGCCCGCACCTTTGCAGAACTGCTGAAAGAGGGAGCCATCAAGCAAGACATAGAAACCCTGTTCATGGGACTTACCGAGGCAGAGGCCGTGAAACTCTTCGCCAACACCTACCTCGCCCTGCGCGTGAGCTACTTCAACGAGCTGGATACCTACGCCGAAATGAAGGGCCTCGACACCAAGGCGATTATCGACGGAGTGGGTCTGGACCCTCGCATCGGAACCTTCTACAACAACCCTTCCTTCGGATACGGCGGCTACTGTCTGCCGAAAGATACCAAGCAGCTGCTCGCCAACTACGCCGATGTGCCTGAGAACCTGATTCAGGCGATTGTGGAGAGCAACCGCACCCGCAAGGATTTCATCGCCGACCGCGTGCTGAACATGGCTGGCTACTACGATTATGCCAACCAGAACAACTTCAGCGAGGAGGAAGAGAAGCCTTGCACCATCGGCGTATACCGCCTCACGATGAAGAGCAACAGCGACAACTTCCGCCAGAGCAGCATACAGGGCGTGATGAAGCGCATCAAGGCAAAGGGCGCGCAGGTTATCATCTACGAACCTACGCTGAAAGACGGAACCACCTTCTTCGGAAGCCGCATCGTAAACAACCTGGATGCCTTCAAGCAGCAGAGCCAGGCCATCATCGCCAACCGGTATGACAAGTGTCTGGATGATGTGGAAGAAAAGGTTTACACCCGCGATATTTTCAGAAGAGACTGATTTGAGTTAATAGTTAATAGTTAAAAGTTAACAGTTGAAAGCTGAAGACGGAAGACAGAAAATAGGAAAGCAATAATATTTATAATAAAGAGAAAAATAAGAAATGGCAAAATTAGTAATCAATTCCTACGAGGAATTTGCATCTCACCTCGGTGAGAAGTTAGGAGAATCAGACTGGTTGCAGATTGACCAGGACCGTATCAACAAGTTCGCAGACGCTACACTCGACCCACAGTGGATCCACGTAGACGTAGAGCGCGCCAAGGTAGAGAGCCCTTACCACAGCACCATCGCCCACGGTTACCTCACCCTCTCAGTACTCCCATACCTCTGGCAGCAGATTATCGAGGTAAACAACCTCAAGATGCTCGTAAACTACGGCATGGACAAGATGAAGTTCGGTCAGCCAGTCATCACCGGTTCACGCGTGCGCCTGGTAGCCACTCTCCACGACATCCAGAACATCCGTGGCATCTGCAAGACCAGCATCAAGTTTGACATCGAAATAGAAGGTCAGCGCAAGCCAGCCCTCTCAGGCATCGCTTCTTTCCTCTACTATTTCAACAACTAAAAGATGGCAGCAGGTAAATGGATTGGTGGTGTGCTCGGTTTCATCACAGCCGGTCCGCTGGGAGCCCTGGCAGGCTATGCCCTCGGTTCCCTCTTTGAGCACGGACTGGATGCGGTAAACCGCGACGGCGACCACCATTACAACAACGCCTACGATGCCTACAGCGGCCAGCAGCACAACGGCCGCCAGGGCTTCGGCAACCAGGGCTACAGCCGCCAGCAGAGCTATGAGGGAGAGCGAAACTCCTTCATGTTTTCGCTGCTGGTGCTCAGCTCCTACATCATCAATGCAGATGGCAAGATCATGCATTCCGAGATGGAGCTGGTGCGCCGCTTCCTGCGTCAGAATTTCGGCGAGGCAGCCAAGCAGCAGGGCGAGGAAATCCTCCTCAAACTCTTCGAACAGCAGAAGCAGATGGGCATGCAGCAGTACCGTTCGGTGATACAGGACAGCTGTCATCAGATACGTGCCAACATGATGTATGAGCAGCGCCTGCAGTTGCTCAATTTCCTCGTCATGATAGCCCAGGCCGATGGAGTTGTGAATTCTCAGGAGATTCAGGCACTCAAGGAGATGGCCATCCACATGGGTCTTTCTGCCGAGGATGTAGACCAGATGCTGAACCTGGAGAGCGGGGCTTCTTCAGCAGGCAGTCTGGATGATGCCTACCGTGTTCTGGGTATCAGTCCTGACGCCTCAAACGATGAGGTGAAGGCCGCATACCGCAAGATGGCGCTCAAGCATCATCCTGACAAGGTAGCAGCCCTAGGCGAAGATGTGCGCCGTGCAGCCGAGAAGAAATTTCAGGAAATCAACGACGCCAAAGACCGCATTTACAAGGCTAGAGGACTCTAGGTTCCAGATTAGGATAAAAGGAGTTAAGACAGATTGTCCTAGCTGCCTGAAAACGAAAAAAAATAAAGGCTCGCCAATCAATTTTGGCGAGCCTTTATTGTATCTTATCTTATCGTATCTTTATCAGAAGATTATCATCCGAAAAGAGCGGAGAGAGGAGGAAGATTAATCCTCACCCTCAGTCTTTCTTCTGCGGATAGCGCGCTTGCGCTTTGGCTTCTCCTCTGTCTTAGGAGCCTCAATCTTAACACCAGCCAATTCTGGGTCGATGAGGATACGGCCACAATACTCACAAGGGATAATCTTCTTGTGCATCTTGATATCGAGCTGGCGCTGAGGTGGAATCTTGTTAAAGCAACCGCCACATGCATCACGCTGCACGTAAACGATACCCAAACCGTTGCGGGCACCATTACGGATACGCTTGAAGCTCTGGAGCAAACGTGGCTCAATCTTCTTCTCGAGCTCGAATGCCTTCTCCTTCAAATTCTCCTCTTCCTCACGGGTTTCAGCCATGATAGACTCGAGCTCAGAACGCTTCATTACCAAGCCCTTCTCGCGGTCTGCCTTCTGGTCCTCAGCCTTGTGAAGGTCGTACAGGCGCTCGTTGATTGTCTGCTGCGCCTCGCGGATCTTCTTGCTGCAAAGTTCGATTTCCAGCTCCTGGAACTCGATTTCCTTGCTCAAAGTATCATACTCGCGGTTGTTGCTAACCATTTCGAGCTGCTTCTTATAACGCTCCACGCTAGCCTGAGCCTCCTCAATCTCGTGCTGCTTCTGATCGATGGCGCGGTCAAACTGCTCAATATCGGTCTGGATTTTCTCGATACGGGTGGTAAGACCAGCAATATCGTCTTCCAAATCCTGAACTTCGAGAGGCAACTCACCTCTCAACGCACGCTTTTCATCAATTGCAGACAAGGTGGTCTGAAGCTGATAGAGAGCCTTCAACTTCTCTTCCACTGTCAAATCTGTAGGATCTTTCTTTGCCATAATTCCTTATTTATTTTTAATTTAAATCTTTTATATTCAACATTTTACAAGTACAGAACAGGGTTGGTATTTATCTCCGAGATGCAGCATTTGGCATCAGGGAAATTCTCCTGGATGATGCTGCGGAAGATTTCGCCCGTAAACTGCTCACTCTGATAGTGGCCGATGACGCAGATCTGAATCTCCTGTTCGTGGCCGAAATACTCGTGATAGCTCATCTCGCCCGTGATGAAGGCATCGGCACCTGCCTTGATGGCTGCGTCGAGCAAGAAAGCACCTGCTCCACCGCAGAGTGCCACCTTCCTGATAGGACGGCGAAGCAACTGGTTGCACTGCACGCACTCCACGCCGAACCGCTCCTTGAGCATCAGCACCAAGTCGTCGGCTGCCAGGTCCTCAGCCACCTCTCCGATGACACCCTCGCCGCCTTTCACGCCGTCCACTTCCTTCTCTCCAGCAAAGAACTGCACGTTTCGCAGTCCCAGTTTCTCGGCAATCTTGAAGTTCACGCCGCCCGCAGCCGCATCCATGTTGGTATGCATCGCCACGATGGTAATATCATTCTTAATCGCCTTGCGCACGGTACGCTGCACGTAGTTCTCGTCCGAGATTCTCGCCAGTTTGCGGAATATCAGCGGATGATGGCTCACGATGAGGTTACATCCCTTCTGGATGGCCTCGTCTACCACGGCTTCAGTAACGTCAAGACACAACAATGCCCCTGACATTTCTACCGCCTCTGTCAATCCAACTTGCAGGCCGGCATTATCATATCCTTCCTGCAAGGGCAGAGGCGCGTAATGTTCAAGGGCATCAACTACCTGTTTTATTTTCACGCTCCTATTCAATATTTTATTTTTAGACTGCAAAGTTACTCATTTTTCCCCGATTTTATCTCCATACAGCCCTCTGTTTAAACTTTTTTAATACAAAGTTTCGCTTTTGCGCAAAATATTTCACAAAAACAGCCGATAGTTGTAGATTTTTTATTAATTTTGCAAGCATACTTCATAAAAGCAGAACGGAGCCCGTCCCCAAGGAAAGGTTCCCGATGAAGAACAGAGTATAATAAATTGGTTTAGAACATCGTATCATAAAAATAGTATAGCTTATGCATCAATCTACATTACCCTGCGATTTCGCACTCCCTGCCGAATGGGAGCCACAGAGCGCCATCATGCTCACCTGGCCACATGCCGGCACCGACTGGAAGCCGTATCTGCCTGAAATTACAGATACTTATCTCGAACTGGCAGATATCATCACGCGCTACGAGCAGCTGCTTGTGGCTACACCCGATGTGCCTGCCACCCGATACCAGCTCAAGAAAAAGCTCTCTGCCGAACAGATGAGCCGCGTGCTGCTCTACGAGGTAGAAAGCAATGATACCTGGGTGCGCGACCACGGACCCCTCACCATGGTGCTGCGCAAAAAGCAGAACACCTGGATGGTGCCTTACCGCATACTCGACTTCAAGTTCAACGGCTGGGGCGAAAAGTTCAGATGGGAGAAGGATAATGCCATCACCCTGAAACTATACTATCAGGCAGCCTTCAATGCCGATATTGAGAACCACCAGGGCTTCGTGCTCGAAGGAGGCAGCATCGAGAGCGACGGAAAGGGTACGCTCTTCACCACCTCACAGTGCCTGCTGGCGCCTCACCGCAACCAGCCGCTCGACCACGACAGCATCGACCATCTGCTGCAGACTTTCTTCCAGCTCAAGAGAGTCGTCTGGCTGGATCACGGCAATCTGATAGGCGATGATACCGACGGCCACATCGACACCATCGTGAGAGTGGCTCCACACGACACCTTATTATATGTAGGCTGCGATAATCCGGAAGATGAGCAGTATGAAGACTTCCAGACGCTGGAGAAGCAGCTCAAGGGCCTCTTCACCTGGGAGGGATACCCTTACCGCTTGCTCAAACTGCCGATGCCCGACCCTATCTATGATGAGGGCGACTGCCTCACCACCAACCCGGAGAGCGAGGGCGACCGCCTGCCTGCCACCTATGCCAACTTCCTGATACTCAACAAGGCTGTGATTTATCCCACCTACAATCAGCCGGAAAAGGACGAGGAGGCACGCAAGCAGATTCAGCTCGCCTTCCCCGACCGCGAAATCATCGGCGTAGATTCGCAGACCATCATCCGCCAGCATGGCAGCATCCACTGCATCACCATGCAGTTGCCCGAAGGAGCCCTCAGAGACTCAACATTCCACATTTAACATTAAACATTTAACATTAAAAGTAAAAAATGAACGTCGGTTTATTACAACTTCATAATACGGCAGATATCGCCAACAACAAGCAGCGCCTGGCAGAAGGCATCATCGACCTCGCCCATCGCGGCGCAGAGCTCATCGTGCTTCAGGAGCTTCATAACTCCCTCTATTTCTGTCAGGTAGAGGATGTTGACCTCTTCGACCTGGCAGAGCCTATTCCGGGCCCTTCGACCGATTTCTACGGCAAGCTTGCCAAGGATCTCGGCGTCGTCATCGTCACCTCCCTCTTCGAGCGCCGCGCTCCGGGGCTCTACCACAATACGGCGGTAGTGATGGAGAAGGATGGAAGCATTGCCGGAAAATACCGCAAGATGCACATCCCCGACGATCCTGCCTACTACGAGAAGTTCTATTTCACACCGGGCGACCTCGGTTTCCACCCTATCCAGACCTCTGTAGGCAAGCTCGGCGTGCTGGTTTGCTGGGACCAGTGGTATCCCGAAGCAGCCCGTCTGATGGCGCTGCAGGGAGCCGAAATGCTCATCTATCCTACCGCCATCGGCTATGCTACCTATGATACCGAGGAGGAGCAGCAGCGCCAGCGCGAGGCGTGGACTACCGTGATGCGTGGCCATGCCGTAGCCAACGGATTGCCGGTCATCGCCGTAAACCGCGTAGGTTTCGAGCCTGATCCTAGCGGTCAGACCGAAGGCATCCAGTTCTGGGGCAGCAGTTTCGTAGCCGGTCCTCAGGGCGAGCTCCACTACCGTGCCAGCGATCAGGAAGAAGAGAGCCTGGTAGTAGATATCGACCTGAAGCACAGCGAGAATGTGCGCCGCTGGTGGCCATTCCTCCGCGACCGCCGCATCGAGAACTACGGAGATATTACCAGGCGATTTATCGATTAAACCATTTTTGCCGGAAATTCCGAGAGAATATCGGGATTCCGGCATACATATATATATAAGGTATAGATTTTCAGGATAAATGGAGAATTTGGAAGTGATGGTGATACTTTTCATCATCGTGATTTTAGGTTACGTCGCCTGCAAGTTGGGATATATGGGCGACAAGTTTGACAAGAAGTTATCCAGCATGGTGGTAGATATCACCTGTCCCCTGCTGGTGCTCTCGTCAGTAATGGGCGATGAGCTGCCCGACCGCACGCTCATCCTCCCCCTTCTGGGCGTAGGTTTCCTTACCTACATTCTTTTGCTGGTATTCGGATTCTGGGTACCGCGTCTCATCACTCGCAATCATGACGACCAGGGCATGATAGGTTTTGCGCTGATGTTTGCCAATGTAGGTTTCATCGGCTACCCTATTGTTTCGAGCATATTCGGTCCGAAAGCCATTTTTTATGCAGCCTTGCTCAACATGCCGAACACCTTTTTTATTTTTACGGCAGGTGTCATGCTCATCAAGGGCGAGTACAGCATCAAGCAGTTCAATCCTAAGGTGCTGTTTTCTCCGGCTCTTCTGGGTGCCTTCGTTGCCGCCATTCTGGTAGCCTTCGGGGTACATACGCCTGATATCATTGCGCGTCCGGTAACGATGGTGGGCAACATTACGGTTCCTGCAGCCCTGATGATTATCGGTTCCTCGATGGCTAAGTTGCCGGTGAAGGAGATTATCGGCAGTCCTAAGGTATACCTCTCCTCGTTCTTGCGTCTTGTGGTAGTACCTCTGAGCATTTATTTTCTGTTCAAGGTATGTGGTGTAAGCGATCAGGTCAACGACATCAATACGGTTGTCATTGCGATGCCCGTAGCGAGTTTCGGCACGATGTTCTGTCTGAAATACGGCCGCAATCCTTCGCTCATCACCGAGATGACGTTCATCACCACGGTTGGCAGCATCATCACCATCCCGCTCATCACCCTCCTCTTTTCGTAACGAGAAAAAAATCCCCTGATGCCACAAAGTCACCAGGGGATTTTTATATAATTCATTAATCACTAATCATTAATCACTAATCACTAATCATTAATCACTAATCACTAATCATTATCTCACGCAGAATTTCTTGCCATTCTTGATGTATATACCCTTCTTCATAGCCCCCGTAATGCGGCGGCCGCTCAGGTCATAAATGGCATCATTTCCGGTCTCCTGATCCGATGTTACAGAATGGATGCCGGTAGACTCCAGGTTGCGGTAAGTCCTTACCTCGAGTTCATAAACCGGTTCAAGACCTCTTACGCTGTTCACGCTTCCAGCACCAAACACGATGTTTTCAGCCAATTTACCATCCACCAGTGCATAATACTTTGATACGCCTTCATCCACCGTCAGATAATAGTAATAAGTGGAGCCGATGACAGGTTTGCCATTATAGAAATTGCGGGAAGGATTATACTGGCTTCCTGCTTCCTCGAATGTTACACCTTCTCCTATTTTGGTTCTCACCTCAAATGTGCGAGGTTCGTATCCGGTTGCCGGCAGACGCAGTCTCTCAAAGTCCTGACCATACAGTTCCATATACTCCTCCGAGCCATTTCTCTTAGCCACAACAGCCAGATAATCACCCGGTTCTGCATCTACAGTACTCAGAACCGTAAAGACCAATTTAGGATAGATGTAGCCCCGTCCAAAATCTTTAATCGTCTTGGTGCTGGATGATATAATCTCCCGAATCTCGCCCTTAGCATTCATCAGAGCCATGGCAAGTACTCCGTCAAAGTTCTGTTTTCCTTCATTTTTGATTGGTACTGAAAAGACGATACATTTCTGTCCCTTCTTCACATCAGTAACATTCATATTCATTTCCTGAAGATAGTCAGTCATCTTCGTGAATCTCATATCAGAGATTTTTTCCTTTCCGTCAGATGGCTCCATGCCGAATACTGCCATCTGGCCAACGTTATACCGACTGGCAACTGGCTTTCCTTCTTCGTTTTGCGGATTGAGGGCTCCTATATGGTAGAACCCGTTGCAAAGACCGCCCCAGCCCCAGTTTACGCTGAAGCTATCGTCCTTGTAACCATCTATCACGAAGGCATGACCGCCACCAATAGAGTCGAATGCAGCATAGAGCACAGGACGGTTGGCATCAATCTCTCCGCGCAACTTTTCGTTCCATTCCTCTGCGCTCCCAGCTTCTATTGACATCTGATGCGAAATCTTGCTGTAGCCGAAATACTTCTGCATGGCGGCCACCAGATCGCTTATATACGAACCGCTACCGTCTTCAGCATACTGCATATCCACAGCCACACCGAGGTCTGACATGAGCCTTGCCACGCCGTCGAAGTCAGCAGCGTTGGTTCCGTCATATCGCGCAGGCATGTTTGCCCAATCATATTCGTGCTCGAATTGGGCAGTCAGGGTCTTGCCGTCCCATTTATAGGAATGGCTTCCGGTGCCCTTGGCAGGATAACCGTGATACTGCATCACGATGGCACCAGCCGTAGCCGCACAGCCAACCGGATATTTGTTTGGCGTGTACTTGTTGAATGGAGCCATCTGGTCCCATTTCGCGGTATTGAGCAGCTTTTCGCCGCTGAAACCGGTTCTTGTGGCAGTCTGGTTCGCCTGATTGCTGTTAGCCAGCGCTGCTATCTGCCGTTCATAACTCTTGAGCAGGTCCTTCAATCCGTCGGGCAGATTTCCTGCATCAAATGTTCCTGTTGAGGTATACCCCAAAACTGGCGCTACTGCGTCGTCACCTGCTATAATGACGAATCCGCCTGCGTCATTGTTGAAAACATAATAAGCATCAGAGCGCGATGCGGTATTAGCCGTTCTGCTCTTGGCTCTAGCTTTCTGCGGCATCTGTTTTCCCCAGAAGCTATAAGCCTGCTGCTGTGCCTGCCATTGAGTTATCCGCTTAGCCTCCGAAGGAGAATATACCAGCAGCAGCAACAATGCCAATATGTTTTTAAAGTGTAATTTTCGTTTCATTAGTTCTTGTTGTTTAATAATTTACTAAATATTCTCTATATATCCTAATATATATCCTGATATAAGTTCACTTGTATAAATCCACCTGAATAAGCCCAGCCAGAATATCGGGCTTCTGTAGTTTTTTAAATACTTTGTTCTGCTGCAAATATACGAAAAATATTCGTACCAAACAAGTTTTTTCGCACTTTTTTTCGTCCCTACCCTCATTTTTTATGTATTGCCCCCTCTTTTTACGTATTAAGCGAAAAAAATCCCCTGATGCCACAGAAAGCACCAGGGGATTCCTATCTTTTAATTGTAATATTCAACACTCAACATTCAACATTCAACACTCAACATTACTTCGCGCTAATTTTCTTGCCATTCTTGATGTATACGCCCTTCTTCATAGCCTCAGTTATGCGGCGGCCGTTCAAGTCGTAAATGGCCTTAGGAGCGGTATTCTTATCCAATGTTACAGAATGGATGCCGGTAGGCTCCAGATCCTCTACCACATTATCAAAGTATTTAATCCAGTTCTTGGTATACTGATGAGCATCATACTTCGCCTTGCTGCCCGGATAGAGATGCAGCGTGCGATACAACTGCCTGATTTTGCTAGCAAATACACACCAGCTTATCCAGTAAGGAGCCTCCTTATGACGCATATATACATCCTTCAATTCGAAGCAGGCATTGAATGTGTTGAGGCCGAATTCCGTTATCGTCTCCGGCAAATCAATCGCCTTCAGCTTGGTAGACCTGAAGGCGTTGAAACCCAACTCCCTGACACCGGCAGGCATCTTGAAATGCTCCAGAGTGGCATTGCCTTCGAATGCATAATCAGGAACCATATCAGCCTTGTAGCTTTCATAAGTCACCACCTTGGCACCGCTCAGGTCGATGCTCTTGAAATAATGGCTCGCCAGCTCATCAAAGTCGCGCTTGTCTATCTCGCCGTTCACCTTGATATTCCTGTATACTAAATAGTCAGGGGTTTCCTTGGCAAGTTTTTCCTTCAGCTGTCCGGCCTTCTCCAGGTTGATTACCAACTCCTTCTCCTGATAGTCGCGATAAGTGTTCACCACGAGCTCATAAACCGGTTCAATACCTCTGAAAGAATTCGGCTCGGCAGTACCCAGTTTAACATCATCCATCAGCTTTCCGTTCAATTCTGCGAAATACTTTGAGATGCCTTCATCTACCGTCAGATAATAATAGTACGTGGCACCGATTACCGGCTTGCCATTATAGAAATTTCTGGCAAGATTATACCTCGTTCCTGCTTGCTTGAATGTAGCCCCCTCGCCCATTTTCGTTCTTATCTCAAATGTACGAGGCTCATATCCGGTTGCCGGCAGGCGCAATCTTTCGAAGTTCTGATTATACAGCTCTATATATTCCGAAGAGCCATTTTCCTTTGCCACAATAGCCAGATAATCACCCGGTTCTGCATCCACTTTACTCGCAAAATTGAAATACAGATACGGATAATACGAGCCACTGCTCAAATTATTAAAAGTCTGAGAACTGGATGATACAATTTCCCGCATCTCGCCCTTCGCATTCATCAGCGCTACGGCTACTTCTCCGGTATACGGTTGGTCTCCCGTATTGCCGATTGGCGCACAGAAGATGACACCATTCTGCCCCTTCTTCACATCGGTGATATTCATATTCAACATCTTCAACCCACCTACATTTGTCAAGAATCCCATGCCAGAGATTTTCTCCGTTCCATCAGATGGCTCCATGCCGAATACTGCCGATTGACTTACATTATACTTATCGCCCATTGGCTTGCCTGCGCTTTCCGGATTCAGGGCTCCAATCTGGTAGAAGCCATCACAATAGCCGCCCCAGCCCCAGTTTACGCTGAAACTTTCGTCCTTGTATCCATCAATTACGAAGGCATGACCGCCACCAGCTGGGTCAGAAGCAGCATAGAGCACAGGGCGGTTGGCATCAATCTCCTCGCGCAGTCTGCCGTTCCACGCCTCAGCACCCACATCTTCTATTGCCATCAGATGCGAAAGTTTGCTGTAGCCGTAGTACTTCTGAAGGGCGGTTACCAGGTTGCCGATATACGCACCGCTTCCGTCCTTATTATACTGCATCTCCACTGCCACACCGAGGTCTGCCATCAGTCTTGCCACGCCGTCGAAAGCGGCATCGTTGGTGCCGTCATATTTGGCAGGCATGTTTGCCCAATCATAATCGTGCTCGAAATTGGCAGTCCAGGTCTTGCCGTTCCAGGTATAAGAATGGCTTCCGGTGCCCTTGGCAGGATATCCGTGGTGCTTCATTACGATGGCACCAGCCGTTGCCACACAGCCTGTTACATAGTTGTTTGGCGTATACTTATTGAATGGATTGCCCTGGTTCCATTCTGCGGTATTGAGCAGGTTTTCGCCTGTAAAACCGGCTCTCGTGGCAGTCTGGTTCGCTACATAGTTGTCGCCCAGCGCCGCAATCTGCCGCTCATAGCTCTTCAGCAGATCCTTCAGTCCGTCAGGCAGATTCTCGGCATCAAATGATCCCGTTGAAGTATAGCCCAAGACTGGCGTTACGGCATCATCACCAGCGATAATGACGAATCCGCCTGCATCGTTGTTAAATACATAGTAAGCATCCGAGCGCGATGCAGTAGTAGCCGTGCGGCTCTTCGCCCTTGCCTTCTGCGGCATCTGTTTTCCCCAGAAACTGTAAGCCTGCTGTTGAGCCTGCCACTGTGTGATTCGCTTGGCTTGCAGAGGAGAGTATCCCAGCGCCAGCAACAATACCAATAGAAATTGAATGTGTAATAGTCGCTTCATAAGTTCTTATTTTTTTAAGGGTTATTATATAATATGTATAGTTCTTAGAAAATTCTTTGTTCTTTTGCAAAGATAATGTTTTTTTAAATACCACGCAAGTTTTACGCTCTCTTTTTTGCCCCGTTCTCCACTTTTTTACGCAATGACACCCCTTTTTACGCATTGAACGGAAAAAAAATCATCCAAATTTCGTTATTCCCCGATTTTTGCCTTATCTTTGCAAGTAAATTTGGCACGAAGCAATCCTTTTTACCAATAATATAAATTAGAAAAAAATGAAGATAAACAACAGTACGAAGAAAAGCCTGCTCATCATCGCACTCGCGATGGCCAGCACTACTTACCAGACTCAAGCCGCCCCGATAGAACATATCGGCGACAGATACATCATGCATATTCCAGAAATGGAACTCACAGGCGAAGAATCACTCCTCGATGTGCTCATGATGTGCCCGGAAGTCATCTCACTCGACGGCAACAACATCATCGGCGGAGATCCATTCTCCAACCTCTACGGCAAGTTCGTCATCCGTATCGACAACCAGGAATACGGACTCGATTACGCCACCTTCCTCCACCATTTCAAGGCGCGCGAGATTGAAACCATCAAGGTGTGCCAGAACGCCGAAGTGATGAAGGGATGCAGCAGTCTGAAGAAAGTCATCGACATCACACTGCGCAAGAAGGAGAACGGAACCACCGGCAGATGGGGACTCTTCGGTGATACCTACGGCGGCGCAAAAGGCATCGTCAGCGTCATCAGCCAGCAGGATAAACTCCGTGTGCTCAGTCATGTAGAAGGCAACTACCAGCGCACCTCCAGCAGCGATAAGGATGCCTACCAGGGCTTCTCAGGAACCACCGTGAACCACTACTCCCACGAGGGTGCCAAACTCAATCTGCTCTGGACGCCTACTGCGAAGGATGTGCTCGAAATAGATGCGATGCAAACCTATACCCGCAACCATTTCACCCACACCCCAGCCGATTACGTGCGCGCCTATCATCTGCAGGCCGACTATACCCGCACGCTCGCCGACAACGGCTCCAGCATCCTCTTTACCCTCGGTGCCGAGCATATCAGCGACAACGGACGCACGCTGGAAGAAACCCAGACTGCGCCCTACCAGAACCACTCAACCTACCCCTTCATGGTGGTAGAATACGCCACTCCGGTCATCACCCCTGATCTCTGGATTACGGCAGGTTTCGAGGGCGGACTCTCCATCGAGAAGAACTGCATCGCCAATTACACCAACCATTCCAACTACCAGGATTTCTACGCCCAGCTGGATTACAACATCGGCAAGTGGGGATTCATGGCAGGCGACCGCTTCCGCATCATCAACTTCCGTCCTAAGCAGATTGCGCCGGAAGAGCACTGGAAGCATACCACGCGCAACCATATCTACTCGGCGAGCGCCTATTACCGCTTCACGCCGGGTCATACCCTGCAGGCCACCTACTGCCGCCGCATCTTCAATCCCGAGTTTGGCGATTTCGTAACCGCGGGCGATATGGAGGGCGCCTGGCAGCCGGTATACAGTGCCGATATCGTCAACAGCATGGCGAATGTGGTAGAGCTCAAGCATACCTACAGCCGCCCTGCCTTCGTGCTCAGCACCTCGGTGAAGAACATCCACCAGCATCGGCTCAGCACCATCCACGACAATACGCTCGGCATCGGCTCCACTGCCTTCTGGCACAAGGGCATCCTTCGCCTCACAGCCGGTGTCAACTACTTCTGGCAGCGCAGCGAAACCCCTTCAGAGGAGGCTCAGCAGCGCAATGCAGAATACAACCATTTTGCCGTATTCAAGTTGGCACCGCAGCTCACAATGGCCGATGGCTGGCGCTTTACGGGCAATCTCATCTGGTGCACCCGTCGCCGCAGCGATGCCTACACCCCGGCTAATCTCTATGCCGAGGTAGGGGTATACAAGAATCTGGGCAAGCACTGGACGCTCGAAGGCCGCTTCCACGATATGGCGAGCCAGCACTTCGGCAACCGCGCTGCCACCATCGGCTGCACGTATTATTTTTAATTGAGCTTTTAACAATCTTTTTCTAAATCAGAAGCAAGATTTCTGTTCCTTTCTTATTTTATTATCAGAAAGTGAAACAATAAAAAGAAAGGAACATTATATATGAGAAAAATTGATTTCAAGAAGATCGGGCTGGCAGCGATGATGCTCCTGTCGGCCCTCACATTCCAGTCGTGCGATAACGATAACGATACCGACTGGGACCGCGTTTTCCCTAACGCACTGGTAACCGTGAAGAAGAGTGGCGATGCCTGCTATCTGCAGCTCGACGACAACACCACGCTGCTCGCCAAGAACCTGAAACCTACCATCTTTGACGGTAAGGAGGTTCGCGCCCTCGTCAACTACTCGCAGACCTCGGAGAAGAGCGAGAAGTATAACCAGGTGATTCACGTCAACTGGATAGACAGCATCCTGACCAAGAAGCCTGTTCCATTGCTCGGCTCAGATAACGAGAACAGCGAGAAGTATGGCAACAATCTGGTAGAAATCGTGCGCGACTGGGTAACGGTGGCAGAAGATGGCTATCTCACCCTCCGTTTCCGTGCTCTCTGGGGCGGTCAGAAGGTGCATTACATCAACCTCGTTACAGGTGTGAATCCAGAGAATCCTTACGAGGTAGAGCTCCGTCACAATGCCAATGGCGATCCTCAGAACTACTGGCGCGATGCCCTCGTAGCGTTCAATCTGAACGATGCCGTGCCTGATACAGAAGGCAAGACAGTGAAGCTTACCATCCGCTGGCGTTCCAGCCAGGGCTACAAGGAGGTAGATTTCAACTACTGTTCACGCAAGCCTATCAGCAGCCCGAAGATGCTCGAAGGATACAGCCAGGAAGGAAGAGACATCCGATAAACGAAGAAAAGCAGATAAAAGCAGATAAAGCAAAAGCCCCGATGCGTGATGCATCGGGGCTTTTTTTTACCTTTTTACTTTTTTACCTTTAAAAGCTGCTGCAGCTTGTTACACCGAGGGTGGTAGCGATGGCTGTAAGGAAGGAGATTGCAATTTGCAAAATTGTTTTCCATGTACTTGCTTTCATAATCTTTAATTTTTTAATGTTAAGTATTAAATGTTGACTTGGTGGGGGGGGTGCCCTCAGGCGAGGGCTTTATTCAAGCCCGTCGCCGCCTTCCTGAGAGCCGCCGCCTGGCTGAGAGCCGCCGCCTTCCTGCGTACCGCCGCCGGTAGTTCCGGAGCCGCCCTGGCTGGTGCCGCCGCCTTGTTCAGTGCCGCCTGAGGTACCACCAGAAGTACCACCAGAGGTGCCACCCTCGTCGGTGCCGGTATAGCCGCCGTACTCCTGAATCTTGCACTTCTTGCGCAGCTCGGAGTTGCTCCAGCTTTTTGTGTTTCTCACAATCAGGTGTACACCCTCTACGCTGGCAGCCGTTACCTTCTCCTTGGTATCCTCCGCCTTCGAAGTCATACCGATAGAGAACAGACCGAGATCAGAGAGACGCACGCTCTTGCCGTCGAGAATCAACTCCTGCAGATGGTCGAGTGCATCCATCAGCACACCGTGGATAGTACCTCGGGAGTAAGGCGAACCGTGGTCAGAGATGTGGGATACGAATCCCTCGAAATCCACCTCGCGGTCGGTTACCGCAGTGGCATACCACTTTTTCTTACCAGCGTTCTCGCCGCTCTGTGGTGTACGCTGCAACTTACGATACTTCAATGTTCCTTTCTGTTCCATGATCTTAAATTATTAAAGGGTTAATATAAATGTTACTTGATTATTCTCTTTCTTCTAACGACAGTGCAAAGGTACGGCAATTTTCTAATACTACCAAATTTCACCCTGCAGAGTTATGTTAAACGGATTTAACACTTCGAACACATCCGGTTAATCTTGCCAACTCATAATTTATCGTGCGAGAAAACTATATTTTGTAAAAAGTTTCTCTATGCTTTCTTACTCCGAAAACAGTAGGAAGCAAGAAATCCATCATCAACAACCGAACCCATTTCCACCTCCCAAGCGTGACAGTTGTGACAGTTGTGACAGTTTTCAGCGCCTACCCCCACCTCCCTCTCTTTAGAGGTAACTTATTATATATATAAATATATATATAATAAGTTAAATATAATAATAACAATTTGAAAGCAGCCAGATTTCATATACCCCTCCCCTGAAAACTGTCACAACTGTCACAACTGTCACAACTGTAACGCCTCTCTCAATCCCTCTCCTCTCCTTCTCCCTCCATCCTGTTTTGTAAAGAAAAAAGGAATCACCCTACCCCCTGGAGGTTATTAGGGGGATACGCTCATGCCCATAGGGGGGGTGCTGCTGAGTAGATACTTCATTTCATCCTTTAAAATCAGTTAAAAAATGGGTGTTCCCCCATAAAATGTGCAAAAACATGATAGGATTCCCTCATAAAATGTGTATATTTGCAGCGTTATTCCCTCATAAAATGTGGGATAACAAGTGATTATTCCCTCATAAAATGTGATTTTAAGATACGGATTATGGAAAGATTAGCTATCAATGAACTTCTGAAATGGAAGAATAAACACTATCGTAAACCTCTTATCATAGAGGGCGCCAGACAGGTGGGAAAGACTTGGCTGGTGAAGGAGTTTGCCCGCCAGAATTACAAGCAGCTGGCATATGTGAACTTTGAAGAGATGAAGATCCTGCAGAATCTATTTGAACAGGATTTCAGTATTCCTAGAATTCTTACAGCTATTGGGGCTGCAACGAATGTAACCTGCACAGAGGGCGAAACGCTGATATTCCTGGATGAGATTCAGGCTGCCCCTCATGCTGTTACTTCTCTCAAATATTTTGCAGAGAATGCGCCGGGCTATCATGTCATAGCTGCAGGTTCTCTTCTGGGTATCGAACTGCATCAGGGGGAATCTTTTCCTGTGGGTAAGGTGGAATTTCTCTCTCTGTATCCAATGAACTTTATCGAGTTCGTGATGGCTATGGGGGAGAAGAATCTGGCGCAGCTGCTTCAGACGAAGGATTGGAATATGATAACGATGTTTGCTCCCAAGTTTCAGGAACTCTTGAAGTATTATTACTACGTGGGAGGCATGCCTGAAGCCGTATTGAGCTTTAGCCAGAATCGTGACTGGAAAGAGGTGAGAACCATACAGAAGGACATTCTGAACAGTTATCAGAGAGATATGTCGAAGCATGCTCCATCGGAGATTATTCCCCGTATTACTGATTTGTGGAAATCCTTGCCCGCCCAGTTGAGCAAGGAAAACAGGAAGTTTATCTATGGAGTGGTGCGCGAGGGGGCAAGAGCCCGGGAGTATGAGTTGGCCTTGCAGTGGCTGCTGGATGCCGGACTGATATATAAGGTATATAATGTGAAGGCTCCCCGACTGCCGCTTGCCAGTTATGAAGACCGGGCGGCCTTCAAGATCTTTGTCCTGGATGTCGGGCTTCTAGGTGCGATGTCTAATCTCAAGGCTGCGACAATAGTGGCTGGCAACAGTATTTTTACCGAGTTTAAAGGGGCATTGACGGAGCAGTATGTTTTGCAGCAGCTCATTCTCAGGTATGAACCGTATTATTATGCCAAAACCAACAGTACTCAGGAGATTGATTTTCTGCTCCAGGATGAGGAGGATGAGATTGTTCCGCTGGAGGTGAAAGCCGAGACGAATGTCAAGGCAAAGAGCCTGCGCCAGTTTGTTGCAGACAACCAGTCAAAGAAGGCCTATCGCATCTCCATGAATGATTATCTGCAGGAAGATTGGGTTACTAACGTACCGCTCTATGCGGTAAATGGTCTCGAATTTTATTCGATACAAAATTAATCTTTCTCACGAAAACACAAAAGAAAACCCCCAAAAACTTGCAGAAAAGAGAAATATTGCTTATTTTTGCATTATCTTTGCAGGAAAGGACGAAGATATGAAACAAGAAAACAACAGAATACAATTACCCCTAGAAGAAATTAAGCTCGCATTCGCTGCTTCATGCGTTGAGGGAGCTGCAAGAAAGCTCGGGGTACCATATATTGAAATATACGAAAGAATGAGAAAGGTTGATTTAATCAACAAGTTCATTCTGCCCCACTACGATACGCTCCACACCGAAAGTCGAGAGTATCTTATAGAAGATATCATTGAGTGTCTAACTAATTGGGAGAAGAAAGACAGATGAAAATAACTGTTTATCATGGAGCTACAGAAATTATAGAAGCTCCACTTAATCATGTTGTAAGACCAAGGTTAGACTTTGGCCAAGGCTTCTATGTAACCGATTTAAAGAATCAGGCAATCAAATGGGCTAAAACCATAGCCGAAAAAAAACAGCACAACCCCTACTCAATATCTACACTCTAGATAGGGATGCTATTCTCGCAGAAGCTCGCTGCAAGATATTTACCGCATACGATAAAGACTGGCTAGACTTCATTGTTGCCAACAGACGGGGCGAAAACCCTGCCAGAGATTACAATTATGTAGAAGGAGGTATCGCTAACGACCGAGTAATCGATACCGTAAACCTATACATGACAGGTTTTTACGATGCAGAATCAGCCCTACAGCAGTTAATATTCCACAAGCCCAACAATCAGATTTGCATACTCAATCAAACTCTCATCAATAAATACTTAGTATATAATGGAACAGAAAAAATATAAACAGATCAACACAAAGACGCCTGAGATTCAAGAAATGATTCTCAGCTATCAGATAGGTGGCGTAGCATACGAACTGTCACAACGCCTGGAAATATCTCCAGCTCTGGCTCTTGATCTTTTCTATCGCAGCAAGACCTGTGCCCAACTCCACGATAAGCGCACCGGCCTGTATCTCATGAGCAATGGCTACATCGCCGATGATTTCATTTACGAGAAGCAGAGAGGGTACTAAGCCGCAGTTTGCGGAACTTTTCTCGGATTCATTGTAAAACCAAAAATCGTCAGCAGGTTGCTGACGATTTCAAATTATTGGTTCCTAACTCAACTTTGTTAATTTTATTGTTCCAATTTCTTAATCTCTTCGATAGATAAGTCGGTGAGATCGGCAATATCATCTAATGGAGTATTGCGCGCTAACAACTTCAAAGCAATCTCTTTGCTTTTCTTTTTGGCTTCTTTTTCCACAGCATGCTTAAATACCGCATAATTGTCCCACATGACCATCATGCTGTTGTCGTATTTCTCCTGTTCCTCTTTGGTCAGAGTCTTGGAGTCGGCGATTTCTGCCAGTCTCTTGAATATCTTATGCTGAGCCTCAAAAGGCATTTTTTCTAAAGTCTCCATATGCTTCAAATTATAAATCCAACAATCTAAAAACGTAGTACACTCTTCCTTATGTACTCACGTTGCAAAGATACGCTTTTCTTTCGTAACTTCCAAGAAATTAACTAAGAAAAATTCTCTAATTCTTGACGAAAAACGAATCAAGCACTTGGTATAATTTTAAGAATCAAGAATTTAAGAATTTTCATTCTTGCTTGATGAATTTTGAACTGACAAATCATCACCATAACCCGTCAAATACTCGTTTTAATACTAAAAAGAATAAAATAACCAGCTAAATATTTGGAAGTTACAGAAATATTGCTTATTTTTGCAGAAGAAAAGCTGCACTCGGCAATTTGAAAGCAAGCTTTCATTGCGCACGTTTGCATCACAAACATTTTAAATTATATAATTATGTTAGGAATAAATGCACCAAAAGTTTTAGCTAAAGGCAAATACGCACAAGCCGTTCGTAAAGCCGCTCTTGCATCCATCGGTGCAAAAGCAAAGAAAGACGATGCCACAAAAACATCAAATTATCCATATAAATTTGAGTGGAATTTAGAATGAATTTAGAAGAATATAAAATAGAACTTTTATCAGACTTTGAAGAGTTGATAAATTTCTATACAGGAAAAGACAAAATGGATGACTTTCTTCATAATCACTTACAAGATTGTGAAGAGAGTCATTATTGTAAGACATTTTGTGTCCGCTTAAAAGCAAACAACACGATTGTTGCAATTTTCGCCTTAGCATTCGACTCTGTTGACATTGATTCAGATGATTTTGATGATATGCGTATGGGGGCAGCAGGAACCGATTTGCCAGCAGTAAAAGAAACATTCCGAGAACAATTCGAACAAAAATATACTTATCCCGCTTTAGAAATTGCCTACTTAGCTATTGAACAAAAATTTCAAAGTTTACACCTAGGTTCAGCCTTAATTGAAGAAATAGCTTCGATGGCTAGAAACCAAAGATATGCCGGTTGCGTCTTCTTGACTGTAAGAGCTTGGCATACCTCTGATTATAGCGCAGTAGGTTTCTATGAAAAAAATCAATTTGCAAAATTGACTCCAGTTCCCCAAATGGATGTTTGGCCAATGTACAAAACAATTTGGCCGGAGGAATAACCCCCTACACGCCCTGAACCAACGGGCACCGGACGAAGGGAATTGAAAATCATCACAACTTCCAGGCCCACTCCATAGAAGATCTTCCAGAGGATTATCTCCCTACCGAAGATTCTTATTATGAATTTGAGCCAGAAGATGTGAACAAAGAGAACTTATCCATAGCAGAAATGAGCGGCAAGAAACTCGACTGGTTCCGCAAGGTCTGTGCAGCGGTACTTTAGATACCTTGCCCACACACGCCCTGAAGGGGCAGAAGCACCTAGCCCAGGGTAACACCCTGGGTATAAGCGCAATCAGCCTTGCGCCCTGTAAGGGCAAAAGCCTTAAAAAATCCGTGAAATCCCTGCCTATTCCTCTCGTCTTTCCGCCTCCGGCTC
>ENA-OWPL01000622-OWPL01000622.1-human-gut-metagenome-genome-assembly--contig:-NODE-622-length-24310-cov-11.444816_pt1 | contig 24310 bp, 13 predicted proteins | sample MGYA00248263_ERZ651844 | MGnify/ENA primary metagenome ERZ651844 (study PRJEB26924, sample SAMEA4378256) | human gut metagenome | biome: human gut; feature: human-associated habitat; material: faeces...
ATCAAGAGCCTCAGATTTCGAAAGATTTCTGAGGCTTTTTTGTTTTCCTACAGTTTTGCTTTCTTATCGCCCTGCTTTTTTCCCACAGCTCCTCACAGCTCCTTTTACCTTTTTACCCTTTTACTTTTTTACCTTTATATATTTTTCTCTCAAAAATGATGGTGAATCTTCTTGAGTGATGTTTATGTATAAAATGTTAACGGATTGTGGGTTTTCATTTAAAAAATCTGAAAAATTACGTACTAAAATGTTTCATAGCGCAAAAAAAGTTTCGAAAATTCCCCCCCCCATTCATTTTTTTTTCTTACTTTTGCCCCCAGAAAATGCGAACTATCATGTAAACGGTTAATTTATATAATTACCTATTTATATAGTAAGAACGAAAAAAAATAGAATAAACTAAACTCTTTTAATAGATGGTGAAACGATTGATTTTAGCTACAGTGTTACTCTTATTTGTATCGCTAGCTAATTATGCGCAAAACACGGGAGTCAAGTCCAACCTCTTATATTGGGCTACAACAACTCCTAATCTCGGTGTCGAGACTGCCTTAGGCAAGAAGCATACCGCTCAGGTATTCTTTGGCTTCAATCCTTGGAAACAGTCCGGTGGCGACCAGTCAAGCCTTCGTCATTGGCTTTTGCAACCAGAATACCGTTACTGGTTCTGCCAGAGCTTCAATGGCTGGTTCTTGGGTGTTCATGCCATGGGCGGACAGTTTAATGCAGGAGGAGTGAAGTTACCTCTTGGCATTTTCAAATCACTACGCGACCATCGCTATGAAGGATGGTATGTAGGTGGTGGTGTGACCGCTGGTTATCAATGGCCTCTTTCCAAGCACTGGAACCTGGAAACCTCTGTAGGTTTCGGATATGATTATATCCAGTACGACAAGTTCAAGTGCGGTGCCTGTGGCGAGAAGGAGAAGTCATCTCATGACAACTACGTGGGTCCTACCAAGGCAGCCATTTCTCTTATTTATATGTTGTAACTCATTAAACATAATCTATGAGTATGAAAGATTTTAAGAACTACATATTATTATTCAGCTCTCTTTTGATGGCTATGCCTCTTGCTGCCCAGGATTGTAAGAGTCTCAAGTTGGCTGCCGATAAGATTCAGGTATCTAATGTACAGATGTCTCATCATAATGACCTGGTTACGGTTGCGATGGATCTGAATCTCGATTCCCTGGATCTCCCTACCAACAACCAGCTTGTCTATACTCCGATGATCAAGCATAAGGGTGAGCTGCTCAAGATGCCGGAGATTGTTATCAACGGCAGAAGACAGCAGATTATGTATGACCGTGGAGTAGGAAAGAAACAGTTGCAGCTTTCACCTCAGGCTTTGGTGGTGAAGCGAGACAACAAGAAGCAGCAGACCGTGAAATATCTTGCCTCCGTTCCTCTCTCTTCTAAGGAAAGAAACTACGATTTGGATATTCATGAAGACCTCTGCGGTTGTGGTGATCTGCAGGATGGCAATGATTTCACGGTTTCTCGCCGTCGCCAGCCTGTAGCTTCTTTCGTCCGTCCGGAGGTAGAGGCAATCAAGGTCCGTCATCTGGATAAGCGCGCTTATATCGATTTCCCGGTAGACCGTATCGAGCTGCATCCTGATTACCGCCGTAATCCGGAACAGTTGGATAGCATCATCCGCACCATCAATGCATTGAAGGAAGACAGGAACCTCGAAGTGAGCGGCATCAACATTCATGGTTATGCATCACCTGAGAGTCCTTACACCCATAATGATTATCTGGCAAAGAACCGTGCCAAGACGCTGACCGAATATGTGCGCCGGATGGTGAAGTTGCCAAACAATCTCTTCACGGTTTCTTCTACTCCAGAGGATTGGGATGGTCTGATAGCTTATATTAAAGGTAGCAACCTGGAGCATAAGGATGCCATTCTGGCGATTATTGCAGACAAGAGTCTGAATCCGGATGCCCGCGAGTTGAAGATTAAGAAGCAGTATCCTTCAGAGTATCGCTTTATGCTCGACACCTGGTATCCTGCCCTCCGCCATTCCGACTACCACATTACTTATAAGGTGAAACCTTTCGATGTGGAAGAGGCGAAGGAGATTATCAAGACCAAGCCACAGCAGTTGAGCCAGGAGGAGATGTTCATGGTAGCCCAGACTTACGAGCCAGGCAGCAAGGAGTTTAATGAAGTGATGGAGATCGCCGTCCGCATGTTCCCAGAGAATGAGACAGCGAATCTGAATGCAGCCATAACCCGCTTGAATGCCGGTGATGCAGATAATGCGAAACAATATCTCGACAAGGCAGGAACCGGTGCCGATGCCCAGAATGCCCGAGGAGTCTATGAGATGCTGAAGGGCAACGAGAAGCAAGCTCGTTATTATCTGGAGCAGGCAGCCAAGGCAGGTGTTGCTTCTGCAAAAGAAAATTTACAGAATCTATAAAGTTATACATACTGTCTGTTTAGGACAATATAGCTATTCCTTAGAGCCAGGGTACTGCCCTGGCTTGGGACAGGCTCCTAAACCAGGCATATCTTTTCTAAGTACAAATATAGAAAGAAACTCAAATATAACGTATTAGATGATTTGTAAACCAAATATATTAAAACGTAATATAATTAGACTTTTAAGAACGTTTATAAGTAAAGAAATAATTATTAATAACAACTATAATAACTTACAAGATGAAGAAAACCTTATTATTTTCCGTTGCATTGGCGGGGCTGATGCTCGGTTCTTGTTCAAGTAGTGATGATCTGAATGGTGGTGGAAGTGCTCCTGTTAAGCAGGATGGTAATGGCTATGTAGCATTTACAATTAATTTGCCTACTCAGCCAAGTACACGTGCCGGTAGTTTTAACGACGATTTCAAGGATGGTATGGCTAATGAGTATGCAGTTAAGGATGCTACACTCCTTTTGTTCCAGGGTACAGCAGAATCAAGTGCTACTTTTGTGGGTGCTTACAAATTGAGTACCGAACCTTGGACCTCACCTGCTGGTGATCAAAACATCACAACCACTTCCAAGAAGATTGTGAAAAAAATTGATAAGTCAGGTACTGACATGAAAGCTCTTGTTGTATTGAACCGCAATGAAGTCTTCACAGTAAATGAAACTGCAAATTCCTTGAAATTTAAAGGCAGTAGTACTGATTTTGCTGGAACTTATGAAGAATTTGTTAAGTCGGCTAGTGCCACATCAGGTGAAAACTTGACAAAGACAGGTTTCTATATGGCAAATGCTCCTTTGTGTAGTAAAAAGGGTGATGATTCAGACCCTGCAACTGGTACCGTTTCAACTTTGACGGACTTAACTGGTAAAATCTATGATACAGAGGCTGAAGCATTAGCAGGTACGGCTGCTCAGGTTTATGTAGAACGTGCTGTAGCTAAGGTAACACTTAACAAGGGTACTGTAACTGAAACTACTACAAGTACATCTACATCTGTCCCATTTGAAGTATTAGGCTGGGCAATTGATAACTTTAACAAAACAACTTATTTGGTTCGTAACACAGAAGATTTTGACACATGGAAGAGTTTCTCTTCTAAAGGACTATCACCTTCTAAATATCGTTTTGTTGGTGGAGCTGCTGTAGCAACAGATTTGTATCGTACTTATTTCGCTAAGGATGTTAATTATGATACAGATTACTCTGCTGGTATTTTGGAACGTGCTACCAATTTCGTAAATACTTATGGTGATACAAATCCACAGTATTGCTTCGAAAACACTTTTGATGTATCTCACCAGAATGAGAATTTGACAACTCTTGTAACAATCAAGGCTCAGTTGAATAGTGGTGCTGATTTCTATGTTGTAGGAGGTGATCAGACCAAACTCTATACAAAAGCAGAGTTGGATAAACTGGTAAAAGAAAAGTTCTTGAATACTGAAGCTACATGGGTTACAGATAATGCTAAGGATAATAAAACAAAGATTGGTGAAGATGACCTTACTTTGGCTTATGATAAAGATGAAGCAGGTGTAATCCACTTGAAAGAAGTTACAGTAGATCCAGCTAAGTTAAAGACAACTCCTGCTCCATTACCTGCTACTTATGTTGCAGATGTAGAGGCAGCTGTTGGTTCTATGGTTTATTACAAGAATGGTGTTTCATATTATACAGTACGTATCAAGCACTTTGGTGACGACTTGACTCCTTGGAATAAGAATGAACTAGGTGTTAAAGCTGGTGAAGTTTACCCAGCAACAAATCAGGCAGAAAACTGGTTAGGTCGTTATGGCGTTCTCCGTAACAACTGGTATGATATCACCGTTCAGGGTGTTAAGGGATTAGGTTCTGCTACCGTTCCTGAGTTGACCGGTACTACCGATGATGAACTTGATTCTTACATTGCTGTTCAGATTAACGTCCTCTCTTGGGCTAAGCGTACACAGAATGCTACTTTGCACTAAGATGTAAATACATTTAAGATAAAATATAGAAAATAATAATTGATTAGCGATATGATAGCGCAGAAGATAAATAAATGGTTAAAGGGTGTCATGGCAGCTGCCATGACCCTGACCGTCGCGACCTCATGCCACGATATGTGGCACCAGGATTATAGCGATTGTCCTAATGGTGTATATGTGAAGTTTAAGTATGATTATAACCTCCAGCGTGCCGACATGTTCAACGACCATGTTGGACAGGTAACGCTGTATGTATTCGACGAGAACGGAAACTATATAACCCAACAGACCGAGACGAATTCTGCGCTATCATCGCCTCTCAAAGACCCAAATTATGTGATGCACGTCGAGAACCTGCAGCCAGGTAAATATCAGTTCCTTGCCCTTGCCGGACAGAATGCTTACGCCGACCAGTTAACTTCAGGCCGCGCCAAGTTCGTTCGTACCGCTCCATCGGCTACAGGAGATAAGATGCAGAAACTGGAAGTGAATCTCAATCATGAAAATAGGGGAGAGTATGATGAGGTTGTCAACAACAGCCTTCCTCTCGATACCCTCTGGCATGGTAAACTGCTGAAGGCTGTAGAGGTATCATCCTCAAAACCATCTTATGCAACCATCCCTCTGGTGCGTGATACCAAGAAGATCAATGTGGCGCTTCGTGACCTTGACTCTCCACAGGATATGGATGTCAACGACTACACGATGACCATCGAAGACCATAATGCCCGCATCCTTTGGGACAATTCTCTCGATGAGAGCCGTAAACTCATTTATACCCCTCATGCCACATGGAATACGGTAGATGAGGACGAGCAGGGCAAGATAGCCCATGCTGACTTTATGACTTCCCGCATTCTGAAGCACGAAGATTACAAACAGGACGGCCGCCTCCTGATTAAGAGTAAGGAGACAGGAAATACGGTAGTAAATGTAGACCTGCCAGACCTCTTGAGTCGTCTTCGCACAAGCGAGGAGTACAGTTACAGTGCACAGGAATTTCTAGACCGTGCCTACGATTACAAACTTCAGTTCTTTATCCAGGGTGGCAAGCTCAAGTATTGCTACATCACCATCAGCGTGAATGTACTGAGTTGGAGCAAGCGCATCCAGTTCGAAGAACTCCATTAACATGTCCTACCCGGCTTTCTGTAAGCCGATATAAAAAGAAAGTGTATGTTTAAAATGAAAACTATAACCCTCTCATTGCTAGCCCTTTTGCTGGTTATGTCGTTCGCATCCTGTGCGAGTGACACTACTAGTGATTTGCCTCTGCCAAGCAAAGATATGAAGGCATATCTGCAGGTAAAGGTAACGGTGGAAGGTAGTGGAGATACACGAGCGAGTAGGGCAACTACAGGACCTCAAGGAGGTGAAGAAGGAGATGGAAGAGAAAAAGGAATCAATAAAGAAAATGATGTCAATTCTCTTACCGTCTTACTATATAAATCTGGTAAAGATGACCTGTCGGAAGCTGATGCTACAATAGATTATGTATATACATTCACCAATTTAAATAAGGTTACAACTTCTTCCGGCAGCGATGCAACTTATACTACCGTTCCAAGAGAAATAGATGCATCAATTGTCGGCAAGAATTATCATGTGATAGTGATTGCCAATGCAGACGATATGACTTCCAGATGTAAAGGAAAGATTAGTGAAGTAAGAGATTTGCAGATGTCGAAGGTGTGCACCCGAGATGCTGATATTACAAATTTCTCAAACTTCATCATGTCATCAAAGACGGATGCTATGATAGATTTCACCAAGGAAGGTTCAGAAACAGATCCTTATGTGGTAAATGTAGACATCGAGCGCCTGGCTGCCCGTATCGACATCATTCCAACTGCTACTTTTGATGCAGCAAGCAATGCTTATTATTATGATGTAAAAGATGGCGCAAATGTAATAGGCGGTTTTAAGCTTGAATCTGTTACTCCTAGCAAAGTCTTGACACAGGGAGAATACCTGATAAAGCGAGTTTCTTCACATGCAGCAGTATCTGCAGTTACTTATTTCGGATTGGAAGAAATGGATGCTACTACTAAGGCTTCTACTAATTATGTGGTTTGTCCTTGGACAAAGGTTCGTACAGGTCTTACTCTCTCGAATGCCGAAGGTCCTGCATCTCTATATAATGTAAAGAATACAACTTCTACCAGTACAACAGGTCCAAGTTATATCCTCGATTATGTGATGGAGAATACGACCACCGATAATGCCGAGACTTATTCTACAGGTCTTATCTTTAAAGGCAAGTATTATGAAGAGACTGAATGGGATGCAACAAACCATCGTCCGATTGCAAGTGCAAAAGGTACTGATAGGGAATATACCTACACCATTCGTCATAGTGACCCAAATGGTACTGGTCCTTCTACCGCCCCAATGTATTACGGTATTGTCCGCAATAACATCTATCAGGTAAAGATAGAAGGAGTGGTGGGAAAGACTAAAGGTTTGAAGTTGACAATCCACGTGAGAAAATGGGCAACCTACACTCACGACGAGACTACAATGTAACAACAAAACAAACAGATAAACAGAAAGTATAGTTTGAAATTAAACTTTCAGAGAAAATGAAAACGATTAGAACGATACATACGGCATTGATTCTGATGGTGCTAGCCTTTATCTCGGCTTGCTCCACAGATAGTGCTGACTCTATACAGGGAGGCAGTGGAGGCGATAACCAAGGCGACAAGGTTACCGTCCACATGACTCTTTCTACAGCTCCTTCTTCCGGAACCAGAGCAAGTTTGTCATGGGAGAATGGCGTAGATGCAGAAAACATGAAGAGCTGGGTTGTAGCCTTTGTAAAAGACGGCAAGGTTGTTTCTTTTGCAGAGAATACGGATGTATCGGCTAATAATCGCATTAAAGATGAAGTCACAATCAAGGATCTTCCTAAAGGAGAAGCTACCTATCAGGTTTATTCCTTCGCCAATCTTACTTCCACCGAGCTAGGCATCTCTAAAGGTGCCGAAGTTGATTTCGACAACAAGAAGTGGAAGATGAATGGTAATGGATTCCCTGTGAATGCCACAGACTGTAAAGGTATTCCTATGAGCAATAAGCAGGAAGTAACGATAGATGCTTCCGGTAAACCTGATAAAACTGAGCTTTGGGTAGTAAGAATGCTGGCAAAGGTTACACTTCAGTTTAGGAATCCAAGTTCTACTGATTTGATAATCAATGATATTACCATCAGCGATATTACTAAGAATAGCAAAGATAATGCAGATGCTGATAACATCATGTTGTTGCCAAAGCATTCTGATGCAGATAATGATAAAGTTACATGTTCTCCAAATCTGGTAGGGCAGGCTGCAACGGAGAATTATAGATATACGCTGTCTTCGCCAAAGATGATAAAGGCAGGTGTAACCGATTATAAACCAGAGAATGAGATTTCATTCTATGTGAATGAAAGCGCAGCGGGCAATACTTCCAAGTATTTCATCATCAACCTGAATACTTCAGCAGGAGTCAAGCGTTACGCCTTGTTCAAGGATTGGACAACGATAGCGCGAAACGACCATCACATTCTCCCAATCTCATTAGATGATTACAAGTTGAAGTTTGATGTTCAGTCCTTCACAGCCATCGGTCTCTATCCATCCATAAGAGATAACGGAACCACTCTTTCCTACACCTGTTATTACCCGGAAGAGGAATTCCATATCCAGCCAAAGGTTGTAAAGGGTGATGACACCGATGTGTCTGGAACCATCGATTATACCAAAGTAAAATGGGAGTTAATCCCCGAAGATGGTATGGCAGATGCCACTGCTGCCGAAACGAATGCCAAGCTGGTTTTTAAAACCCTTCCAAAATGGGATGCAACCACCGGCTATTTCGAAGGTATCTTCAATGATGACAAAGCCGACAAGCAGAGTGCCCTCTATCAGGTCACAGTTCCTGTGCCTGGCGAAACCGGCAAGTCTCTAACATACAAGATACTTTTCACCAAGGATTTAAGCTGTTATGCTGCTCGTAAACATTATACACGTAAATACTATCGCTATGAATAAGATTAAAAACATATATCGCACTCTCATCCTCCTCCTTTCATTGGTTTTAATGCCAGTGAAAGGATGGGCTAGTGATGGCTACTATGTAAAGGGTACAGCTGTAGAGTTGCAATGGAGTGATTATATTAAAGATTATTACAATTATGCATGTTTCTATTTTGAGAAAGATGGAGCTAAGCTTGATATATCAAGTTGGGTGATTAGTAATGACTATTCGTTCGGTCACGAAATAAAGAATCTTGATTGGTCTGCTCACGAGAAAGATAAGAATTATGTGTATTATGATAAAACAAAGTTAGGTTTTGAAACTTATCCTCAACTTTTTCAGTATAAAATAGATCCAAAGAGTACGGATATTCATAATGCAAAACTCGTTCTCCTCCTTTCTAATGATGCCGAACTCTTAAACCAGAAAGAGAATCTTGCCGGCGTCAAGAAGATGGAGTTCGATCTTTATACAGAAGATGGCTTGAAGTCTTCTGCGGTTAAGCATGGCAGTAACTCTGCTGACTTTTCAAAAGCAGAAAGTACTTCTATTATTCCAAAAGCAGCGACATCTACCAATGTAACTTTGCCTGACTTCAATGCCAAGTATTTGCGTTGGCAGTTGTTTGATTCTGAGACATCAACAACTCCTGTTCCTCACATAACAGATATATTGAGTAATTCTTCATCAGCAGTTAAAGGTTCTGATTTGATTTTCTTTAATGCAACCGATATAGCCAATGAGGCAGCTCGTACAGTGACCTTTGATTTCTCAAAACTTGCAACAGGCGCAAATGTAGAGAATTATGTCTTGAAGTGTACCTGGGCAAATAATGGCGATGATGATGCTAAGGTGGTAACATATAATGGAAGCACTTATATTCTTCAAGAGCCAACTCTTAATGGAGAATATTCCTTTAAGTTTGTAAAGCAGGAAACACTTGATGCGCTTCCTTTGGAGCTTTCTGCCGACAATGGAGCTGCAGCAGCAAGACATGATGTAGATGCGATATATAAAGACAATAAACTTGAGGTAAGTCTGAAAGATGTAGTTCCTGAGATTCTTTCTGATTTCGGCGTTGCTGATAAGAAAGATGTCAGCGACTTCTATATGCGTTGGGTATTGGCTGATAAGGATGGCAAAATCATTAGCGCTAATTCTAATAATAGCGCTTTGGCTTTGCGCAAAACTTCTGATGGTGCGGGGTATTACACCTTGTTATCGACTGAAGGTTCTTCTTTGTTACCTAATGGATTGAATGTAACTTTCGAGTTGCCTTCCGGTTCTTCATGGTCTTCTGATATGAAGGTATATTGTTTGTTGAGCAATGACCTTACAGGATATGAGGCTCAATATGGGGTTATTACAAAAGAACCATCTGCTTTCAAGAGCAAGATAAATGTAAAGCTCTATTCTCCAGATAATCTTCCATTTAAGCATTACGAAGGTATCGCCAATAAGAAGGGGGATTGGGATATGGTGAATGGCCATACCTATCAGAAGACCCATGAATGGGAGTATTATTACTATGTTGATGGAACTGAAGACAAACAGCAGATTCTCTTATCCCTGCCTTTCCAGTGGTATGAAGCTTCTGGTAATAACCTAGAACCTCGTGGCTATTTCCGTTGGTATGATTATAATACTGATCAAGAATCAGATCATCTAATAGTTTGTGGTGATGAGACACAAACAAAATTATTCAAGAAAGGAACTTGGGGATTGTTCGCCAATAATATCGGTGCACATCCTACTAAAGACCGGATAGGTGTTAATTATAGTACTTCCCATGTTGACGCTTCATGGGAAGGGGAGACTATAGCCTGTGATGTAAGTAGATATATTGACGGAATGGATGAGTCAAGGACTTATCTTCTCCATGAACCTACTTTGTCTATTCGTTACATCTTCCATATTCTTCCCAAAAAGAAGATTGCTGATGATATCATGACTGCATTATGTAATCATGATGATGGTGATTATACTTATGAAGATAATAAGAAGGTTACATTTGGTTATAAGGATCAAAACTCAGAAACAACATTGCGTTTGCAATTGAATGATATTTCTCGATACTCATTTTATCCGATGACACCTAAAGGCTTGAAAAAGGTTGTATATAATAATGATATAACTGATGCTGATTTTGATAAGTCAAATTATGTCTCTGTTCCGAAATGGGGAGGTAATGTTGTATGGCGAATTTATGATATTACGAAAAAGAAATATTGTGAGGTAAGTAGTAATAGTCGCTTTCTTGATTTAACTGAAAAAAAATTGAATGATGCTGATTGGTATAATTTAGAAGGTTCGGTTATTGATGCTAGCGAGAAGCCGGTTATAGATAAAGGTATTCCTGTATTTGTTGTAGCTTATTTGAAAGCTTCAGATACACAGATGTGTCCTGTAGCTAACTTTGATGTTCGTTTTATGGATTTCCATCCAATGACGCATGATCAGATAACTGCTGCAGGCTATCATAACAGAACCATATCATATCTTGATGAGCATTATCAAATGGCAACCAAACCTATATCATTTGATGATGATGATGTTGAGCAAACGGTGGCAGCCCCAACAACTCCAAATGACAACCAAGACCGATTGCCATCAAGATGGGATCGACGTGCCTATAGCTTCGTATATCGAGATTTGATAGACTATGATGCAGCTGTTACTGGTTATTCTGGTATTGGACATTCCCCACTTCATGGAGATTATGGACTTTATAAAACTGCTAATATTTCTGGTATTTCAGGAAATGGTGATACGGATAATTATGTTTGGTGGACAGATCAAACCTTGCATGATCGCACGTACGAAATGACGAATGGGTCTCAGTATGGTCATTTCCTTTATGTGGATGCTTCTGATGAGAGTCGTCAGATTGCCGCTGCTGATTTTAAGGCAAATCTCTGTACGGGTATGCAGATGATATTTTCTGCTAATGTTGCAGATATGACTCATGCCCAAGAACTCCCTCAGGTTATGTTTAAACTTTATGGAGTGAATTATGATGCAGAAGGGAATATACTGAGTCAAAAACTGCTTCATTCTTTTTCTTCGGGAGATTTTGCTAATAATGTGGAAGATAGTCCTTGTCTTAAAGCTAAATGGTATCAGGTTTATGGTAAAATTGTCCTCCAGAAGGAATCTGGTGTAGAGAATTATACTGATTTTAGAGTAGTAATTGATAACTATTGTAAAAATACTGAAGGTGCTGACTATGCCGTAGATGATATCCGTATATATATCGAACCAGCCAAGGTGCAGGTGCTCCAGGAGAAGCCGGCATGTGGCGGTGCTACAACTGGAACCATCAAGCTGAAGATACGTGCTATCCACGAGACATTGAATGCAATTTTGGGTCATCAAGATACCAAGATATATTTCCGTTTTGTGGATGAAGATGGTAAACCTGTTACAGGTGAAGGACTTTATTCATATAAATTAAAGAATATAAAGGCAGGAACAGAGGAGACAGTTTCTGGTAATGATTATGGTACTGTAAACGTATACGATTCAGAGGAAGCCTGTAAGAACATTGAAATCGATGGTACTAATATGATAGAAGTAGACAGCGAAGGTGAAACCTATATTGTGATCAGCAATAAAGACTATCCTTTGACTATAGGTAAGAAGTATTATGTATCAGTATCTACAGGTAATCCTGCTGAGGGTAAGGCTAATTGGGGCTCACCAGCAGAAATCTGCTCGGTATATAGTAACTGGTTCGAAATGGTTAGCCAGCATCCAATCATTACTGATACTGATGGCAATATCGTAACGGATTATAAGATTCCTTGCGATCAAGCTGGCAACTATGAGGTTAAAATCAAGGGACAATTGACTACGGCTGACCCTCATAATGATGGTAAGATAACATTGAATAATGTCAAGTTCTACTGGTATCTTGATGGTAAAGATGATGCACATAAGTTGAGCGAAACAGCAAGTAATGAAATCACCATCAGCAAGGATAAGCTTCCTTTGGGTGTAACTCGTCAAATCTATATGAAGCCTGAGGGAACTGAGGTAGATGGCTATATTCCATACGTATTCAATGGTACAACCTATCTGTTGTGTACAGAAGCTATACCGGTAGATTTACGTGTGATGAAGGATGGTCCTAAGCTTAATTTCGGATTCAATGATGTGGATTATCCTTTCAATGATGGCAGTTATGAGGCATCGCTTCGTATTGGTTTGCCACAGTTGGAGAAGCTGAAGGAAAAGGGTGGATACTTGAAGATTCCATTGCATAGCGCAAGCTATAAAACTGGGGAAGGCGACAAGACTTTGACCTTTATTGATGATAGTAAGTCTACAACAGGTACAGCTTCGGCTAATGTTTATGTTGCAACAACCAATGATCCATTGTGGAATGCAACTGGTGCAACTTTGTTGTCAACCCCTGTGGCTACATTGAGTTCTTACACTCTTAATGAAATCGTGGCAGATAAGCAGTCTACCCTCGACCTCAAGTTCTCTGATGATGTCTTGGAGAATTTCCACGAGGGATACTACTACGATCTTCGATTCGTCTTCGAGCAGAGAGCTGCTACTGCGGCAACTACCAGCTGCCCTGGCGAGTCTTATCTCAAGCTGAAGATTGTACCGGAGTTCATTACCTGGACTCCTACTGCGGATCGCGGTATGAATGCTAACTGGAATAATGATGATAACTGGCATCGCTCATCATCTACAGAATTGTATGATAATGACTATCCTAATTATCAGGCTTATGGTAATGCATCTGGTATTACGCCAAAGGTAGAGATTCCTACGCTGAACAGCTATGTGCCAATGAAGTTTACCAAGGTAACTATCGGTAATATGAATGGTTTGCCATTCCCTGACCTCGGTAACATCGTTTACCGTAGCACCAATGGCATCGCTACCAAGCTGACCAATGGCAAGGGTAATGAGGCAACGAAGTATATCCGGTATGACATCATGGCTTACTGGAATGAAGCAGCTACTGAAAAGGGATTGGATACGGACGGCAATCTGGAGTGCGAGAAGTTCTATGGCAATACCTGTCATCAGATTTACTTCAAGCCTCAGGGCGAGCTTCGCGACCAGTGCTATCTTATATATGACAAGGCTTGGGTAGAGAAGGAGCTGGAGCCTAACAAGTGGTACACCATGGCTTCACCTCTGCAGTATATCTACGCCGGTGATATGTATGTACCGGCAAAGGATGGACGACAGGAAACCAAGGCGTTTGAGGATATCACGTTTGATACGAATGTATATAGCCGGAGCAAGTATCCGGTTTATCAGAGAGCTTGGATGAAGAGTGATGTGAAGGAAATCACACCTAAGAGTGATTATCCTGCATCTCATTATCCGGATGGAGCAGCTCCAGGTGATGTTGATATGAATCTCGGTTACTGGAGCCACGTATATAATAAGGTGGATGAGAGCTATGCCGCAGACGGAACCTTCGGTGGTTTCTCTATCAAGGCGGGTAATGCGCTCTTGCCGAAGAGACCTACAGATGGTACTCCATTGCCAAATGCGATTCTCCGTTTGCCAAAGGCTGATACCAGCTATCAGTACTTCGATTATGATGGATCAACAACTTCTGGTGGTAAATCTGTAACTGTTGGTAAGAACAATGGTCATGGCAAGCTTCTCGTTGCTTTCAATAACGATGAGAAGCATCTCGCAGAGAAGACCCAGAGCTTGGGAGATAACAACAGCGGATTCTATCTCGTAGCCAATCCATATACCTGCTCTATCTCGATGGCTAAGTTCTTCGAGGCCAATACTGGTTTGCAGAACGCTATTTGGATTGTAGAGAATGGCGAAGTGAAGGCGATTTCAAAAACAGAATTGGATAAGCAGAACTACGCTATCGAGCCTACCCAGTCGTTCTTTGTTAAGAAGAATGATGGCGCAACGGTTAGAGATGTAAGATTCACTTCTACAATGTGTATAGACCGCACCATTACTCCTGGTCTGTTGATGGCATCTGATTATGTAAAGACTGTACAGGTAGAAACTGAGAATTCCAACGGCCAGACCTCAAGGGCACGCATCGCTTTGCGTCCGGAGGCTTCTGCCGACTATGATGACCAGGAGGATGTGGATCTCTTGTATGATCAGAACCTCAAGGATATTCCGCAGGTTTATACCGTTGCCGGAAACGAGGCGGTGGCTGTGAATGCGGTTCCTGAGTTGTCCTGGATTCCACTCGGCATCGTGAGCCAGCAGGCTGAAGAGGTTTCACTTACCCTGAAGGGTGTGAACAAACTCGATACTCCTATTTATCTCTACGATGCTGCATCGGCAAGCTTTACCGAACTTCATGATGGCGAGGCTGTGAAGGTGAAGGCGGGGGACCACGGAAGATACTTCCTCACACAGACCCGTACCTCAACCGGCATCGACCGCATGGAGGCTGAAGAGCAGAGCGCACCGGTAAAGGTTTACTCACCTGCTGCAGGCATGATCGTTGTTTCTGCATTGGGTGGTGAGAAGCTCGACAGGGTTCAGGTATTTACGTTGGATGGCAAGATGGTTCACAGTTATCAGTTGCCTGACAAGCAGAGAATGATTCTGCGAGTGACATCCGGAATTTACATTGTGAAGGCATCTACCCAGTCCTGTGCTCAGACTAAGGGCCAGAAGATTGCCGTAAGATAGTATATTCTAGTTTTTTAAGTATCAATAGGGAATTATAAAGAACCCAAAGTGGGGAGCCAAAGCGTTGGCTTCCCACTTTTTTTAGCTTTATACTTTACTTGCGAAACTTTACAAGGGAGTTTCGCAAGTGGTTCTGTCACTCATTCATAATAAACAGCGGTTTTCTCCGTTTTTATTTATTATGAAGAAAGTAAGTTATCTTATATATTTATGGCTGGTTTGCTGCCTGGGACTGCAAGCACAGAGCCGCCGCGAAATGGGAGGCATCTATTATGCTTACCCCGTAACGGATGATGCCGGAACCGATTCTCCGGCTGTGAAGGCGCCTGCCGGTTTCTCACCTTATTATATCAGTCATTACGGGCGCCATGGGTCGCGATGGATGTCGAGGGATGAACGCTATCTCTGGATAGAAAAGCAGTTTGCTGATGACGGCAATCTTACTCCGCTCGGACTTCAGATTAAGAGTATCGTGAAGCGGATATGTGAGAATGCAAAGGGGAACGGCGGCAAGCTGACCCGACTGGGTGAACTGCAGCATCAGGCCATTGCCCGACGCATGTATGCCCATTATCCACAGATTTTTGCTGCCAGACACCAGATAAAGGCACGCTCCAGTGTTTCCGACCGCTGCGCCAAGAGTATGCTCGCCTTTACTTCGCAGCTGCGGAATCTACAGCCCCAGCTGCATCTGGATGTGAAGACCGATTCTGCCGATATGGCTTGGATAGCCTACGAATCTCCCGAACTGAAGACGCTGAAGAAACGCACCAAGGTGAAGGCTCAGGTTTCGCCACGCCGGTTTCTGCAACAGCTATTCAAGAACACCGCAAAGATAGATGAACCCCTGAAACTGATGACCGAAATGTATGGACTCACCTCCTCCCTGCAGGATGTGGGCCTGAATTTTCCTGCCTATCCGCAGGAGATGGAAGACAGCCTGAATGCGCTCTTTACCGATGCCGAATTCCGTGCCATCTATGAAGCCAACAATCTCCGCATGAACATCACCAACGGCAGTATGGCTACCAATGAAGACATTCCGGCACGGAGTGCCATCTCGCTCTGGCAGAACATCGAAACCGAAGCCGATGCCGCCTTGCGCTCTTCCCTGTCATCAGCCACCCTCCGTTTCGGTCATGATACAGCCCTCTACCGGCTCCTGTCTCTTCTTTTTGATGCCACCTTGCCTCCTGCCGGTGCCCGTGAAGACGCCGACCAGGTAGTACTCGGTGCAGAGACTGACAGGATGGACCGCGTGGTTCCGATGGGTGCCAACCTGCAGATGATATTCTACAAGAACCGGAAGGATAGCGTGGTGGTGAAGTTCATGCTGAACGAAAGAGACATCATGCTTTCGCCTGTAGGTCAGGTGATTTACGGCACTCATTATTATTCCTGGAAAGAATGGAAACAGGAGATGCACCGGCGTATCCACCAGCTGGAACATGTGCGCCAGCTCTATGCCATCCAAACGATGGGAGGAGCGGGACAGGCAATTCCTGCCGTACTGGTTCCGAACGGCCAGAACTTCTGGACTCCCCAAACCCTGGATACCGAGCAGCCTTGTGTGGCTCCTTATAATGATAAGGATACGCAGTTGCAGGGATTCCGGTGTAGCCATTGGCCGGGAGGTGGCGAGAAACGGGATTACGGCTCTTTCACCCTAGCTGCCTTGGGAGGCAAACTCCGTCTGCAGCCCACTCAGCGTGCCACCGCTTTCAGTCATCAGGACGAGGTATCGCATCCCCATTACTATGGTGTCCAGCTGAAGGATGAGCATCTGAAGGCAGAGATGACTGCCCTGAGCCATACCTCCATACTCCGTGTTACGCCCGATAAGGACGAACTGGTTCATCTCGTTATCCAGCCCAATAATGATGACGGACAGGGAACCATCGAGATTGATACCGTAAACCATGTGGTTTATGCCTATAATCCGGCGCCTCATGTATATCAGGGATGGGGGAAACCGGATGATTTCGGGGGACATTTCGTACTGGCTTATGATAAAGATGAGCTGGTTGACTATGGTGTCTTTGATGAAGCGCAGGCGGAAAGAAAGGGACTGATGGTGACCTGCAAGCCGGGTATCGGAGTCTGGCTCACCTTCAGGGGAAAGACAGGAAAGGCGATGGAATGGATGTCGGCTACCTCCTTTACTTCGCGCAATCAGGCGGTGACCAATCTCAATGCCGAAAACTATATGTACGGTGGACTGGACTTCAACAGTATGATGGAGTATGCTGCCAATCTGTGGTGCGAACGTCTGCATACCATCGATGTGGAGAGTCAGGACACGGCAAAGGTGAACCGCTTTTATACCGCCCTGTACCGCAGTTCGTTTCTTCCCCATGAGTTGAGTGATGTCGGCGAACTGCAATATGGCGACTTTGCGATGTGGGATACCTACCGCGCACAGTTGCCTCTTTATCATCTTCTTACGCCGATGCTGTCGGGAGAGATGATGCAGTCTCTGGTAAAGATGTATCAGGATGGCGTCTGGATGCCTGTCTTTCCAACTGCCAACTGCGGGCAGAGGGAGATGCTGGGCGATGATGCCAGTATCGCGCTTGCCGATGCCTATGTCAAGGGCATCCGCAACTTTGATGCCGTGAAGGCTTACGAGGGAATGCGCATGAATGCCTTCTCTACTCCTTATCTTGCCAAGGATTACCGTTCCGGAAAGGGCCGCCGCTCCATCACTTCCTATATGACGAACGGTTATCTTCCGGTAGAGGAGGGGACCGGTTCTGCTACCGCTTCTACCTCGCGCACCCTAGCGTATGCATACGATGACTTTGCCGTGGCGCAGATGGCAAAGCTGCTGCTTGATTCCTGCAAGGATGCTACGCTCCGCCAACAATATCAGGATGATTATCAGATACTGATGCGCCGTTCTGAGAATTGGCGCAACGTGATCAACCCGCTTTCGGGCTGGGCTGACGGAAGATATGAGAATGGAAAATGGGCGGAAGATAAAGATCTGTTTTCAGGTAAGAGTAATATCCTGGGAGGTTCTGCCTGTCAGGATACCTGGTCGGTTCCGCAGAATATCACCGGTCTGTTTGAGGTGATTCATGACAGCAAGCCGATGGACAAGAAGGAGAAACTGATTGATAAAGAGGAGAAGAAGGAGAGAAAGGCGCATCCTCAAGTGGAGGTGCTGGTGAGCAACGGTAAGGTGATTTCCCGATTAGACAGGATGTTTGATAGGGGATGGTATCAGCACAGTTATTCGCCTTGCCATCATCTGGCATATCTTTATACGGCAGCCGGTGCGCCGGAGAAGACGCAGGAAAGGGTGCATCAGCTACTGGAAAATGACAGTTTTTCGGGTGAAGATGCAACAGGACAGCGGTCTGCCTGGCATATTTTCTCATCTTTAGGCTTCTATCCGGTATGTCCAGGTACACCTTTTTACTATATTGGTACGCCTGCTTTCGAGAAAATTACGCTGAATCTGGAAAACGGCAAGCGCTTCGAAATATCTGCACCAGCCAGTATATCAGGCAGTTATCGTGTAAAGTCATTAACTCTCAATGGCAAGCCGCTGCATGATTTCCGCCTTTCTCATCAGCAGATTTTGAATGGAGGAAAAATATTTTTTTCTCTATTTTAATGCCACTATTGCCACACTTATGGTTAACATATTGGTATATAATGATTTACGCGTGGCAATAAGCCCTGTTTTTATTGCCACCTAATGCCACCTATTGCCACGCCCTGGTAAGCAGCGCGCTGAAGCAGAACTATTCTGCCCACGCCCATGGACACTCATACCCACGTACACGGGTTTCCATACCCACGTACACGGGTACGGATGCCCATAGTCTTGGGTAACCGTGCCCAAAGCCTTGGGCAAAAATGCCCCACGTAGTTGGGTAAAGATGCCCAAAGGCTTGGGCAATTGTGGGCAAAGCGAGATGTTACTTTTCCTGTGTGGTCCGTTAGGCGTGCGTGTATTTAACCGATTGGTTTAATTTGTGATATTTTGAGAAAATATTCTTGTTTAAATAGAAGAGTTTCGGAGAAAAATAGTATCTTTGCAGCGGCTAGAAGTTGGAAAAGTGGCAGAAAATGCCCTAAAAAGGGTTGGAAAAGCTCCATTTCTAGTCTAAAATAGGTTGGAAAAGTTCCGTAAAACCTATAAAATATGGTTGAAAAAAGTAATATAGACATGCTTAACAGGAAGATATACAATTATTTACGCAATTTCTTCGAAACAGAAAAAAAAGCTCTTCTCGTTTCTGGTGCTCGCCAGGTGGGTAAGACTTTTGCAATCCGAAAAGTTGGAGAGGAATGCTTTGCAGATGTAGTGGAGTTCAATTTCCTCAATAATCCTAAGTATAGGGAGGCTTTTAAGTCTCCTTCTGATGCTAAGGAAATCCTCCTGCGCCTTTCTGCGTTGGCAGAGAAAAAACTTATTCCAGGCACAACTCTAATTTTCTTTGATGAGGTGCAGGAATGTCCGGAGATGGTCACTGCCATCAAATTCCTGGTAGAAGAAGGTAGCTATCGCTATGTAATGAGTGGATCGTTGCTAGGGGTAGAGTTAAAGGACATCCGTAGCGTACCTGTTGGCTATATGGCAGAGAAAGAGATGTTTCCTCTCGATTTTGAGGAATTTGCAGAGGCAGTAGGTATGAGTACTGGAGTAATGGCTTATGTCAAGGAGTGCTATGAGCAATGCAAGATGGTGGACGAGGTTGTGCATAATAAGCTGAATGATCTCATTCATCTTTATCTTATTGTAGGAGGAATGCCTGAGGCTGTCCAAAAGTATATTAATACGAATAATTTACAGATAGTGCGTGAGGCACAACGAGAAATCATGCACCTCTACGGAAAGGATATAGCCAAGTATGACCCGAAGAACAAGCTGTATATCAAAGATATATTCGACTTGATACCTTCAGAACTGAATGCCAAGAACAAGCGTTTTATTTTGAAGGCATTAAATGAAAAGGCAAAATTTGAGCGTTACAGAAATTCTTTCTTATGGCTAGCCGATGCAGGTGTGGCACTCCCTACTTATAATGTAGAAGAACCTCGCTTGCCTTTAAAACTTGGTGAACAGCGCAATTTGTTTAAGTTGTTCATGAGCGATGTAGGGTTGTTGGCAAGCCAGTATGCTGCCAATATAGCGATAGACTTACTTACGGGTAAGACAGAAATCAACAATGGAGCCATTTATGAGAATTTTGCTGCGCAAGAATTACGTGCCCATGGTTATAATCTTTATTATTTCAATAACAAGAAGCAGGGTGAGCTGGACTTTGTGATAGAAGATAGAGGTAAGGTCTTGCCGATAGAAATCAAGTCGGGCAAGGATTATAAACGTCATAATGCACTCTCTAATGTGATGAACAATGAGGAGTACGCTATTCCTCGTGCCATAGTTTTCTCTAATGGCAATGTTCAGGTTGTAGACAAGATTCTCTATTACCCTATCTATATGTTGATGTATCTTCAACCCGAAATGATAAGGAAACCTATATTCAGATTTGATCCAATATAGGCTTTTAAAGCATAAGGTAAACAAAATCTTTTTTGTACTTTTGCATCCGGAATAAATAATCATAGTAAGAGAGAATTAATCAATGGAACAAAACAACAAGAACCAAATGAATCAAACTGCAGAGAACCAGGCTCTCAGCCCGTCTCAGCAGCAGTACAAACCACACCCGCTCGTATCTGTACTCCCACTGGCTGTACTTATCGCTCTTATCGTCCTGGTTGTCAAACTCTTCCCAGATGATGCCCTGGCTGGTGCATCACAGGTTGCCCTCATGATAGCTACAGCCGTATGCGTAGCGCTCAGTATGACCATCTATAAGATGAAATGGAATATCTTCGAGGAGATGATCAAAAAGACTGTGGGCGATGCAGGAGTGTCTATCCTGATTCTGCTACTCATCGGTATGATGTCAGCCACCTGGATGATCAGTGGCGTTGTACCCACATTAATCTATTATGGTGTACAGATTATGTCACCTACCTTTTTCCTCCCCTGCGCATGCATCATCTCCAGCATCATCTCGGTGATGACAGGAACCTCATGGACCACCATTGCCACCATCGGTATTGCCCTGATGGGAATAGGTGATGCCCTGGGCATACCGGCACCCTATACGGCAGGAGCGATTATCTCGGGTGCCTATTTCGGTGACAAGCTCTCGCCTATGAGCGATACCACCGTGCTGGCTTCAAGCATAGCCGGAGCTGACCTCTTCTCACATATCCGCTATATGCTCTACACCACCATACCGAGCATCCTGCTCTCACTGGTACTCTACCTCATCATCGGACTCTGCTATGATTCCAAGCCAGTAGATGTCAGCCAGTATCTTACCGGTCTGAGCCATGGTTTCAACATCTCCCTGCTTACGATGCTGGTTCCTGCGTTTACCGGATGGCTCATCTACCGCAAAACTCCATCTCTCATCACGCTTCTGCTTTCGGCCCTTTCAGCATGCATCTGTGCTCTCATTCTCCAGCCGGAAGTGCTCGTAAAGATAGCTGGCGAAAGCGGTATTACCGCCAAGAGTCTCTTTGAAGGAATCATGACTACCTGCTATACCCATACCCAGGTAGATTGCGGCATGGACAGCATCAATGATCTCGTAGCCACCCGTGGAATGGCGGGCATGCTCAATACCATCTGGCTTATTCTCTGTGCCATGTGCTTCGGTTCGTGCATGGTAGCCAGCGGAATGCTCCACGCCATCACCCACATCCTCCTGAAAAGCATCCACAGCACCGTATCACTCGTATGCAGCACGGTGACATCCGGCGTTCTGCTCAATCTAGTGATGGGCGACCAGTTTCTGAGTATCATCATGAATGCATCTATCTACAAGGATGAATATGCCGAACGTGGATTCAGGCCGGAACTCTTGAGCCGAAGTACGGAGGATAGTGCTACCGTTACGAGCGTACTGGTTCCATGGACTGCCTGCGGAATGACACAGAGTACGGTTCTCGGCATACCGACTCTTGTTTATCTCCCGTTCTGTTTCTTCAACATCATCAGTCCGCTGATGAGCTGTCTGGTTGCCATCCTTGGGTTCGTACCTAAGCCACAGCCGAAAGAAGACCAAACACGGGTGACGGAGGATGACAAAGATTCTATCGGGTAATTATGAGAAAAAACAAAAAGGCTAGTCCCATTGCTGGGACTAGCCTCCGTTTTAATTATTTTCTAATGCTTATGAAAGTCATCAAGAAAACTGTTTAGCACGTTATGAGTAATTATTTGACCTCAATGTGCTTAACGTCTTCCTTCTTCTCCTCCTTGGCTACCTTAGGAATCTCTATCTTCAAGACACCGTCACTGACCTCAGCAGAAATTTTCTCCTGATCGGCATCCTCAGGTAAAGCATAGCTCTGAGAGTAGTTGCTGTAAGAGAATTCACGACGCAAGTAATGCTCTTCCTTCTTTTCCTCCTTCTTCTCATCCTTGTTCTCGATAGATACATTCAAGTAACCATCCTTGTCGATGTTCATCTTGACCATATCCTTCTTCAAACCAGGAGCGGCAACCTCCATCGTGTAGGCAGCAGCACTTTCCTTGACGTTAACTGCAGGAGCTGTAGCATTCATGCGTGGCATCAAGTCTGTATCAAAGAAGTTATCATTAAACCAACTATTCAACCAATTTGAAACACTGTTATTTCTACGAGCTAACAACATAATGTAAAACCTCCTAATTGTATTTTTCTCGTCCTCTCTTCGCCTTCCGGCTCTGTCGGGATTTCTACTTGTTTTATTATATTTATCCTTTTTATAATGATCGCTTCGGCTTTCGAGGTTCAAGGATTTCAAGAAACCCTCAAATGTCATTGCTTAGGGTTCTTATCGTTCCCCTTGCCCTCTTGGCTTCCGCTTTCATCCTGGGTAGAAGCAAGTTATGTGCCAGTCTCGGTTTGTATATCTAGAGTAATCCATTTTTGACAGGATTGGCATCAAAGGATAATTAATTTAAACTTTGCTGCCAAATTTATCCATTTTCATCCGTTTATTCTCTGCTCTCCTATCCGTTTTCTAAGGGTGATTATGATAAATAGGCAGATTATTCTCTTTCAGAATCATCCTGAGCAGTTCCTCATTAGCCAGATTATTGACTGCAGCATCTTTCACTTCAGAGAAATAGTCAAGCGTTGCGGAACATTCGCCAGTAATATCTACCCCTATCACTTTTTCATGGGCATAGATGATGCGAAGCACGGCTTGGAGCTGGAGAAGCGTCATGTCACCATTGCTCCAGTCGGTGATGGCATCCTGCTTTCTCAATACATCCTTGTCGATGGATATGTAAACCGGCTCATGTATGAGTTTGCCAGCCTTCGACGGCCAAGCCTGGTGATGATCAATCTCAGCCTGACTGTAGAACAACACCTTTTCTCTTAAGTTATCAGGCACCTGAGCAATCAACTCATCCGATGCTCCTACAATGATAATGTGTTTGACAAACGGGTTCTTCTCCAATACATCTCTCACCCAACCGCCACACGACACAACACCCTCCCATTCCGGTTGCTGCATATCCGGATGATGGTCGAAAACTATCAGGGAAAAAGGTTCATGGAGCCTGGATACCCAATATTCGGTAAGATAGTGGAAATCTCCGGAATCGATGAAATGAACAGCCTCGGCAGGAAAAGGAGCCAATCGGCGGTGCAGTTCCTTCCTACCCTCTTTGTCACAATAGCAGTCTACCCCTTTCATGTCCCGGCAATCTACATGGACGATATTCCTATTTGAGGCAAATGCCTCCAAGTCGTATACGCCGGTAAAGTTAAGGAGAATGATGGGTATTTTCTTTTCCATATTTACTCTGTTTTCTAAATGCTGATTGCAAAAATACCTAATATTCATAAATACTTGAGGAATTATACATCATATTATTGTTAAAATTAGATTTTTTTATACTTCTACACAGATTTACCAAAATCATATTAAAACAATTTAATTTTCAGCAAAAACATATTAAATTCATATTTTTATCTGTATCTTTGCAGAAAATTGAAACATATAGTAATGGTATTTATAAATGCACTTATATTGGATAAACATAGATGTAATGTTCCCCATTACATCCTCAATTGTAGTCTTCGGAAGTAATATCTATCTTGCTTGAGATAACATATTATTAACGAATTAAAAATTACATGGGTTTAATCATTTTATATTTTTTAGGTGCTCTGTCACTATCCTT